>Ga0172375_10003804_pt1 | contig 22677 bp, 20 predicted proteins | sample LakKiv1m_FD_114537 | JGI IMG/M metagenome (GOLD analysis project Ga0172375, IMG submission 114537) | Freshwater microbial communities from Kabuno Bay, South-Kivu, Congo - kab_092012_11.1m | ecosystem: Environmental > Aquatic > Freshwater > Lake | place: Democratic Republic of the Congo... | reverse complement strand
TTCGGCGTAAAAGGGCTCAGCAGGTTCAGAGGCAATATCTTTATGCAGAGAGGCGCGGTAGCCGCAGCGTTCAGAACCATTCCTTTCCAGATAAAGACCTTTCAGGAACTCGGACTGCCTGAAATCGTCAGCGATCTTGCGAAAAAACCGCGCGGGCTGATACTTGTTACAGGGCCTACGGGAAGCGGTAAATCTACGACGCTTGCGACTATCGTTGACAGAATAAACTCCGACAGGAGCGACCATATAATAACAGTGGAAGACCCCATAGAATATCTTCACAACCATAAAAAATCCCTTATCAACCAAAGAGAAGTGAATGCAGACACATCATCTTTCAAGGCTGCCCTAAAATATGTCTTAAGACAGGATCCTGATGTGGTTCTTATAGGCGAGATGCGCGACCTTGAGACTATAGAAGCGGCTCTCACAGTCTCTGAAACAGGGCATCTGACCCTTGCTACTCTGCATACAAATTCTGCCGTCCAGACAATAAACCGCATAATAGACGTGTTCCCGCCTCATCAGCAGGAGCAGATAAGAACCCAGCTTTCTTTTGTCCTTGAAGGCATACTTGCGCAGCAGCTTATCGCCAAGAAAGGAGGGCATGGAAGAGTTCTGGCCGTTGAGGTCCTTGTCCCGAACCCTGCCATAAGAAACCTTATAAGGGAAGATAAAATCCATCAGATATATTCCATGATGCAGACAGGACAGGCAAGATTCGGAATGCAGACTATGAACCAATCCTTATTCGAGCTTTATACAAAAGGGCTTTTATCCTATGAAGATGCCATAGGCCGTTCTTCAGTGCCTGAAGAATTAATCACAATGCTTCAAAGGGTATCGGCAACATCAGGTAAAGCAAGGGGGTAAAAAATGGCAATAGTATTTCAGTGGTCAGGTAAAACTCCAAGAGGCGCGCTAGAGACAGGCGAGATCGAGGCCGCAACAAAAGAAGAAGTAATAGCCCAGCTTAAAAGAAAAAATATAACGCCTACCCTGATTACCGAGAAAAAAGCGGCCGAGAGAAAACTATTCGGCGGCCTTACATTTGGCGCTGCAAAAGTGAAAGACAAGGACATTGTTATTTTTACAAGGCAGTTTTCCACAATGATAGACGCAGGGCTTCCTCTGGTTCAGGCACTTGATATCCTTTCAACACAGGTCGAAAACAAATCTCTTGCCAAAGTCCTGTCTCTGATAAAGGAGGATGTTGAAGCGGGTTCGACTTATGCAGACTCTCTAAAAAAACATCCCAAGGTATTCTCCGAGCTGTATGCAAACATGGTTGCGGCAGGCGAGGCAGGCGGTATCCTCGATACAATTCTCAACAGGCTCGCAGCCTACATAGAAAAAGCAATGAAAATAAAGAAAAAGGTCAAAGGCGCAATGGTATATCCGATAGTTGTCTCTTCCGTAGCTGTTTTAGTAATTGCAGTCATAATGATATTTGTCGTTCCTACATTTTCAAAGATGTTTGCCACGCTTGGAGGGACGCTTCCGCTTCCAACACTGATTATCATAAAACTGAGTAATTTTTTAGGCGGGATAGGCGGACTTATGACCGGTGTCGCAATAGCCGGCGGCATAGTCTTCTTGAAACAGTTCAGGCGCACAGAAAAAGGCCAAATTATTACAGATAGAATATTATTAAAGCTCCCGATATTCGGAGTGCTTCTTAATAAAGTGGCTGTAGCAAAGTTCACAAGAACGCTCGGCACGCTTGTAAGCAGCGGCGTACCCATACTTGACGGACTTGAGATAACAGCTAAAACCTCAGGGAATAAGATAATCGAATCCGCAATCATGGAGGTAAGAAAACAGGTAACAGGCGGAAAAACCCTCGCTGACCCGTTAACCAAGGCTAAAGTATTCCCTCCTATGGTTACACACATGATATCCGTAGGCGAATCAACAGGCGCGCTCGATTCGATGCTCAGCAAGATCGCTGATTTCTATGACGATGAGGTTGATTCAGCGGTTAATAATCTTACGGCCATGATGGAGCCGATGCTGATGGTATTTCTCGGAGGTTCGGTCGGCTTTATAGTAGTAGCAATGTACCTCCCGATATTCAAGCTCATTACGCTCATAAAGTGATTAGTGCCAGTTCCTGTGTCAGTTTAACATACTGATTTCTGACACTAAAATTGACACTATTATATTGATGACAGATAATACACTGATCAAAAAACTGAAAGCCCTTATCTTCATAAGGGTAATCTTTATTACGCTTCTTCTCGGTTCATTCTTTCTGCTCCAGGTCGGATACAAGAGCTTCCCTCATCCCCGCGCCACTTCGAATCTTATAGCAGCGCTATATATGCTTACAATAATCTACGCCCTTCTGCTGAACAGGCTGAAGAGCCATCATGCTATTTTTGCTTATAGCCAGTTTTTCATGGATGTCTTAGCCGCAAATATTCTTATATATCTCACAGGCGGCATCGAAAGCTGGTTCCCGTTCATCATGCCCTTGACAGTAATCTCTGCAAGCGCGGTCCTGAACAGAAAAGCAGGCTACTTGATAGCAACATTTAACAGCATCATCTATGGGGTCATGATAGATCTTCAGTATTATAAGGTTCTTCCCATAGGATATGATACGGCGCTCGCAGAAAAGGATTTTCTCTATAATATCTTTGTCCATATATCTGCCATTTACATGGTAGCATTTCTGAGCGGCTATCTCTCTTCACGGCTCGAAAAAACCACAAAGGAGCTCGAACAAACAGATTCAAATTTAAAAAGACTCGAATTTTTTAATAAGGAGCTTATCGAAAATATCCCGAGCGGCATATTTACGACCGATATCAATGGACGCGTATTAATCTTTAACAAGGCCGCCGAAGATATAACAGGCATCAACATAAAAACTGCGCGGGATATGAATATAATTGATATATTCCCATTCATAGCGCCTGCACACAACGGATTGCTTGATATAGAAAGGACAGAGGGAGCAATAAGGAACTATAAAGAGGGAGTTATGACCATTGGGTTGACTGTCTCATCGCTGAGGGATGACATCACAGGGGAGAGAACGGGTTTTATCGGAATATTTCAGGATCTTACCCGGATTAAAAAAATGGAGGCAGAGATAAAGCAAAAAGAAAAATGGGCTGCGATAGGAGAACTTTCGGCAAACATCGCTCATGAAATCAGGAATCCGTTGGCATCCCTTAAAGGCTCAATCGAGATGCTGAAAGAAGACAAAGTAGCAAAGGAACATAAAGAGAGATTAACAGCTATAGCCTTGAATGAAATGGAGAGGCTAAATAAGATAATTACGGATTTTCTGACATATTCAAGGCCGAGAGCTAATGAGATTGAAACATTCGACCTTACCATGATACTCAATGACACGCTTGAACTGCTCGAAAATACAGTTTCTGCCGCGGATAATATCAGCATCACAAAAAATTTTAACGGGCCGCTGCCTATAAATGCAGACCACCAGAAACTATGCCAGGTGTTCTGGAATCTCGGGATGAATTCCATAGAGGCAATGCGGGAAGGGGGAGAGCTTTCGGTTACAGCCCAAAAAAAATATAATCACATCGAGGTGATATTCACGGACACAGGCTCCGGCATATCACAGGAAAATATCAGGAAAATATTTTATCCGTTTTTCACCACAAAAGACGAGGGCACGGGGCTCGGGCTGGCTATCGCATACAGAATTGTTGAAGAGCACAGTGGCGATATTAGCGTTGTCAGCAATCCGGGTAAGGGGACAAGCTTTAAAGTTATAATACCTGACTACAATGGAAAATCTTAATAAAGGCAAAATACTCGTCGTAGAAGACGAGAGAAGCATGAGGGAAGTCTTAAAAATCCTTCTCGAAGGCGAAGGGTACACTGTCGCCGTTGCCGCAGGCGGCGTTGACGGGATGGGACTGCTCAACAAAGATATATTCGATATGGTAATCACAGACATTAATATGCCAAAGGTCAACGGTTTTGAAATTCTCAAAAAGGTCAAGGAAATTTCTCCTGATACCATCGTAATTATGATAACGGCATTCGGAAACACCGAATCCGCGATAGAGGCGATGCAGCTTGGCGCGTATGACTACATTCATAAGCCCTTCAAGATAGATGAGATACGGCATGTTGTCAGAAAGGCGCTTGAAAAACGCAAACTCAGCGAAGAGGTTTCAATACTCCGCGAAAAGATAAAGGCAACATACGAACTCGGCAATGTTTTTTGGAAGAGCCCCAAAATGCAGGAGCTTGTGAATATAATACCGAGGATCGCCCAGAGCAATTCCAACGTAATAATAACAGGAGAAAGCGGAACAGGCAAGGAACTTGTTGCAACCGCGATTCATAATCTCAGCACGCGAAAGGAAAAAAATCTCGTTGCCATAAACTGCGCCGCGTTTCCCGAGGGGCTCCTTGAGAGCGAACTCTTCGGGCATATGAAAGGCGCGTTTACAGGCGCGGCTTACAATAAACAAGGGCTCTTTGAGGTGGCGGACGCAGGGAGTATTTTTTTAGACGAGATCTGCGAGATGTCAATTAACCTTCAGGCTAAATTGCTGAGAGTGCTTGAGAACAATACATTCAGAAGGGTCGGCGGCACAACCGACATCATGGTTGATACAAGAATAATCTCAGCTACGAATAAAGACCTTAAAGAAGAGGTTGCATCAGGTAGATTTAGAGAAGACCTGTATTACAGGCTGAATGTAGTCCCCCTGCATATCCCGCCATTAAGAGAACGAAAAGAGGACATCCCGCTGCTTGCGGAATATTTTCTGGCAAAGTTCTCCGCTGTAAAAGGGAAAATATCTTCTGAAGTCATGAAACTTTTCGTAGAATATCCATGGAAAGGGAATGTGCGTGAACTCGAGAATATAATAGAAAGGATAGCTCTGTTAACGGATAAGGAGGAAATAACCATCGAGGATGTTCCACAAGAGATGCTTAAACTTTCGGATGACATAAAACATACCCCTGAACTGACCAAAGAAGGGGTGGATTTAGACCGTATTGTCGAGGATATTGAAAAAAATTATCTTATCAACGCTCTTAAGGCGGCAAACTGGAATAAGACAGAAGCGGCAAAACTCTTAAAGCTTTCTTTCCGTTCATTCAGGCACAGAGTATCAAAGTATGGTATAAAATAAGCATATGAAACTTGGCGAAGTCTTAGTGAAAGAGCGGCTTATCACAAACGAACATTTGAAACTTGCCCTTGAAAGACAGGTTATTTTCGGAGGAAGAATAGGGACGAATATCGTTGAGCTCGGAATTCTCACGGAAGAGGAGTTCACAAAATTCCTGAGCCGTTACCTTAAGATACCGATGGTAGAGTCCTCAAAACTGATCAATATAGATGAAGAAATTATTGCCGCTATAAGCAAAGAACTGGCAGAAAAATACAAGGCTGTTCCATTTAAAAAAGAAAAGAACAGGCTTCATGTGGCAATACTCGACCCTAAAGACATGAACGCAATAGATGCCTTCAGGTTTGTAAGCGGCTACGATATAATACCTTACGCCGCGTCAGAGCTCAGGGTTCTATACGCGCTCGAAAAATACTACGGGATCAAAAGAGACCTCAGATACATAAGCATCTTTGACCGTCTTGAAGAAGCCGGCCCTCCAAAATCAGACGCAGCCGCAGATTCCGAAGAACTCAAAAAAATAAAAGAGGCATTTACGAATGTTCAGGATAAGGAAGATATCGCGGAACTCCTTATAAACGAAGCGCAGAAGGCTGCAAAGAGAACAGCGCTGTTCATAATAAAAGGCAGTAATATCTCCGGCTGGAAAGCAAAAGGAATAAGCGTTGAAGGCATTAATATCGACATCTCTGCCGCAGGGAAAACATCCATATTCAATGAAGTGCTTTCTAAAAAAACATACCACAGGGGGCCTGTTATCAGAACCCCTGGCAACGAAGAACTTATAAAATTGCTTTCGGGAACTCCTCAGGACAGCCTGACAATTCCGATAAATATCAGGGACAGGGCAATAGCAATTCTCTACGCTGACAGCGGCAATGACGAAGTTCTTGACGCAAATCTTAATTATCTTAATACGCTGGTTGCAATGGCTTCGATAGCGTTTGAGATATTAATCCTCAGAAAAAAAATCATGGAAATGTAAATATTTTTTGAAAAAAAGATTATTGGGGGTTGACAAAAAATATGCTTCTTGATACTGTTAGTGCAGTAATTCTACGCGTAAATTAAAAATAAAAAGTTAAGGGTTTTGGATTTTTTGCGTTTAACTCATAATTTATACATGGACATTGAAGGGGGGAATAATGACAAAGGCTGAGCTTATCGATAAGATAGCAGCGGGCGCCGGGATTAATAAGACAGAGGCTTCAAAAACAGTTGAAACAACTTTAAATTCAATAAAGGCATCATTAAAAAAAGGGCAAAAAGTTACGCTTGTCGGATTCGGAACATTCGCAACTTCAAAGCGTAAGGCAAGGAAAGGCCGTAACCCGAGGACAGGACAGATTATCAACATCCCCGCTACACGGGTGCCCAAATTTACAGCGGGCAAGGCGCTCAAAGATGCAGTAAAATAGTTATTCCTTCGATTATTACCCCGTTAAAAAAAATAACGGGGTTTATTTTATCTTCTTCTTTAACCGTCTCTTTATAAACGCTTCCTCATCTTCTTTATTTTTCAGCCGCCCCATAAGTTTTTCATCAAGGAGTTCTTCAAAAAGTTTCGAATAAAGCGGGCCTGGCTGCACACCCATCTTTTTAAGATCATTCCCTTTTAAAACAGGTTTTATTTTTCTTAATTCAATCAGATATCGCGATATGGACTTCTGCTTTTGCTTATCCCGGCCGACCGCCATCGAAAACAAAAGTGTTTCAAGATTGACATCTCTTAGAAGGCGATAGAGATCAACAGGATTACTTAGCGGGAGTTTCCTTAATATCTCCTTTGAATGAGATATTCCTTTCATTATCATTGAACTTATTTTAGGAGGAGCGGACAGCCTTTCAACCGCAGCCTTTCTTTCTTCGTCATCAAGGCCTGAAAGCAGCGCCATAAGATAGAGGATGCCCCTGTCAGGACGTTCTTCAAGAAAAAGCAGATCAAACCAAGCTAATGTCTCGAACATCGACTGGAGGGCTGATTCAAGATCGGCATTAAATGCAAGACCCGGATGTATTATTTTTAACAGGCCAAATTCAGAGAGTCTCTTGAGAGTTTCAACAGGCTCTGTTTCGGCAAACGCAATTAGAAGCTCTTCATAAAGCCTCGACCCCGAGAGCCTGTTGAACATATCCATCTTAATCGTTGATTTAATCAGATTTTCCGTATGCTTGCTCAGCTTGAAGCCAAACCTCTCTGAGAATCTAACTGCCCTGAACGCCCTTGTCGGGTCTTCTATAAAACTAAGGTTATGGATCACCCTGATAATCTTTTCCCTCAAATCCCTCTGCCCCCCGAAAAAATCTATCAGCAGCCCGAAATCCCTGGCATTGAGTTTCACGGCAAGGGTGTTGATCGTAAAATCTCTTCTGTAAAGGTCTTTTTTTATGGATGATGTCTCCACCTTTGGCAACGCGGCAGGCGATTCGTAATATTCTGTCCTGGCGGTTGCAATATCAAGTTTAACTTTGTCAGCAATTATCTTTGCCGTGCCGAACCTTTCGTGCGTTTTTACTTTCGCGTTCAGCCTTTTGCCCAGCTCCTTTGCGAATGAGATTCCGTCTCCCTCTGCAACAATATCTATATCAAGGTTTTCCTCGCCCCGTAACATGTCCCGGACCGTGCCTCCGACAAGATACGCGTTAATTCCGAGTTGATCCGCCACTTCTCCTGCAAGTTTAAGCAGATCATACATTTCCGGCGGGAATTTCTCCTTAAGAAGCAGGGCTATATTTCTTCCGATTGAGGGTTTTTCCGTTGTATCGGATTTTTCGAGCCTGCTCCGCCTTAAAAATTCCTCGTACATGGTTCTCAGCAGGTCTGTCCTTGTTATCGCGCCTATAATATTCCCATCCTCTACCACCGGCATAAATCTCTGGTTCTGTTCTATCATCATAAGCTCAATTTCCCTGATGGACGCGTCAGGGCTGACAGTTGCCGCATCGGTCGTGCAGAAATCCATTGCCTTGCTTTTCCCGAACCCGTGAAAGAGCGCTTTTTCAATTATCTCCCTTGATATCAGGCCGGCATACATGTTGTTTTTTATAACAGGAAGGACATTTACTCCATACTTTGTCATTATTGTTTCTATCTCTTTTATTGCGCTGTCCCAGCTTGTAGTTATTACGGGGCTTGTCATTATATCAGATGCTACCTTGCCGGGCCTTACATTTTCAACAATTATTCTCGTTAGCTTCTCTTCGAGCATTTCAAGCGATGCCTCTTTGACATTCGCGGAAGCTGCCATTGGATGCCCCCCGCCGCCAAACTCCTCTATTATATCCGCAACATTCACTTCAGGCACGCGGCTTCTCGCAACTATAAGCACCTTCCCTGCCATATCGAGCAGCACAAATAAGGCGTCTATGTCTTCCATATCCATTATCCTATGGGCAAGGTTCGCAGCATCGCCAAGATAATCTTCGCGCGATGCCTTTGCTATTTTAATTTTTATTTCTCCGACAACCATATCTCTTGACGACTGCACAAGTTCGTTAAGAAGATCAAGCTCTTCACGGCTCAACCCTACCTTGAGAAAACTCGAAACGATATTCAGGTTGGCTCCATGCCTGATAAGATACGCGACAGCAAGAATGTCTCTTTCTGTTGTTGATGGGAACATAAGCGAGCCTGTTTCCTCGTATATCCCAAGGCATAATATGGTCGCTTCCATCGGGGAGGGGTGAAGTTCTTTAGACTTCAATATATCTGAAAATATAGTCGCCGTGGCGCCAACCTCTTCTACAACCTCTAAAGTGCCCTTTATATCTCCCTTTGCAAAAGGGTGGTGGTCGTATATATGTATCTCAATGCCGGGCTTAGAGACAATCTCGGCAAATCTCCCTATCCTGCCCGGGCCTTTTGTATCAACAACAATCAGCCGCCTGATATTCGAGATATCAATGTCCCTGATGCGCTTGATTTCAACAGGCTTGAACGCCTCTATGAAGTCTCTGAGTTTTTTTTCCTGAGAGCCCGCAAACACTATCTGCGCGTCAGGATAAAGCTTCTTTGCAGCGACCATTGAGGCCAATGAATCGAAATCAGCGTTTATGTGAGAGGTTATTATATCCACAGGGGGGAGACGCCTACGGCGCCAGCAGATACTTTATTTTTACTGATGGGAATATGTCGGATAGTTCTTTTGGGAATTTGCTTCTTAACGCATCAAATATGGAAAACTTCTCTTTTTTGCTTATCACCTCGGGGTCTCCCTTTATTCCTGCAAGCTTTGCGGCAGCGGCAATAGCGTCTTCAAGGGTGCCGAGTTCATCAACAAGCCGCGCTTCAAGCGCCTGTCTGCCTGTGAATATTCTGCCGTCCGCAATCTTTTTCACCTCATCAAAAGGCATCTTCCGGCCCTCGGAAACAGCCAGTATAAATTGTTCGTGCACATCGTCAAGCACACCCTGCAATATTATCCTTTCCTCTTTCCCCATTTTCCTGAATACGGATGCTATATCCTTGTGCCTGCCGCTTTTTATCACTTCTGTCTTTACGCCGATCTTGCTCATCAGCCCTTCTATATTGGGTATCTCCATTATTACGCCTATCGAGCCTGTCAGCGTGCCGGGATTTGCGATAATCCTGTCGGCAGGGGCTGATACATAATAACCCCCGGATGCAGCGACAGAGCCCATTGAGACAACAACCTTCTTTTTTAAGGTCGCCTTCTTAACCTCGTCATATATTTCCTGAGACGGCGCAACAGCCCCGCCCGGGCTGTCCACTCGCAGTATAACGGCTTTTACCGACGGGTCTTTAATATACCCTTTTATCTCATCAACAGTATTCTTGGAATCCATTATCGGCCCCTCGATGCGGACAAGAGCAATTCTATCTCCGAGAGGGACGCTCCCGCGGAAAAAAACAAGCGCCAGACTTATACCTGCCAGCGCTACAAGAAGCACTGAAAAAACAATGCATACTTTTTTCATTCGGTTTCCTTCTTAACGTTTTTCATGCTAAGGCCGATCTTTCTTTCTCCGAGGTCAACCTTTATTATCCTCGCCCATAGCGTATCGCCCTCTTTCAGAGGCTCTTCCTTTTGCACAATCTCAGACGAGTAAATTAACCCCTCAACCTCGCCTCCGATTTCAACGAATATTCCAAAGTCCGTCAGCCTCAGAACCCTGATATTTACCTCGTCTCCAAGTTTGAATTTAGCGGGTATTTCTTCCAGCCACGGATCAGGCATAAGTTGTTTTATTCCTAATGCTATCCTCTCTTTATCAGGCTCTATGCTAAGAACAACCGCATCCGCTTTTTGGCCTTTTTTGATAACCTCCGAAGGATGCTTTATATGTTTTGTCCATGAGAGATCGGATATGTGTATCAAGCCATCCACGCCTTCAGGAAGGCCGACAAACACACCGAAATCAGTAATGCTCTTTACCTTGCCTGTTATTTTCTGTCCGATTTTATATTGCTGCGCGACAAGTTCCCATGGACTCGGCTTAAGTTGTTTTATGCTCAAAGAAAGACGCCGCTCGTTCTTATCAACCTTTAAAATAACCGCCTCTACAGTCTCTCCTATAGACAGGTATTTAGACGGATGTTTTGGCTTTGGCATCCAGTCAATCTCTGAAATGTGGACAAGCCCTTCTAGTCCCTTTTCAAGCTCTACAAATGCCCCGTATTCCGTTATGCTGACAACTTTTCCTTTTACCTTTTGGCCGGCAGGACACTTCTCATCAATAGAACTCCACGGGTCGGACTGCTTCTGTTTATAGCCTAATGTCACCCTCTTCTGTTCTTCATCGTATTTAAGGACGATAATATCGATCTCATCGCCGACTGCAAAGAATTCCGAGGGATGAGTTATCCGTCCCCATGATATATCAGATATGTGAAGAAGGCCGTCAATCCCGCCGAGATCAACAAAGACTCCGTAGTCCGTTATATTTTTTACAATGCCGTTGAGCGTCATCCCTTCCTTCAACTTGCCGAGCGTTTCTGTTTTTTTCTTTTGCCTTTCCTCTTCGAGAATCGCCCTGTGAGAGACTATGACATTTGATCTCTTGTTATTTATCTTCAGCACTTTAAACGGCATGCGCTTGTTAAGCAGGCTGTCAAAGTCCTTAACTGTTTTAATGTCCACCTGTGAGCCCGGCAGAAATGCCGTAATACCAGATATATCAACTGAAAGCCCGCCTTTTGTCTTCCCTGAAATTATCCCTTCCACAGCAAACCCTTTTTCCAACGCAGACTCAATAGTGCTCCACGACCTGACCTTTGTCGCCGCCTTTCTCGAAAGGTTAACCATTCCATTTGAATATTTACCGCCTGCAACATAAACTTCAATCTCATGGCCTTCCTGCAACCCTGAAATCTCTTCCAGTGAAAGTTCCTCTGCAGGAACGAATCCATCGGCTTTATAGCCGATATCAACAATAACCCCGTCCTGCTTTACGGCTATAACCCTGCCTTTTAATATCGCCCCTTCCTCGATGCTGTGAAATGTTTCCGCATAGAGTTTTTCCATCTCGCTGTTTTTAATGTCCATCACCCTTTTATCCTCCTGAAGGTCCTCAACTTTTTTATTATATCCTCAATTATCCAGTCAGGCGTTGACGCCCCTGCTGTGATGCCGACCTTTTTTATATTTTTAAACCATCCTGCTCTCAATTCATTGGCTGTTTCTATGTGATGGGTAGGAACAGACAGAGATTGACACAACCTTGCGAGTTGAGTCGTGTTTGCGCTGTTTTTGCCTCCCACAACAATCATCACATCCGCCTTTTTTGACATTTCCTCTGTTTCTTTCAGCCTTAGGGCCGTAGAGTTGCATATTGTATTATATACCTTTACGTTCTTTGCCTGCTCTATGACCTTTCCGAACAGTTTCTTTAACGCCTCCACAGGCTGAGTAGTTTGAACCACTATCCCTACATTGCGCTTAACAGGAGGCAGAGGTTCTTTGTCGTTGACAACGATAACGTTTTCGCCTGCATAACTCATCAGCCCCTGAACCTCAGGGTGCTCCCTGTCTCCAAGAATTATTACCTGATACCCTTCTTCTTTAAGGAGTTTAGCATAATGCTGAGCCTTTTTCACGAAGGGACAGGTTGCGTCAACCACCCCGCACCCCGCATCGGCTATCCTGTTCATAAGTTCAAGAGGGATGCCGTGCGTCCTGATTATGATGGATTTTATTCCACGCGTGCCTATATCTTTAATAGGCGAAATCCCTTTTTTCTTAAGTTCGTCTATTACCTGAGGGTTATGTATAATAGGCCCCAGAGTATATGTGCCTTTTTGTTTTTTCTTTGCCATATCAAAGGCGATATCCACCGCCCTTTTTACGCCGAAACAAAATCCCGCTGTCTTAGCAACTATTATTTCCATTGCTCACCCGGTGAGAATTCAAAATTTAAAATTGAAAATTTAAAGTAATGGAATTCCATAATTTTTAATTTTGCATTTTGCTCTTTAAATTGCTTATCTCCTTCATTATATCATTCCCTATCTTATCCTGAAAATCTTTTCCGCGTGAGGCGAATGTTTTTCCTGACTCTATCGGCTTCCCGAAGATTACTCTTATCTTTGACAGCCGTATGAACCTTGAGCCTGCCGGCAGCGCCTTGTCAGTGCCGTCAATATAAGCGGGAACAACCTTTGCCCCTGAAAGCGATGCTATCAGGACTGTCCCTCTCTTTGCGTCACGCAGGCTGCCGTCTCTGCTCCTTCCGCCTTCGGGAAACATAACTATCAACTCGCCGTTTTTCAACCTCCGAACTGCTTCCTTAATGGTTGACGGCTGTGGAGTTTCCCTGTCAACGGGAAATGAGAATGTTTTCACAAAGGTTCCGACAAGCGGTATCTTAAAAAGCGCTCTTTTGGCCATGAAAGTTGACTGCCTCATTTTGATCGCTGAGCCTATCACCAGAGGGTCCAGATGGCTGACGTGATTTGATACGACAATCACGCCGCCTTTTTGAGGAAGGTTTTCTATATTTATAATCTTAAGCCTGAAAAAGGCTTTAAAAAGCAGGAAGAAAAAGATTGTTGCAAACCTGTATGCGAAGGTCAATGGCAAGCCCTTGCGACTTTCATGATATTTTGCAAAACCTCGTCTATCGTCAGTGTTGAGGAATCTATGACAACAGCATCGTCCGCCTTCCTTAGAGGGGCGATGTCTCTGCCTGAATCCCGCGCGTCTCTTTCAACAACGTCTTTCTTCGCGTCTGATTCAGTCGCGTCTATTCCCTTTTCTTTTAGTTGAAGATAGCGCCTTCTGGCTCTCTCTTCAACCGAAGCGTCAAGATAAAATTTTTTCCACGCGTTTGGGAATACCACTGTTGTCATATCCCTTCCTTCGGCGACAAGGTCGCCGTTATCGGCGGCCTTCCTCTGAGTGTCAAGAAGGAAATCCCTGACTATTTTTCTCGCGGAAAAAACAGATGAGTAATGCCCCATCTCGGTAGTGCGTATCTCCTCTGAGACATCTTTGCCATTCAGATAAACTTTATCATTTTTAAAGCCTACATCTGTAACTGAAAGCACGCTCTTTAATTTTTCATCGCCGTCTTCGGGGTTTATGCCCTTTTCCCTTAATCCGAGGGCGACAGCCCTATAAAGGGCGCCGGTGTCAAGGTAGCTGAAGCCGAGTTTTTCAGCAAGGAGTTTTGCGATTGTCCCCTTGCCCGCTCCTGAAGGCCCGTCTATGGCGATTACTTTTCCCATGAATTTAATTATTTTAACTTAATATTAAGGCATACCTCAATGCTTTTCACGGGTTAATGATATTGACAATAGCAATATCTTTTGCTAAAAATACTATATGGAAATATCTGAGTTTGAGTGGGATGAAACTAATATTGAGCATATTTCAAGGCATAAAGTATTTCCCGATGAGATTGAGGACGTCGCATTTGATGATGAGCCTTGGATAAGAAAGGGCAGGGAAGGGACGCGATACATGCTCGGATATACTGTCGCGGGAAGATATCTTTTTGTTGTTTATAGCTTAAAAAGCAAGGGTATGGCAAGGGTCATTACCGCGATGGATATGGATGAAAAAACAAGAAAACTTTACAAGAGAAGGGGCAAATAATGAAAAAACTTCCAAAATTTAAAACGCAGGAAGAAGAAATAAGTTTTTGGGAAAAACATTCAATTGCTGAGTATTGGGACGAACTTGAAGAAAGCTCCGACACTTTCAAAAGGCCCAAGCTTATGCCCGTTACATTGAAGTTTGACCCGCTTGTGCTTAAAAAACTTAAGATGCTTGCCCGCAAAAGAGGCGTGTCATATAACGCATACATACGGCTTCTGCTTGCAAAAGGCGTAGAAAAGGAAGTTCTTAGCGTCAGCCGGTAGTTTTGATAGACGCTATGGCGCAAGGACGATAAAGTTGGAGAGAAACTGATTAAGATTTTTAAAAAAGCCAAAAAAGAATTATGCTTCAGGAAACAATAAAAATTATAGAATGGACACTATATTTTTCCATGCTAATATTTGTGTTCACTACTTATTATCTCATAATCATAGTAAAGAAACAAAATATTTCATTTATTAAGAAAGCGGTTATTAATCCATTTTTGCCAAATTTCAAATTGTCATTTCTCTCGGAGTTGCGTAATGAATATTATAAGATAAAACAGTCTAAGGTTATAATTCGTGCTAACGAGGTGTCCTTTTATTTTTTATTAACCGGCATGTTATTTTTGTTCCTTCTGGTTTTTTTAAACGAAGCTACACAATAGGTGGCAGAAACTTGTTTGTAAGAAATAACCTCAGCGGGTTATTTTTTTCAAAATCTCAAAAAATCCCGGGAATGAGATGTTGACGGATGGGGTGCCGGCGATTGTTGTTTTTCAGTTTGCGATTAGCTGTTTCATTTAATAGTTTATGTTGATAAAGAATCCAGTGCGACCAGGACAGGGATATCCATGTTTGTCTTTATGTTTATTTAGCTTAGAATCATTCGTTCTATGAGTGAATCTTTTGCCACAATATGAACATTCGAAAATGTACTTGGAACCATAATTTGATGTAAAGCTTCTGGGTTTTCTAATTGTTGATTTGATTCTTTGAGGTCTCCCAATGCTGATACTACTTGTCCTCGTTGTTGTAGAAGGAGCGGATATCGGACCCGATGTTGCTAATTCAATTGCATACCGAGGTGTAAAAGGTATCTTTGTAACTTGCGCACCTTGAATCCGGTCAACCCTGTATGATCTGTCTTCGCCAGTATTATGTTTTACTGCATAGAGTAACAGATGCCCGTCACGCGTGCGGCGTAATGAGTATGGCTCTATCAGACGGCGGCTTCCTTGATAAGTCAAGTCTACACACAGCCGGTTTGCAGCAGCAAAACGTATTGCCTCAAGAGGTGTTGATATATGCCAAGCCTGTGCCATTGCAGGTGGTTGCCATGCTGTATCAATTGCATATCCCATAGGCGGCATAACAGAAGGTGCTGGTTTGACAACCTTACGATATAACCACTCAAATAATTCAGGAAGCTCTTTCCAGAATTGCTCAAAAGGAGGCAGCACAGGCACTTGATGTCCCAACATATTTTCCCATTCTGTTTCTAATTCTGCACGTTCAGGTTTGTTTTCGAGTATCTCCATTGTTGGTACAGAAATGCCTTTAAAACTGCATTTCTTTTCGAGTGTGCTCAAAATAATATCTCGCGCATGTTTTGTGCTGTCATGCCGATGCAGATGAATCACGTCATAAAGGTCGCGAGGTCTTAACCGCTCTGCCAGTGCCCTGATCTTTTCTGCAAAAAGTTCTTCAAAACAATATGACTGAATCTGAAGGCCATTTTCAGGTTTATCGGAGTACGGATGATGCACTTCGCTGCTAATAGGGTCGAGAACTAAAACCTCATCATCTGTTAAGTCTAATTTTATTCTGGGCAAAGCGCCGCCCGGTTGCAGCGGGCCGCGATAGCTGATTCTCCCTTGCACTGATATTTTGCCTCGTGGATTCGTATAAACTTCAAAACGGATTGTGTCTTTTGGAATCTGAATACCTGTTGTTTCATAAACCCAGTCAGAAATTTCTTTGAGGGCATTGACTAAAAAACTTTCATCCTGGTGAGCAGAATTTACAACCGTGAAATCCAGATCCTCGGAAAAACGATAAGTTTCAAAGTAACATTTCTTTAAACAAGTTCCGCCTTTAAATACCCAGCTTTTACTGAGTTCAGGATGATTTGAAATCCCAGCCAATACCCAGCCAAGCACATAGTCTTTCTCAATGACATTTGCTGCGAGGATAAACTCTCTGGAAAAGTCCATTATTTCCTTGCGGTCAATCAAGCTATTTCTCTTTTGCCCAACTGTCCGGCACCCACAATCTCCAGCGTGTAATCAGTTTGTCGGATTTGAGCGATGGATCAAGTTTAACATTACCGGTGGTAATGCGGGATTTACACTCATCGATAAAAGATGTCTGATCCGGAGCGAAACGCTCTAATAAAAAACCAAGCCGTTTAAAGACAGCCCCGCTGCCTAACTGCATAGCATATTCAATCAAAAGCTTTAGGTCTTTGCTCTCCGATTTCAGGTAATTGTTAAATATATCTACAACTGACCGTATCCCGCCTCCAAGCTTTGGGTCGTTTAGCATATCAAGAATAGTACGCGAGGGATCAGATACGGATATTTTTACCTGACCTTTCCAGACTGGTTTAAGGCCGAACATTGCTTTTTCTGATATAGTCCTCAATAGAAAATTTGTTCCTTTGATAATTGGATTGCGCTCTCTCGGTTTTTGTATTGTCATTACCATTACAGTACGGAATATTTGCTCTGTTAAGTCCCAGTACTCGGCTGCACTCCATCCGCCAATATAACACGGAGAATATAACCTTTCAGCAATAATCCAAGGGTCTTCGAGGGGAATTTCTGTTGTGCGGGATTCAAGAGGTACAGGAATATATAGTCCTCTCTTTACCCGTGAAAGCCATCCTTTTTTAGCCCAGCGTGAAAGCATCTTTGCAGCTTCGGTCGATGAAACTTTCAGAATGTTAGAAGCTTCTTTGACCGAGATAGTCCCTTTAGTCTCGCGGACTATAGCAGATAATCTTTTCCTTTCCTCTTTTCCTAAGCCTGCAATGTCTTCCATGGTATATTTTGTGTGTAATAATTCATGCAATAAGCGAACTATAACACATCCAATATACCAAAGTAAACATAAGCTTATTCTTTGCGTGGATGTTTATTTATGCGGGCAAAAAATTCTATTTTTCAGAACCTCAGTGGGTTATTTTTTTCAAAATCTCAAAAAATCCCGGGAATGAGATGTTGACGGATGAGGTGCCGGTGATTGTTGTTTTTCCGCTTGCGATTAAGGATGCTATTGAAAACGCCATTGCAATCCTATGGTCTTTGTAGCTTTCTATCAGAGCGCCTTTGAGCTTCGCATTCCCTTTAATGCTCAATCCGTCATTGAACTCTTTTACTTCCACTCCCATCTTTCTCAGCCCCTCTGCCATGGCCTTTATCCGGTCTGATTCCTTTACCCTTAATTCTTCGGCTCCTCTGATTGTGGTTGTGCCGTCTGCCTGAGTCGCCGCAATGCACAATATCGGGAACTCATCTATTAAAGCCGGTATCTGCTCTTTCGAAATGTCCATTGCTTTTAAATTCTCAGCGCTCTTACAGTGAATATCCGCCACAGGCTCTCCTGAGACATCCCTGACATTTTTTAATTCTATCTCTGCGCCCATTAATTTGAGAACATCAAGCAGCCCTGTCCTTGTGGGATTTATTCCGACATTTTTAATGAGTACCTCCGAATCAGGGACAATAAGCGAAGCAACCATAAAAAATGCCGCAGACGAAAAATCGGACGGAATAGTAATATCAATCGGATTCAGCTTTTTCCCACTCCCGACTTTTATCGTAAGCCCCTTAACTTCAATCCCTGCTCCCATTGCTTTAAGCATTCTTTCTGTGTGGTCGCGGGATTTCAAAGGCTCTGTTATGGTTGTTTCCCCTTCGGCGTATAATCCGGCGAGTATGAGGCATGACTTTACCTGAGCAGACGCAACAGGCATATTGTAATTTATTGCCTTAAGCCCTTTGCCCTTGATAGCCATGGGAAGGTATTTATCCCCGCTTCTCGCTGAAATCTCCGCTCCCATTTCTTTAAGGGGATTTATAACCCTTGCCATAGGCCGCTGTTTTAGAGAATTGTCTCCCGTAAGCACGGAGAAGAATGGATTGCCCGCGAGTATGCCTGACAACAGCCTTGTTGTCGTGCCTGAATTTCCGCAGTCAATTATGTCCGCAGGCTCTTTAAGCCCATGAAGGCCCTTGCCTTCGATAATTATTTTTTTGCCTTTGTCCTCAATCTTTACGCCGAGTTTTCTGAAAGCATTAAGGGTGCTCATCGTATCTTCAGCCCTCAGAAAATTCTTTACAATGCTTTTCCCGTTTGCCAAAGACGCGAGAATCACTGCCCTGTGCGAGATGGATTTATCAGGCGGAGGAACAATGCTGCCTTTTAATTTTTTTACCCTTTTCAGAGTAATCTTATCCGACATCTTCCCTCAGTGACTTTGCTTTTTTAAATTCCTTTTCAACAGCATTCGCATCCGACTTTTTCAGGTGCTTGCCAATCTTATCAAGATTTTTTTTGAGAATCTCTATGAACTCAAGGATATTCTTTTTGTTCATCATGGATATATCGCGCCACAGTTCAGGAGAGCTTGCGGCAATCCTTGTCGTATCCTTAAACCCGTTGCCCGCGTATCCGAGATATGACTTGTTTATATCAGCTATGGCATTTACAATCGCGTAAGCAGCTACATGGGGAAGATGGCTTACCGCAGCGTATATTCTGTCATGTTCATCCGCATCTATAGTAGATACCTTTGCTCCCAACGACTTCCATACTCCTTTAATTTTTTTCAGCGCGGCCGTATTCGTTTTTTTTGTCGGGGTTAATATGCACTTTGCCTCTGAAAATAAGTCTGCTGTTGCCGCATCTATGCCTGTTTTGTCGCTTCCTGCTATGGGATGCCCACCTATATAATTGACTCCTTGAGGCATCAATGACTCCATATCTCTTACAAGCTTTCCCTTAACACTGCCTGCATCTGTTACTATCGCGCCGCTTTTTAACGAAGATTTTATTCTTTTTGCCATCCCGACAAAACTGCCTACGGGCATGGCAAATAGAATTAAGTCAGAGTCAACACAAGCCTTTGATGCATCGAGTTCAAAAGAATCTATTATCTTCAGATTGACTGCTTTTTTAAGATTGTTTTCTTTTCTTCCGTAGCCTGTAATGTGTTTGCAAAGCCCCTGTTTTTTCAGCGCGAGCGCGAATGACGCGCCGATAAGGCCCACGCCGAGAATAGTGACTTTATTGAAAAAAAGACGGGGTGAATCGGTGAATCGGTGAATCGGTGAATCGCCCCCCAAAGTTCTATTTGAATATACTCTTTTCATTTAACTCTTAACTTCTCACTTTTAACTTTTAACTTTTTTATTTATATCTCTCTTCCAACCGCCTTTGCTATCGGCTTTAACTCCGCCATGAGTTTTTTGAACGCGTCGGGTTTTAATGACTGTTCTCCGTCTGACATTGCGTTTTCCGGATCTGTATGGACTTCTATCAGAAGGCCGTCAGCTCCTGCTGCCACTGCGGCCTTTGCCATCGGAGCAACAATATCCCATTTGCCTACGCCATGACTTGGGTCAACAACCACAGGCAGATGCGTTTTTTGTTTCAAAACAGGCACAGCGCTCAGATCAAGAGTATTCCTTGTCGCAGTCTCGAATGTCCTTATTCCTCTTTCACAGAGAATGACCTGATGGTTGCCTTTTGACATTATATATTCCGCTGACATAAGCCATTCTTTTATTGTTGCGGATAGCCCTCTTTTAAGAAGTATCGGCTTGCGGCACATGCCGACCTCAAGGAGCAGCCTGAAGTTCTGCATATTTCTTGCGCCTATCTGAATGATATCCGCATACTCAGTAATGACATCTAAATCTCTCGGGTCCATAATCTCCGTGACAACAGGAAGTCCTGTCTTCCTGCTTGCCTCGGCAAGATATGTCAAACCCTCTTCGCCAAGGCCCTGAAATGAATATGGAGATGTCCTCGGCTTATAAGCGCCTCCGCGTATAAATGACGCTCCTGCGGATTTTACCTTAGCTGCCACATTCAGCAGCATCGCCCTGTTTTCAACAGCGCAGGGACCGGCGATAACCGGTATCTTCTTGCCGCCTATTGTCTTCCCTTTGACCTTTATATGGGTATTCTGAGCCTTAAAATCCCTGCTCGCAAGTTTATATGGCTTAAGGATTCTCATTACTTCTTCAACGCCCTTCATCACCCTGACCGCATTTTCCTCTTCTTCTGTTATCTTTGAGGTATCCCCGATTACGCCTATAACAACTCTTTCAGTGCCTCTGGATATCGTTGCCTTCAAGCCCTTGGTTTCAAGCTTTTTCAAGATGTGCTTGATATCTTTTTTCGTTGCCTTCTGATTTAAAACTATTATGTCCATCATTCCTCCGATTTTATATCCCTTATTTTATTCTTACATTTTATTCTTAGAACAGGATAATGTCCCCATAATCTTCATTGCCTTAATAAATCTCTTATTCTCCTCCGGCAACCCTATGGTCACCCTTAGTTCTTTCGGCCCCACAGGCCTTACTATAACGCCGTATTTTAACAGGGACTCATAGGCCGTCATGGAATCGTCCATAAACATATATATAAAATTTGCTTCGGTAGGCACATATTTTATCCCGAGCAGGGATAATTCCTTATATAAATATTTTTTACCAATGTTATTTATTTTTTGAGACTGGCTGATATGCGCCTTATCTTTCAATGCCTCTGCTGCTGCTTTCTGCGCGATTGTGTTTGTATTGAACGGGGCCCGTATCTTGTTCATCTCGCTTATTATGCCCTGCCCTGCGATGCCGTAGCCTATTCTCAGCCCCGCAAGCCCATAAATTTTTGAAAAAGTCCTTAGAATCAATATATCCCTGTTATCTCTGAAGTGTTTAAAACTATCGGCAAATTCCGAATCCGTTACATATTCATAATACGCCTCATCCATAACTACGAGTATATCATTGCTGATTTTGCTCATTAACCTGTCAAGCTCTTTCTTTGTGTTCATTGTGCCTGTAGGGTTATTCGGATTTGCTATGAAAAACAGCCGTGTTTTGGGGGTCACGGCATTTAGCATTGCATCAAGGTCGTGCCTGTAATCTTTCAGCGGTATGCGAACTGCTTTTCCTCCGGCTGCCTGAACAGACATCGGGTATACCACAAAAGACGGATGCGCCATAATAGCCTCATCACCCGGGCGCATGAATGTCCTTACCGCTATGTCAATCAGTTCGTTAGAGCCATTGCCGAGTATAATTTCATCCGGTTTTATAGAGAGCTTTCCCGCCAATGCGGTTTTAAGATAATAGCCGCTTCCGTCAGGATAACGGTTTAAACTGTTTGAACCGCTTGAACGGTTTAAACAGTTTCTTATCGCCTTAATCGCATATGGCGAAGGCCCGAGAGGATTTTCATTAGACGCGAGTTTTATTGAGTTCTTTATCCCGAGTTCTCTCTCGAGTTCCTCTATGGGCTTGCCGGGGATATACGGGCTGATAACCCTTATGTGTTCCGGAGCTTCTATCATTATTGACCGCCATGCGGATAAGAGCCGAGTATCTTAAGGTAAAGGCAGTCGTCTTTTATGCCCTTTATGGCTTTTCTGACTTTTTTATCCTCTATATGCCCTTCCATATCCACAAAAAAGATATACTCCCATGCCTTTCTCCTCGAAGGCCGGGATTCAATCTTTGTAAGATTTATCTTTGCCTTTTTGATAGGCAAAAGGATATCGTATAACGCGCCCGGCTTGTCTTTTATTGAAAACATGATGGAGGTCTTGTCTTTGCCTGTCCTCGGGCACGCTTCCTTTGATATAACAAGGAACCTCGTGACATTATGCTTGCTGTCTTCTATATGGGATTCAACAAAATTCAAGTCGTAAACCTTTGCTGCAAGTTCGCTTGCAATCGCCGCAGAGTCTTCTTCCCTTGACGCGAGTTCTGCCGCTTTTGCCGTGCTTGTGGCTTCTACTATCGGCATGCCCGGCATATTAGATTCAAGCCATCGCCTGCACTGGGCAGTTGCCGGCAGATGTGAATATATCTTTTTTATCCTGTTTTTATCGCCGCTTTTTGAGAGAAGATTATGAGAAACCTCAAGCATTATCTCTGCCGCTATCTTCAGATCATAGTCCATAAACATATCGAGCGTGTAGCTTATTACTCCCTCTGTGGAGTTTTCTATGGGCACAACTCCGAATTCAGCCTTTTCTGAATCAACAACTCCAAAAATGCCCTTGATGTTCTCAACAGGAATAAATTCAGCCGAGGAGCCAAAATGCCTGAGAGCTGCGAGGTGCGTAAATGTTGCCTGCGGGCCAAAATATGCAACTTTTAGGGGCTCCTCAAGCGAGAGCGAAAGGGAAAGTATCTCTCTGTATAAAGCCTTTAGCGCGTCATTCGGAAGGGGCCCCTTATTCAGCGATGTCAGCCTTTC
>Ga0172375_10003802_pt1 | contig 22682 bp, 19 predicted proteins | sample LakKiv1m_FD_114537 | JGI IMG/M metagenome (GOLD analysis project Ga0172375, IMG submission 114537) | Freshwater microbial communities from Kabuno Bay, South-Kivu, Congo - kab_092012_11.1m | ecosystem: Environmental > Aquatic > Freshwater > Lake | place: Democratic Republic of the Congo... | reverse complement strand
GCCGACCCGGCCACGGTAGCCGGTATGGCCGCAGGCCGCACAGCCCTTACCCTCGAAGACCGGGAAATCGCCGCCATTGACCTGCACCCCGAGAGCGGCGATGGTGCCGGCCTCGGCCTTGCAATGCGGGCAGATGCGGCGCACCAGGCGCTGGGCCAGCACCCCGCGCAGGGAGGCGGAGATGAGGAAGCGCTCCACCCCGAGGTCGAGGAGGCGCACCACCGCTGAGACGGCGTCGTTGGTGTGCAGGGTGGAGAAGACCAGGTGGCCGGTGAGCGAGGACTGCACCGCGATTTCGGCGGTGTCGAGGTCGCGGATCTCGCCGATCATGATCACGTCCGGATCCTGGCGCACGATGGAGCGCAGCCCGCGGGCAAAGGTCAGCCCGATCTCCGGTCGCACCTGGATCTGGTTGATGCCGTGCAGCTGATACTCCACCGGGTCTTCAACCGTGATGATCTTCTTGTCGCCGGTGTTGATCTGGTTCAAGGCGCAGTAGAGGGTGGTGGTCTTGCCGCTGCCGGTGGGGCCGGTGACCAGGAAGATGCCGTCCGGCACCGCGATGAGCTGGCGGAAGCGGGCCTCGGTCTCCGGCGCCATGCCGAGGCGTTCGAGGTCGAGGATGATGGAGCCCTTTTCCAGGATGCGGACCACCACTCCCTCGCCGTAGATGGTGGGCAGGGTGGAGACGCGCAGGTCGATCTCGCGGCCGGCGATGCGCATCCCGATCTTGCCGTCCTGCGGCAGCCGCCGTTCGGCAATATCGAGGCCGGCCAGCAGCTTGGTGCGGGAGACAATGGCCGGCTGCATGGCGTGCGGCGGAACCTCGAAGTCGTAGAGGGTGCCGTCGATGCGGAAGCGGATCTTCATGCCGTCCGCGAACGGCTCCAGATGGATGTCGCTGGCCCGGCGCCCCACTGCGGTGTCGATCAGGGTGTTCACGTACTTGATGACCGGCGCCTCGGAGGCCATGTCCTTGAGCTTGTCGATGTCCTCCTCGTCGATGGCCGACCCTTCCTCGCCCATCTCGTTAAAGGCGAGGTGGTAATGGGTCTGGGCCAGCTTTTTGAGCAACGGTTCCGGGGCGAGGTGGAGCATGGGAGTTGGGTTGCAGAGCAGGTCGATGGCGGCCAGCAGTTCCTGGTCAAAGGGGTCGCTGACGACGAGGAGCGGTTGCGCTTCTCCCTCCCGGCCCACCAGGACAAAGGGATGGGCGCGCTGGAAGGGCGGGGAGATGTCGATGGGCAGGAAGGTGTCTTCCTCCTGGCCCGCATAGACCGGCAGGTCGAGTTGGGCAGCCAGGGCGGAGGTCAGATCGTCGTCGCCGATGAGGCCCAGGGAAAGGAGAATCTCGCCGATACGCTGGGGCACCGAGGTCTGGTGGGCCAAGGCCCGTTCCAGTTGATGCGGTTGCAGCCGGCCGGCAGCCACCAGCAGGGCGCCGAGCCGGTCTTTTTTGGCAAAATAGGCCGAGGAGCTCATCGCGCCCGGTTACTGCCAGCTGCCGACGTCGCCCTCTTCCTTCTCGCCGCCGGGCTTGTTGTCGGCGCCGTAGGAAAAGAGGTCGATCTCGCCGTGCTGGCCGGGGTTCTGGTAGTGGTAGGGGTAGCCCCAAGGGTCGATGGGCACCTCTTTCTTGAGGTAGGGGCCATCCCATTTGTTGACCCCGGGGTTCTGCATCAGGGCACCTAATCCCTCATCCTCGGTGGGGTACCGGCCGACATCGAGGCGGTAGGCATCGAGCGCCGCCACCAGCATTTCGATCTGGGTCTTGGCCGTATCCCGCCGGGCGCCGCCGAGCTTGCCAAAGAGGCGGGGGCCGACCAGTGAGGCGATGAGCCCCAGGATGATCATAACGACCAGAAGTTCGATGAGCGAAAAGCCATGTTCCTTGGTGTGGCGCTGGTTGCGTGACCGAGTGAAAACGCGCATGATTCCCCCCTTAGGCGTGTCAAAATAAGACGTACACTCTCCCCTTGTCAAAGAAATTTGCCATATCGGCCCTGCCACGGCAAGAGAAATCGCGCCCGGCGGCGGGCCGCAGTCAGGCGAAGGGCTCAGGGGCGCCGGTCTACCCTGAGCAACCGGCTGACCATCAAGGCCACAATGGCACAGCCCGAGCTGAAGAGCGCCCCCATCTTGGCCGCGCCCTGCACCGCCGGATTGCTGTAAGCCTCGCCGGCCACGAAGAGGGCCACGGTCATACCGATGCCGCCGAGTAAGCCGATGAGGGCCAGCTCTTTTTTGTGGATGCGGGGCGGTAGCGGATAGCCAATTTTGCTCGCCAGCCAGCCCAGGGTGAAGATGCCGCCGGTTTTACCCACCGCGAGCGAGGCGAGGACCAGCCAAGTGGGGGTGCCGATGGCGGCGAATTGCACCCCGGCATTGGCCAGCCCGAACATGAAGAGACCGAAATCGACCACCACCTTCCATTCGTGCTCAAAGCTGGCGAGTGGGGTGAGGTCGCAGGGGTCGTCTTCGAAGAGGTGTTTTTGTTCCTTGGGCGGGTGGGGCAGGAAGGGCACCACGAAGACCAGGGCCAGGGCGGGATGGACATGGGCCTTGAAGAGGCCGGCCCAACTCAAGCCGCCGCCAAGAAGCAAATAAGGCCAATAGGTGTTTATTTTGCGTTGCCGCAACAGGTAGGCGACCCCCATGCCGAGGCCGGTGAGGGCGAGCCAGATTGGTGCCACCGGGTGGGCCGGGTCCGGGTAGAAGAGGGCGATGATGATGAGCCCGATGGCGTCGTCGGCAATGGCCAGGAGGAGCAGAAAGGAGATGGCCGGATGTTTGCGGCCGAAGACCAGGCCGGCGGCGAGCCAGGCCAGGGCGATGTCGGTGGCGGTGGGGATGCCCCAGCCCCGGAAGAGTGAAGGATTGCCGATGAGGGCATTGAGGGTGAGGAAGACGATGATTGGCCCCGTTACCCCGCCCAGGGTGGCGAGCAACGGGTTGATCGCGCGGCGCAGCGGATAGAGGTCTCCAGCCGGCAGGCAGCTCTCGGTGATTTCCACGGCGGCGATGCCGAAGAAAAGCACCATGAAAAGGTCGTTGGTGAGGAAATGGAAACTGAGTGACCCCAAGAGAGGGTCATGTATAAAGTGGTGGTATTCCTCTGGCGCCAGGTTGGCCCACGCCAAGGCGACCAGCACCCCGGAGATGAGGGGGACCGAGAATTCCTGCAACAGGCTTAGATGTTTTTTCATCCGAAGCGACCTCCTCGGGAATCTTGCTGGTCACGGTGCGGACTGTCAAGCAATAGTCGAAAAAAAAGGCCGGCGGGGGAACCCGCCGGCCTGTGATACCACAAGTTGTTGCGTGGTGCTTAGTGGGCGCCGCCACCGACGATGCCGCTGGCCGCGAGGAAGAGGATGATTGCGGTGGCTATGGCCATCATCCCCATGGCTTTGTCGTTGCGCTTGAAGAGGCCGGGCACGATGGCCAGGTAGCAGGGGATGGTCACGCCGGCGAGGATGGCGATCGGCAGGAAATTCAGGAAGTCACCCTTGCCGAGCAGGGAGAGCCAGGCCCAGCCCGTGGGGGCATGTTCCTGCTGGAGGAAGTTCTGGTTGATCGCCTCCAGGTAATCGTGGACCGGCATGTTCCAGTAGTTGGCCACCTCGGAAAGCGGCACTACCGAGGGCATGATGCCGGAGACGTAAATGGCAAAGGTGATAATCATCGACGCGAGGCCGAAGTACATGCCCTTTTCCAGGATATTGGCATAGAGAAGCTGCTCAACCGCGGCTTCCTTGGTGATTTCAGTGGTCATATTCTGGTTCTCCTTGTGCTTTCGCGGTTAGATGATGCCCATGACGGTCAGCCCTTTGTGCAGGGCCTTGAGGCCGGCAAAGGCGAGGATGACGATAACCATCCAGCGGATGAAGGTGGGCTTGGCCACCTTGAGCAGGCGGACGCCGACAAGAGAGCCGAGCATGATGCCAATCAGCGAGGGCACCACCATCATCGGAATGACGCAGCCCTTGTTCATGTAAATCCAGGCGGCGGAGGTGTCGGTGATGGAGAGCAGGAACTTGGAGGTGGCCACCGAGATCTTGAGCGGCGCACCCATCATCAGGTTCAGCACTGGGACGTTGGCCCAGCCGGCGCCGAGGCCGAACATGCCGGCCATGAAGCCGATGATGATGAAGGTGGCGAGGCCCGCCGGGGTGCGGTGGATTTTCCAGTTGATGTCCTGGCCCATGGCCGGGTCGTGGTAAATGCCGCAGATGCGCAGGGCCGAGGAGAGGTTGTCGGCTGCCGGCACGTCCGGCACCGCGCTCTTCTTGGCGGTGAGCATGATCACCACGATGCCGAGGATGGTGCCGCCCAAGGCGAGCTGGACGATGTGGGTGGGCAGGGCCAGTCCCACCATGGCGCCGACAATGGCCATGGTCGCGGCGATTAGTGCCACCGGAATGGCGAGACGCAGGCTGGCGAGGTTGGCCTTGAGCAGGCCGGGGCCAGCGGCCAGCGCGCCGGAAAGGGCGACGAGCAGGCCGGCGCCGCGGACAAAGTCGAGATGGAACGGGAAAAAGCCGCTGATGATCGGCACGAAAAGGACGCCGCCGCCAACGCCGCCCAAGACGGCGACGATGCCCATGACAAAGGTGACAACCAGCAGGATGAGCGGCCATTTCCACCAGGTGGCGTCCGCCACCGGCGGAGTCATGGCCATGGCCTCTTCGGCCAGCGCCCAAGCCGGACTCATCAACAACGAACACATGAGGGATGCAAACAACACCCCTCCCCTTGTCTTGCTACCCATACGTTTCCTCCTTTATTCTAGTCCCTACAATCCCTATGATGATTCTGAACGTGGTATCGTCCAGAATCTGTTCCACTTAGAAACAGCCGGCGTCCGACTTCCCCGCTTGGACGACCTGCTGTTTGACCTGGCGCGGTTTTGCGGGGCGAATTCCCTGTTCACCCGGCCGTGCGAGGTGCCTATCAATAATGCTCCCGCAGGGGGGTGTCAAGTTAAAATATGCAACACCGTTTCGATGTGAAACGGCGCAACATTATGCAACAGTAGGGGGCGGATGGGGAAAGGATTCAATATCGACGCGGTGCTTAGCCGGTTGGCCGAGGCGGTTCAGGCTCTGCGGGTGCCGGTGGTGGACCTCATCGCCGTGCAGACCCACGACCCATACAGGGTGCTGGTGGCCACCGTCCTCTCGGCGCGGACCAGGGATGAGGCTACGGCTAAGGCCGCGGCGAAGCTCTTTGCCAGGGCGCCGGACTTTGCCGCCTTGGAGCGTCTTGGCGAGGAACGGATCGTCACCCTCATCCAGCCGGTGGGCTTTCCCCGCACTAAGGCGAAACATCTGGCCCGGTTGCCCGGCGTGTTGCGGGAGCGTTTCGCCGGGGAAATTCCGCAGACGGTGGAGGAACTCTGTGAACTGCCGGGGGTGGGGCGCAAGACCGCCAACCTGGTGGTGGCCGTGGCCTTCAGGAAACCGGCGGTATGCGTTGATACCCATGTCCACCGGATCATGAATATCTGGGGCTACGTGGCGACCAGGACGCCGCTGGAAACGGAGATGACCCTGCGACAGAAGCTTCCCGCCCACTGGTGGCTCACGGTCAACTCCATTCTGGTGGCTTTTGGCCAAGGGATTTGTACGCCGGTGCGGCCGCACTGCGACGCCTGCCCGGTGGGGGGATGGTGCCCGCAATTGGGGGTGACCCCGCGGGTGGCGCCAATTCGTTCTTGAATGTTGCGGGTGAAGGTCAGGCCAGGTCGGCGAAGCGGCCGTTGGTCTTGCGCAACCGGAGGCTCAGGTTTTTGGCAATACCCTTGAGGAACTTAAGGCCCAGCGCTGGTTGTTCATTACAGATGTTATCGAAACGGCCACGGGTCAGCAGCAGTAATTCCGAGGGCTGGGTGACGATGATGGTGGCGGAACGCGGGTAATCATCGACAATGGCCATTTCGCCCACGCAGGAGCCGCGTTCGAAGGAGGCGATGATTATCTGCTTGAGGTCGTTCGCCTCCAGCCGGACCTCGATTTCGCCCTCGACCACGAAGAAGAGATAGCTGCCGAGGTCGCCCTTGCGGAAGAGCACGGTGCTGGCCGCAAGGCTTTGAAGGCTCAATTGGCGGGCAAAGTAATCGAGCTCGGTCTGGGTGAACTCCTCGAAAAAAGGGTTCTCCCGCAGGATATGCTCGATGCGCTCATAGGGGTGGGTAACCTGGTTCAGGGCGGTCGCGTTCACGGTGTCACCTCGTTTGCAGTGGGGGCCCTCAGGTCACCGCGTAGATGCGGTGCAGGCCGGTGATGCCTTTCAGTTCAAAGAGTCCGACCAGGGCGAGGTTGGTGCCGCCGGCGGGGAGTTCCTTGGCCACGTTTTCGGTGATGAGGATGCGGTTGGCCGAGGGCATTGCCTCCTTGGCCATGCCGCCTTCGATCGGGATGAGGCCGTCGGGTTTGACGCCCTCGACCCGGAAGGTCATGCTCACGGCGACGCCGAGCCGGTCGTTATTCTCATCGACTTTGGCTTCGCCGAGGTTTACGGCAAAGCGCAGGTTGATGCGCGCCATCTCGTCCGCGGTGGCGTTGTAAGCGGCCACCGAAGTCAGGGTGTGGCGGGCGAAGCGCACCGCGTTTTCCGCCTTGGGGAAACTCATCAGGAAGCCGTCGCCGGTGCCCTTGGCAAAGCGGCACTCCTCCTGGCGGGCGATGGGGGTGACCAACTCGGTGAGCTTGTGCATCAAGTTGAGGGCGAAGTTGTCTCCGTAGCGGTTGGCGATGTCGGTGGAGTTGCAGAGGTCGAGGACCAGGATCGCTTCGGTTACCGAGGAGCCGGCCGGCAGCCGTTGGCCGCCGATCCCGCGCTGTTTGGCGGCAGGGGCCCCGGCATCGGTCGGCACCATATAGGCCTGGCCGGTGAGGGCCTTGAGGGCGGTGATCGCCTCGTTACGCACCTCTTCGTCCGGGTCGCGCAGGCAATCTTGGAGCGGCAGCACCGCCTCCTTGCAGTCGCCGGCCGCCACCGCTTTGATCGCCTCGATCTTCACCCGTTTGTTGGTGTGCAGCAGCAGCCGGGTAACTTCGGGCAACGCTGGGCCGCCGATCGCCGCCAGAGCCGAAGGCACCACCCAGCCCACCACGCGGTCATCAAGCGCGCCAAGCAGCGGGGCAATGGCCCGTTCATCTTTCAGGGCGCCCAGGGCCCGGATTGCTTTTTCCCTTACCCACCAATCCTGGTCGGCAAGACAACCAACCAGCGCTTCGTAAGCTACCGGGTCGCTGATCTTGTTGAAGAACTCCACCGCGCAGCGGCGGACGTTCTCGTCCGGGTCGCGGGTCATGGCGATGAAGGCATTGATTATGTTGTTGTCGCCCTTGATCTCGGTGAGCGATGAGGTAGCGATCTGGCGCACCCACCAGTCCGAATCCTTCATCGCCTTAAGGAGTTCGTCGGCCGTCCGCGGATCCTGGAGGTTTTTCAAGACCTCCACGGCGCAGCGCCGGACATTGACATCATCATGTCGCATGAGCTGTATGATCTCCGGCACGATGGTCGAGTCGGCCACCCGGACCAGGCCGTCGGTAGCCTGTTGGCGGATGAGCAGGTCGTCGTCTTTCAGCAATTCGAGCATCGGGAGCGCGGCCCGTTTGTCGCCGATGGCGCTCAGGGCATCGAGGGCCAAGGCCTTCATGTGGGGCTCCCGATCCGTCAGTTTTTCGATGAGGGGATCGACGCTTTCCGGCGCCCGCATTTTGCCGAGGCTTTTCACCGCAGCCAAACGGACCTGCCACTCCTGGTCGTTCAGCGCGCTCAGGATGAGCTTCTTGCCGGTGGGGCCGCCCATGGCGGTGAGGATTTTGATGATCCCCTTTTTGGTCTCGACGGGAGAGCCGTTGAAGAGGGAGACCAGGTCGGTGGTGACGCTCTGGTCCTTGAAGAGGGTGAGCAGTTCCACCGCGTTGTTGCGGGCGTAGAGATCGGCGTTTTTCAACTGGCCGAGCAGCACCGGCGAGGCGGCTTTGCTCCAGCGCTTGGCGAGCAGTTCCTTCGCCACCCGGCGGACTTCGTCGTAAGGGTCGCCGATCAGGTCGGCGATTAGCGGCAGGTGGTCGTCGGTGCAGAGGTTTTCCAGCAGGGCTTGGGCCTTGCCGGCGGTGAGGCGGCGTTGCTGGAAGGCATCGATGACTTGGTGGATCGCCTCGTCGGCGGAGTCACCAAGTTCGGCACGCAACCGCGCCTCCTCCTTCGGATCGGTGGCCGCGCCGTAGCGGGCCACGAGCTTTTTGATTCTGCTGCCCTTGAAGAAGAAGTCCATGTGCCTCGTGCATCTGCGTGCAGGGTTAACCACCGACAATCATGAAAAAAATATCACACCGTGGCCAAGGGATGCAAGCTGTATGGTGGGGAGGGTGTCAGCGGGCCATCAGCCCCCGCAGGGTGCGGAGATTGGCAATATCCTCGGTTAGTTGTTCGTCCTTCGGGGTTTCGAGCACCATGGGGTGGTGGGCGAAGCGGGGGTCGTTCATGAGTAGCCGGAAGCCATCAAGACCGATCTCGCCCTGGCCGATATGGGTATGGCGGTCGAGGTGGCTGCCGAGCCCTTTGATCGCGTCGTTGAGGTGAAAGAAGCGGAGGCGCTCAAGGCCGATGACTTGGTCGAACTCGGCAAAGGTCGCAGTGTAGCCTTTGGCGGTCCGAAGCTCATGGCCTGCCGCAAAGGCATGACAGGTGTCGAAGCAGACCCCCAATCTTTTTGGGTGGCGCGAGGCGGCGATGATGCTGGCCAGTTCCACGAAACTGGCGCCGAGGGTGGTGCCCTGGCCAGCAGTGTTTTCCAGCAGCACCATGACCCCCTCCGCCTTGGTGGCCGAACTCATGGCGGCATCGAGATTTTTGGCCACCATGGCGATGCCCTGCTCGATGCCGCTGCCGAGATGGGCGCCGGGGTGCATGATGACGTAGGGGATGCCAAGGGCTGTGCAGCGCTCCAGTTCGTCGGTGAGCGCCTGCAACGATTTGGCCGCCACCTCGGGCTTGGGGCTGGCCAGGTTGATGAGATAGGAGTCGTGGCTCGCCACCGGCGGTCGGCCCGCCGCCTGCCAGGCGGCCCGAAAGGCCTTGGCCTCGGCCGCGCTGACCGGCGCCGCTCGCCATTGCCGCTGGTTGCGGGTGAAAAGCTGGAGGGCTTCGCCTTGCACGGCACGGAGGTGATCAAAGGCAAAATGCAGCCCGCCGGCTACCGACATATGGGCTCCCAGTAGTGGCACTATCCCCCCCCTTTATTGCTATGTACCGCGGCCAGTTCCAGGTAACGGGCGTCGCTGGCCCGCAGCCGTTCGGCCAGGATACTGGCCAGGCTGCGGTAGAGCTTGAGGCAGAGCTTGGGGTTGGCGAGCCGCAGCACGGTTTCGTTGATCGCCATGGCCACGGTTGGCGTCATCGCCACCACCGAGGCGGAGCGCGGCATCCGGTCCAGCAGCGACATCTCGCCGACGCAACCGCCTTCGACCAAGGTGTCGATCACCACCCGCCGCCCTTCGGTCTCATTCACCACCGACACTGAACCGGCCAGGATGACGTACATCTTGGTGCCGGAACTGCCCTCGCGGACAAGGTACTCGCCTGTTGCGAACTGCTCCTTGGTGGAGAGCTGGAAGATGGTGAAGAGTTCCGCCTCGGAAAAATCGGCGAAAAACAGGTATTTCTTGCGGAGCTTGGTGATGATCCGCTGTCGATCGTAGGATAAACCAGCGCGCAGGCCCTCTTCCTGGCGCTCCAGGCGGTTCAGGTAAAGCTCCAGGGTGTCGGAAAAGGCTTCGGCGCTCTGGAAGCGTTCGGTTTGGTTTTTGGCCAGCGCTTGGCTGACGATGGCCTCCAGTTCAACATCCACCGGGAGGAGGTTGCCAAGCGGCGGCGGGGTGGTGGTGAGGATGGCCTCGAGTTGGGCGTTGATGGTCTCGCCGGTGAATGGTTTGCGGCCCGCCAGCCATTCGTAGGTGAGAATGCCTAAGGAGAAGAGGTCGGAGCGGGCATCAAGCTGGCCGCCCTCGATCTGCTCCGGCGACATATAGAGGGGGGTGCCGGGCACCAACTCTTCGCGGGCCTGCGAAATGCCGATCCCTAGTGAGCTCGGATCCATGACCCGGGCGATGCCGAAGTCGGTGATCTTCGGCGAGCGGTTCTTGTGGAGGATCATGATGTTGGCCGGTTTGATGTCGCGGTGGAGCACCCCGCGCTGGTGGGCATAATGGAGGGCGCGGGCCACCATGGCGACAAGGGTGAGTTTTTCCTTGAGGGTAAAGGGCTGGCCGGAATGGATGATCTCCTTGAGGTTCTCGCCATCCACATATTCCATGACGATGTAAGGGGCGCCATCATGCACCCCCATGTCGTGGACCGCGGTGATGTGGCTGTGATTGAGGTTGCCGACGATGCGCGCCTCCTGGAGGAAACAGTCGGCGGCGCGGCGGCGTTGTTCTTTGGTATGCAGCCGGTCGAGGCGCAGGCTTTTCACCGCCACCTGGCGCTGGATCATGGCATCCTTAGCCAGGTAAACCGTGCCCATGGCCCCCTGGCCCAGGCGCCGGATGATGCAATAGCGGCCGATGTTGCTAGGCAGGTCGGTGGTCATCGGGGCTGGGCCGGAAATGGTGCGGCTAGTGAGTCCATGCGGGCCTGTTCTGCGGTGTGGGGGGCGGGCGATTTCCGCGAGGCACGCGGGCGGGCAACGCTCCCCCTTTCATCAACCCCGGAAAAGGTGTACAAAGGGCATACGTCAAGAGTAGCAACACCCCGCATTACAGGTCAACGGGAAACGTCACCCATGCCCCTTTATCGACGGGACGAAGTGCCCAAAATCATCGCTGGAATCGCGCAGGGGGCCATCGCCCCGCTCTACCTTCTGTTTGGTGAGCGTTACCTCTGCCACGAGGCCGCCAACGCCCTGGTCGACGCCCTGCTGCCCGACGAGGCAAGCCGGGCCACCGGACTCAAGGTGGTGGATGGCGAACGCGAGGATCCGATTCAGACCCTCAACCTGCTCCGCACCTACAGCCTTTTCGGCGGCCGGCAAGTGGTGAGGGTGATTGATTCCCGCCTGCTCTACTCGAAGACCGTGGCCAAAACGCTGTGGGACAAGGCCCAAAAAGCCAAAGAAGGCCAGGGTGATCGTCAGGCCGCGCGCTATCTCGTGCAGATGCTGGCCTTGGCCGATATGACGCCGCCGGAGTGGTGGGGCGAGGAGGTGGCCGAGTGCCCCGCTTCCCGCTGGCAGGAGCTCTTCGGCTTTGCCAAGCCGCAGGATGTGGGCTGGGTCGCCGAGGTGCTGGCCGGGGTTGAGACTGGTGCCGCCGTGCCGGGCCAGACGGATGAGGCGGGCGATCTCTATTTGGCGGCCCTGCCCGCCGGCATCCCCCGCGGCAACACCCTGATCATCGTTGCCGAGGCGGTGGACAAGCGGAAGAAGCTCTACAAGGCCATGGAGGAGCACGGCGTGGTTATCGACCTTGCCGTGGAGGGTGGCGCCACTAGCGCGGCCAAGAAGGGGCAGGAGGAGGTGCTGCGGTCGTTGGTGGCCAAGGCCCTGGCCCCCTTCGGCAAGACCTTGGAACCACAGGTGCTGCCCCTGTTGCTCGACCGCGTCGGCTTCCAGCCTGTGGCCCTGGTGATGGAGACTGAAAAATTGGCCCTGGCCGTGGGCGAGGCCAAGGTTATCACCCGCACCGCATTGGATGCCATGGTTGGCCGCACCCGCGAGGAGGCCCTGTACGAGTTGACCGAGGTCTATGCCGACGGCAACCTGGGCGAATCGCTGCGAATCAGCCGCCGGCTCCTGGAGGTGGGCATGCACCCGCTTGCGATCTTGGCCGGCCTTAGGAACCATCTGCGCAAGCTCCTTCTGGTCCGAGCCCTCCAAGAGGCAAGCGAGCCGGCCTACAGCCCTGGCCTGGCCTTCCCCGCCTTTCAGAAGGGCTATCTTGCCGGCCTCAAAGAAGCGCGGCCTCTGCCCGCCCTTTTGGCTGGTCATCCCTATGTGCTCTACAAGGTTTTCCGCCAGGCCGAGCGGACCACCGCCCCCCAGCTCAAGGCGGCCTTGCGCGAACTGCTCGCGGCCGAATTCCGCCTCAAGGGTTCCATGGTGCCGGAGGGGCTGGCTCTGGAGGCCTTTTTCTTTCGGACCGTGGCCGGCGCCGTTGTCTGAGGCCCATTCTCTCGGGATGGCCGGAAAAAAACACTCCCCCCTGTTCCGTATCTTGTGTAAAAATGATTACAGTTTAGGGGAAATTGAATCGCGCCACAGGGGCGCTGGTTTGGGCTGAGGAGAACGGGTATGGGTTCGCCACATCGCCACCAGGAAGGGATGGTGGTCACCGAACAGCAGCAGCAAGTCAAAAAGCCCTCGTTGTACAGGGTGATGTTGCACAACGATGATTACACCACCATGGATTTCGTGGTCATGGTCCTGGCGGCGGTCTTTCACAAGAATCCGGCCGAAGCTCACCGGACCATGATGCAGGTCCATCACACGGGGGTCGGCATCGCCGGGGTCTATCCGCGCGACGTGGCGGAAACCAAAGTGGTTCTGGTGCAAGACCTGGCCCGCAAAAACGAATATCCCCTCAAATGTTCCATCGAACGGGAATAACAAGAGGTTTCCGCAGATGATCAACGAGAAACTGGAACTGGCCCTGGTCCGAGCCATCCGCGAGGCCAAGGTGCGCAAGCATGAGCACGTGACCGTGGAGCACATCCTCTATGGCCTGCTCCACGACGACTTCGCCGCCCAGGTGCTGGCGGCCTGCGGCGGCGATATCGAATCGATGAAGCGCAAGCTGGAGGCCTTTTTCGTCTCCAGCCTGCCGGCCCTGAAAGAAGGCATTGGCGGCGATCCGGTCCAGACCATCGGCTTCAACCGCGTGTTGCAGCGGGCCATTGCCCACGTCCAGAGTTGCGGCAAGAAGGAGGTTGACGCTGGTGATGTGCTGGTCGCCATCTTTGCCGAGCCTGAGTCCTTTGCCGTCTATTTCCTGAACGAAGAAGGGATCAAGAAACTCGACGTGGTGGATTTCATCTCCCACGGCGCCAGCCCGGCGGTGCCCGCCAAGGAAAAGGGCGACCCGCAGAAACAGCCGGAAAAGCCGGCCAAGGCCGACGAGGCCCTGGAGAAGTACACGGTGAACTTCAGCGAACGGGCGGCCCAGGGGCTCATCGACCCGCTCATCGGTCGCGGCCCTGAGCTGAAGCGGGTGATGCAGACCTTGTGTCGCCGCCGCAAGAACAACCCGCTGCTGGTCGGCGAACCCGGGGTGGGCAAGACCGCCATTGCCGAGGGATTGGCCCTGCACATCCACGAAAGGCGGGTGCCGGAGTTGCTCCAAGGCGTGGAGTTGCGGTTGCTCGACATGGGTGGCCTGCTCTCCGGCACCAAGTACCGGGGCGATTTCGAGCAGCGCCTGAAGGCGGTGATCAGCGCGGTGGAGAAGCAGCCCAACATCATCCTCTTCATCGATGAGATTCACACCATTGTCGGCGCGGGTGCCACCAGCGGCGGCAGCATGGATGCCTCGAACCTGCTCAAGCCGGCGTTGCAGGCCGGCACCCTGCGCTGCATCGGCTCCACCACTTACGAGGAATACAAGAACTACATCGAAAAGGACCGGGCGCTTTCCCGCCGCTTCCAGAAAATCGACATCGAGGAGCCCAGTGTCGAGGAGACGGTGGCGATTCTCAAGGGGTTGCAGCCGCGCTACGAGGAGCACCATGCCATCCGCTATTCCGTGACCGCGGTAAGGGCAGCGGCGGAACTGGCCAGCCGATACCTCTCCGACCGCTTCCTGCCGGACAAGGCCATCGACGTGCTCGACGAGGTGGGGGCCGCCTTCCGTATGGCCCCTACGACCAAGAAGCGTAAGACCGTCACCGTGCATGACGTGGAGCAGATCGTCTCCCGCATGGCGAGGGTGCCGGCCAAGAGTGTCTCGGGTTCCGACATTGATCACCTGCGCCAGCTCGACGTCATTATGAAAACCAGCCTCTTTGGCCAGGACCATGCAGTGGACGCCCTGGTTACCGCGGTGAAACGCGCCCGGGCTGGCCTCAAGCACCAGGAAGGCCCCACCGGCGCCTTCCTCTTTGCCGGCCCCACCGGCGTGGGCAAGACCGAGCTGGCCAAGCAGTTGGCAGCGGCGTTGTCGGTCCATTTCGAGCGTTTCGACATGAGCGAATACATGGAAAAGCACGCGGTCTCCCGCCTCATCGGCTCGCCGCCGGGCTATGTCGGCTTCGACCAGGGTGGGCTGCTCACCGATGCCATCCGCAAGCACCCCTACAGCGTGCTGCTGCTCGATGAGATCGAGAAGGCCCATCCCGACCTTTTCAGCATCCTGCTCCAGGTCATGGACCATTCTACCTTGACCGACAATGCCGGCAGGAAGGCGGATTTCCGTAACGTCATCCTGATCATGACCACCAATGCCGGGGCGCGGGAACTGAGCGAGCGGGCCATCGGCTTTACCGGTGATACCAAGGGCCGCGACCAGAAGGCGCTCAAGGACCTCTTTGCCCCGGAGTTCCGCAACCGGCTGGACGGCATCATCACCTTCAACGCCCTCGACAAAAAACTGATGGAACAAATCGTCGAGAAGATGGTCTTCGAACTACAGGGCCAGCTCGCGGACAGGAAGGTGACCATCACCTTGAGCAAGGCGGCCCGTTCCTGGCTGGCGGACAAGGGGTATGACCCCGACTTCGGCGCCAGGCCGCTGCGGCGGCTCATCCTTCAGGAGATCGGCGACGTGCTGACCGAGGAGATCCTCTTTGGTCGGCTTGCCAGGGGCGGCGAGGCTAAGATCGGCGCCAAGGCCGGGAAGCTCGATTTCCGCTTCACCCCTCTCCAGTAAGGGGGATGCCGGCCGAGGGCCGGATGATTTAGCTTGCGTCCGCGCTCCCGCAGGGTATCCTGTGGGAGCGTTTTTTTGCGGCGGTGATACCGTTGCGCTGGCTGGCCAACGGAAGAAAAAGACGAAACGAAAGAGGGAAAAATGAACGAGAAGCGAGGAAAAGGGTGCCTGGTCGTGGCGCTGGCCGTGACCATGATGGCTGTTGGCGGCTGCAAGGAGAAACAGGAGGGAGTGCCGGCCCCGGCGGCGCAGAATGAGGCTGCGGCCACTGCGGCGGCGCCGGCCGCGAATCCAGCCACGTCCCCTGCTTCCGCCGCCGCGGTGAATTTCCCGCTCAAGGGCAAGGTGGTGGAAGCCTTGGCTGGTGGCGGGTTCAGCTATGTGCGGATGACGGCCGCCGCTGGCGAGTATTGGGTCGCGGTGCCGGAGACCGAGGTCAAGGTGGGCGAGGAGGTCTCGGTGGCCGAGGGCCAGCTGATGGAGAATTTTGCCAGCAAGAGCCTCGGACGGACCTTCCCGAAGATCGTTATGTCCACCGGCTTGGTTGGCAAGAAGCCCAAGATGGGTGCGGCTCCCCATGGCGGCGGCAATGCCGCGGCTCCGGCCGCCAGTTCCTTTGCGTCGGCCATGCAGAAAGAGGCGCCGGCCGGGACGCAACAGCCAGGCGGGCCAGAGGCCGTTCCGGGCAGCAGCAAGGCCGTGGTGCCCCTGGCCGAGGTCAAGGTGGCCAAGGCTACCGGTCCTAATGCCTACTCCGTGGCTGAGGCTTTTGGCAAGGCCGCGAGCCTCACCGGCAAGAAGGTGCGAGTGCGGGGCAAGGTCATGAAGGTTTCGGCCAACATCATGGGCCGCAACTGGATCCACCTGCAGGATGGCACTGGCGACCCCATGAAGAATACCCACGACCTGGTGATCACCAGTGCCGAGCAGCCTGCCAAGGACGCGGTGGTGACCATTGAAGGGGTGCTCGCCACCAACAAGGACTTCGGCGCCGGCTATGTCTATGCCGTGATCGTCGAGGAGGGCAAGGTGCAAAAGTAGCCCGGCCCGGGGAGGGAGACGGTTGCATATCGTCATTGTCGGGCCTGGCGCCCTGGGGTGTTTGTTCGCCGTTCGCTTTGCCTTGGCCGGAGGCCATGACGTCCGTCTGCTCGACCATGATCCGCAACGCGCAGCCCTGCTCCATGAGCAGGGCTTGCTTTTTGAGGAGGGAGGGACGAACCGGCGCCTGATGGTGCCGGTAACGGCTGATCCCGCCATCATCGCCGGGGCCGGGTTGTTCCTGCTTTGTGTCAAAGCTACGGCCGTGGCGAGTGCATTGGCGAACCTGCGTCCCTACTGGCCAGCGGGTGCCATGCTCCTGGCCTTCCAGAACGGTATCGCCCATCTCGGCCATCTGGACGCCCTGCCCGCTTCGTGCGGTTGGGGGTTGGGGGTGACCACCGAGGGCGCCAACCTGAGCGGCCCTGGCCAGGTGCGCCACGGCGGCCATGGAATCACCCGGCTTGGTTTTGTTGGCCAGCGCCCAGAATGGGCGATGACGCAATTGAGCAAGGTTGCCGCGGCATTTACCGATGCCGCCCTTGCCGCCGAAGTGGTACCAGATATCCGTGACCGCCTCTGGCATAAGCTTTTGGTCAACGTCGGTATCAACGCCCTTACCGCCCTCCATGACTGCCCCAACGGGAAGCTATTGGAAATCACGACGGCGCGGCAGCGGCTGATGGCGGCGGTGGCGGAGGCCGCCGTGGTAGCCGGGGCCGAGGGTGTTGCCCTTCCCGCCGATCCGGTGGCCATGACCCTTGAGGTCTGCCGCACCACGGCCACCAATATCTCCTCCATGCTCCAGGATGTCCGCAGACGGCGGCCCACCGAAATCGCGGCGATCAATGGCGCCATCGTGGCCGCGGGCAAGCGCCATAACATTCCAACCCCGGTCAATCGGGAATTGACTGCGGCAATCATGGCGCTGGAACAGGGGTTTACCTGAGATTTCCCTTGACAGGGGCGGCAGGTTGGCTACTGTGCACAGTCTAAAAGGTTGTTGAAAAATTTGTTTTTCGCAGCCTGCGTACGCCCCTTGGATGGTGGCGCCAACTCCGACGAAGCTCAACTCGTAGAATTCACTTCTGCGAGTTCGTGGTTGAAAAAGGTCATGGCTGACTTTTTCAACACCCTGCAAAGTAAGGTCTCTTTTTTGACGCCGCGAGGGGCGTCATAACCGGTTACAAGGAGAACAAAAAAGTCATGTCGAATTACCTCTTTACCTCCGAGTCTGTCTCCGAGGGCCATCCGGACAAGGTGGCCGACCAGATTTCCGACGCCGTACTCGACGCCATCATCGCCCAGGACACCAAGGCCCGCGTGGCCTGCGAGACCCTGGTCACCACCGGCATGGCCATGATTGCCGGCGAGATCACCACCACCGCCTGGGTCGATATGCCCTCCATCGTCCGCGAGACCATCCGCGAGATTGGCTACAACTCTTCGGAGATGGGCTTTGATTGGCAGTCCTGCGCGGTGCTCACCTCCATCGACAAGCAGTCGCCCGACATTGCCCAGGGCGTTGACGAAGGGAAGGGGGTGGACCTCGACCAAGGCGCCGGCGATCAGGGCTTGATGTTCGGCTATGCTTGCGACGAAACGCCGGTCCTGATGCCGATGCCGATCTATTATGCCCACAAGCTCACCAAGCGGCAGGCCGAGGTGCGCAAGGCCGGGATGTTGCCGTGGTTGCGGCCCGACGCCAAGAGCCAGGTGACCATCGAGTATGTGAACGACCAGCCCAAGCGCATTGAGGCGGTGGTACTCTCCACCCAGCACGCGCCGGAGATCGACTACGAGGACCTCAAGGCCGCGGTCATGGAGGAGATTATCAAGCCGGTGCTGCCGGCCAACATGGTGGACAAGAACACCAAGTACTTCATCAACCCCACCGGCCGCTTTGTCATCGGCGGCCCGGTTGGCGACTGTGGCGTCACCGGCCGCAAGATCATCGTCGATACTTACGGCGGCAGGGGTTCCCATGGCGGTGGCGCCTTCTCCGGCAAGGATCCCTCCAAGGTGGACCGCTCCTCCTCCTACATGGGCCGCTACGTGGCCAAGAATATCGTGGCCGCAGGGCTCGCTGCCGAGTGCGAGGTGCAGGTGGCCTACGCCATCGGCATCTCGCAACCGGTGTCGGTCAACGTCAACACCTTTGGCACCGGCAAGGTGGATGACGAGAAGATCCGCCAGCTCATCCTCGAACACTTCGACCTGCGGCCCAAGGCGATCATCCAGCAGCTCGACCTGTTGCGGCCGATCTACAAGAAGACTGCATCCTATGGCCACTTTGGTCGCGAGCGCGCCGAGTTTACCTGGGAAAAAACCGACAAGGCCGATATCCTGCGCGATGCGGCCGGCCTGAAGTGCAAATGTTAACCCGCTGAGGAGATGATCCCGTGACCACAAAAGTGAAGAAGGGCGCCGATTACAAGGTGGCCGATATGAAGCTGGCCGCTTGGGGCCGCAAGGAGATCGCCATTGCCGAGACCGAGATGCCGGGCCTCATGGCCCTGCGCGAGGAGTTCGGCAAGAAGAAGCCCTTGAAGGGCGCCCGCATTTCCGGTTCCTTGCACATGACCATCCAGACCGCAGTGCTGATCGAAACCCTGGTAGCCCTGGGTGCCGAAGTGCGCTGGGCCTCCTGCAACATCTTTTCCACCCAGGATCATGCCGCCGCGGCCATTGCCAAGGCCGGCGTCCCGGTTTACGCCTGGAAGGGCGAGACCATCGAGGAGTACTGGTGGTGCACCGAGCAGGCCCTCACCTGGCCGGACGGCAATCCGCCCAACATGATATTGGACGATGGCGGCGACGCCACCCTGCTCGTTCACAAGGGGGTTGAGTTCGAGAAGGCGGGCAAGGTGCCGGCCGCGAAGAAAACGGACAACGAGGAATGGCAGGCGGTGCTGGGCGTCCTGCGCCAGGATCTGGCCAAGGACAAGAAGAAGTGGACCAATGCCGCCAAGGCGATCCGCGGCGTGACCGAGGAGACCACCACCGGCGTGCACCGGCTCTACCACATGGAGAAGGTCGGCGCCCTGCTCTTCCCGGCCATGAACGTGAACGACTCGGTGACCAAGTCCAAGTTCGACAACCTCTATGGCTGCCGCGAGTCCCTGATGGACGGCATCAAGCGCGCCACCGACGTGATGGTGGCCGGCAAGATCGCGGTGGTCCTTGGCTACGGCGACGTGGGCAAGGGCTGCGCCCAGGCCTTCCGCGGCCTCGGCGCTACGGTATGGATCACCGAGATCGACCCGATCTGCGCCCTCCAGGCGGCCATGGAAGGCTACCGCGTGGTGACCATGGAGGAGGCCGCCGCTTTGGGCGACATCTTCGTCACCTGCACCGGCAACGAGAAGGTCATCACCCACAGCCACATGAAGGCGATGAAGAACGAGGCCATTGTCTGCAACATCGGCCACTTCGACTCCGAGATCGACGTCGCCTCCCTCAAGAAGTACAAGTGGGAGAACATCAAGCCCCAGGTGGACCACATCGTCTTCCCCGGCGGCAAGAAGATCACCCTCTTGGCCGAAGGCCGTCTGGTCAATCTGGGCTGCGCCACGGGGCATCCGAGCTTCGTGATGTCCGCCTCCTTCACCAACCAGGTGCTGGCCCAGATTGAACTCTTCAACCACTCGAAGAAGTACCAGAAGAAGGTCTACGTGCTGCCCAAGGTGCTGGACGAGAAGGTGGCGCGGCTGCACCTTACGAAGCTCGGCGTGCACCTCACCCAGCTTTCCAAGGAGCAGGCCGCCTACATCGACGTGCCGGTGGGCGGGCCTTACAAGGCGGACCATTACCGCTATTAACCGAGCAGCTCACGCTGGAAACACCAAGGGCGCCTTCCCCAGCGGGAGGCGCCCTTTTGTTTGTTCAAACAGCGGAGCGAAGTCTTACTTGACCGGCTCACATCAATTCCTTGAAATAGACAATGGAGGGGAAGCGGGCTGAGTAGGCAATGGGTTTCTGGCTGCTGGGGCGGGCTACGTAGATCGGGTAACCCATGCCGTACTCGGCGGCGGAGAGGAGCACCTTTTCGGTGTCGTCGCCCAGCATGGTCCGCTCCTTTTGGTAGCCGAGCATCTTCTCCAACCGCACCCAGAACTCCGGCACCTCCTTGGCCAGGCCCACCTCCTCGGCGCAGATGATGCGGTCGAAGTAGCCTGCCAGGGCGGTCTTGTTCATCTTGATGTCGAGGGTCTTGCTGTGGGCGTTGGTGACCAGATGGACCTTCTTGCCGATGGCGCGGCAGAAGCGCAAGAACTCCGGCACATAGGGGTGGACCGCGATGAGATGGTCTATCTCCATCTTCAGGATCGGGATGTCGAGCCCGAGCTGGTCGGACCAGAAGTCGAGGTCGGTCCAGGCCAGGGTGCCCTCGTGGCCCTTGTACTTGGCAAGCAGCTCGACCTTGGCGTGGGCGATATCGAGGCCGTGGAGCGCAGCATACTGCTCCGGCACGTAGTGCTCCCAGAAGTAGTCGTCAAAATGGCGATCGAGCAGGGTGCCGTCCATGTCGAGGAGCACGGTGTCGATCTCCTGCCAGTCAAAGCGCGGCACGATCTGCGGATGGGTCATGAGCGTGCCTCCTGGAGCCATTGCTCAAAGGTCTTGCCGTTGATCTGTTGCTGAAAGAGATCGCCGATGAGCGGTTCGACCACGCCCCGTTCCTCCGGCGGTATCAGGAAGCCGGGAATGGGGGCTGTGGGCACGCCAAAGCCATTCGCCCTCCCCTTCCCTGCCACCCCACCCAAAACTTCCACCAGGGTGCCCCAACGGCCGTTTTTGTCCAGATGTTCGATGCACTGGAGCAGGATGGTGCTGGCAGTGAGATAGCCCGGCGGCATGTCGGCGGCGCCGCTTTCGGCGCAGGAGGTGAGCGAGGCAAAGAGGCGGCAGCCAAAGGGCCGCACCGGATAGATGGTGCAGGTGTCATCGGCCAGGAAGGGACAGGGGTGCAGATCCCAGCCCTCCGGATCCATTACCTCCTCGCCCCGCAGGTGGGCAGCGACAAATCCGTTGGTGGTGAACCGTGCGTTTTGGGATGGCGAGGGAACGAGGGTCGGCCCGGCGAGCTCCCCTCCCCTCCCCTGCTCGGCGAGGTGGGCGCGGATCATCTCCGCTTCGAGGGTGGTCATGGTGACGCTCTGGGTGCAGCAGGTGGCGCACCCTTTCTGGCAGGCAAAGGTGAAGCGGGCGGACCATCTTTCGAACGCGTCGTAGATCGTTTGAAGCAGGATTACCTGTTGGTCAAGGGCGAGCATTGCGGTCAGAAATGGTTCAGGCGGCCAGGGTGCCGACTAACTCGCGCAGTGACGTCATTTTATTGGCTTCGAGATAGCTGCCGATCCCGGCCAGAATCTCCTCGCAGGCCCGCGGGTTGACGAAGTTGGCCGTGCCGACCTCGATGGCCGAGGCACCGGCAATGAGAAATTCCAGTCCATCCTCAGCCGTGGCGATGCCGCCGATGCCAATCACCGGGATCTGCACCGCCTTGGCCACCTGCCAGACCATGCGCAGGGCCACCGGCTTGATCGCCGGGCCGGAGAGGCCGCCCACCACGTTGGCGAGGCGCGGCTTTCGGGTGCGGATGTCGATGGCCATGCCCAGCAGCGTGTTGATGAGCGAGACCGCGTCGGCCCCGGCCTCCTCCACCGCTTTCGCCATGAGGGTGATGTCGGTGACGTTGGGCGAGAGCTTGATGATGACCGGCAGAGTGGTGGCGCCCTTCACCGCCTTGGTAACTGCGGCTGCCATCTCCGGGTCGGTGCCGAAGGCGACCCCGCCCTTTTTGACGTTGGGGCAGGAGATGTTCACCTCGATGGCCGCGATCCCCTCCACCCCGTCGAGCCTGGCAGCGAGTTCGGCGTACTCCTCCATCGAGTCGCCCAGGATGTTCACGATTACCGTGGCGCCCATGCCGCGCAGGTATTCCATTTTTTCGGCCAGGAAGCGCTCCACCCCGACGTTTTCGAGACCAATAGCATTGAGCATGCCGCAGGCGGTCTCCACCACTCTTGGGGGCGGATTGCCGCGGCGGGGGGCGAGCGAGATGCCCTTGACCACCACCGCGCCGAGGCGATGGAGGTTGATAAAGGGTTCGTATTCCCGGCCATAGCCAAAGGTGCCCGAGGCGGTCAGCACCGGATTCTGGAGGGTGAGGGAGCCGATACGGCAGGTCAGGTCGAGATCGGTTAGAGCCATGCCACCTCCTCGGCGCCAAAGACCGGGCCATCCTTGCAGACGTGTTTGTAGGGGCCGTCGAGTTGGGCTGCCGGGATGGCACAACCGAGGCAGGCGGCGAGGCCGCAGGCCATCATGGTTTCCAGCGAGACTTGGCAGGCCCAGCCCTGCTCCCGGCAGATTTTGGCCACCGCCCGCATCATGGGGTAGGGGCCGCAGGTGTAAACCATGGTCGGGGCGGTACCAGCGAGCGCCTCGGCCAGTAGCTCGATCACTAGGCCATGGTGGCCCAGGGTGCCGTCGTCGGTGGCGAGCCGGGGCTCCAGGCCCAGGGCCACGAAGTCGTCGGCCAGTGGACGCAGTTCCTTGGCGGTGCGGGCGCCGAGCAGCGGCACCACCGCCTCGGGCGGGTTGCTCCGTTGCAGTTCGCGGGCCAGGAAGTAGAGGGGCGCGATGCCCATGCCGCCGCCAATGAGGCAGAGGCGGTTGCCGGTGTGCAGGGCAAAGCGGTTGCCCAGGGGGCCGACCACATCTACGGCCTGGCCGGGGGCCAGGCCGGCCAGCAGGCGGGTT
>Ga0172375_10003801_pt1 | contig 22687 bp, 27 predicted proteins | sample LakKiv1m_FD_114537 | JGI IMG/M metagenome (GOLD analysis project Ga0172375, IMG submission 114537) | Freshwater microbial communities from Kabuno Bay, South-Kivu, Congo - kab_092012_11.1m | ecosystem: Environmental > Aquatic > Freshwater > Lake | place: Democratic Republic of the Congo... | reverse complement strand
GGGCGTTTCCGGCTCTATTTTGCCCGCTTCCGGCTCTGCCGGTAGGGCAGCAGCCTCCGGGGCAATATCGTGGCTCTCCGGGGCTGCTGCTTCGCCTGGCGGGGTATTCTGGCGCTCATTCCAGAGCTTTTCGGCGTGGTCATGAAGGGCGACTATTCGAGCGATTAAATCTTTTTTGCCCTCTCGGCTTATTTTAACCTTGTGATATTCGGCGTCGATTTTGTCAGCCTGAGCCATAGCCTCGTCAAATGTCAGGCCATTAACCGGATCGTGTAACCCCAAAAGAGACATTATTCTGTCTTCGTTCTTGGCACTTATTTCTGAAACGGCATTGCGTAAAGAGGAGTTTTCCGATTCGGAAAGCGCTTTGCCGGAAAGAGCTTTTTGCGCTGCTATCTGCAGGCCGTGATAAGTTTCCTGTTCTCCTGTCTCCCCCATGCCGGAAGTGGCATCCATAACAAGTTTGAACTGCTCGTTATTATCCCATTTCTCATTTTCATCAACGGGAATAAGGCCAGCTTCGGCAAGAGCCTCGCCCATTTGGTCTATGCTTTTACCGCCATCTGAAACAATGAGGCGCTGCCCAAAAAAGCCATTTGCCTTCTGGTCGCCTTTAACGTCTAAAAACTGAGCGCCCCACTGTTTTTTTACATCGTCGGCATTGTACCCTCCTGCTTTGCGGATAAATGACAGTATGTTTTCAGCATTTTTAGCATTCTCAGACTTGGGTTCGTCTCGCAACGCCTCAAGCTCTTGCTTGTGGTCATAAACCCACTGCGGAAAATACTCTTCCCGCTCTTTTTCAATGGCTATTTCGTCGGCTTCCGTTGGCGGCTTTTCGGACTGCTGCTGCGCAAGGTCGGCTTTCAGTCCTTCCCTTCCCTTGGGTGAACGCCGGTCGGCATCCATCTTGTTTATATCGGCAATAAAGACCTGAGCGGATTCTGCGGCAGGACCGAGCCCGCCTTCCACTGGCTTATTCCAGGCGTCGCCCAGGTTCGGCCCGACGATCCCGCTTGGCATTGGCTTCAAAAGAGCTTCCTGCTGCTGCCGGCGGGCTTCAAGCACCTGGGCGAGCGTTCCAGCCTTCTCCTGTTTTGCAAGCTGTTCATTGAGCGCCCGCAGGCTTTCAGGGCTTCGGATGTTATCTTGCGGGGCTAGGTTTCCGACAACAGGCCCGGTCTTTGCGGCGATAACCTCGTCGAAAACGCTTGGGTCAAAGCCGTTATCAACGGCCTGCTGCCTGCTCGACAGCACGGCATCAAGTGGCATTTTATCCAATTCTGCCCTTACGGCATCCCGGGCGCTGGGCTCGTCGGCAGGAGCGGGCTGATCTCCGCGAAACTCACCAGCAAGCTTATCAATTTCTACTGTCCTTGCCTTGGGGGACATGCTGGATACGGGGGGCGTTTTTGCAACTGCTTTGACGCCACCAGACAACGCAACGAACGGCATAACTCCAATGGCGGTGGACAGTATCGGGTCGGTAACAGTTTGAGTCCATGATGGAGCCGCCATTTTCCCGGTAGATTTCCGCAGCCCGGTTTCTGTTATATTTTGTATCTCTTCTTCGCTAAGCTCAGCCGCATACATCCCGGCGAGCCTCCTTATTGCACCCTTTGCTCCATCTTTCGCCCACTGTTTTGCTATCTCCTCAGGCCCCTTCCCGAGTCCAACAAGGGTCATTTCGTAAAGAGTGCCGACAGATTCTATCCCGCCTTGTGCCACGCCATTTGCAAAAGCCAAAACCCCTGCCTTTTTTTCAGGCACACCGCTTTTTATAGCCTCGTCGTAAAAATCTTGATATGCCGGTATGCCATAAAACAAACCAGTGCCAGTCATACCAACAGCCTTGCCGCCGAGCCAAAAAGGCATTGCCGCAATCTGTGGCCCCATTGATCCTATACCGCTATGGGTGTTTCTTGATATGTATCCCTTCTCCGTAAAGTCTGTAAGCCTGTGTTTGGGATCGCCCATCTTTTTATCGGCGGCATCAGATATTTCTTTCCATGCTTCAGGGCTGTTTTCTATCGCGATTCCGCTATATGGGTCGGCATAGCCAGGGAGCTTTGAAAGCGTCTTTGCGGCCATTGAAACAGCGGATGGAACTGCTGTCTTAAACCCCTTCTGCGCGGCCTCGGTCATGGCAAGGTGTAAATCTTGTGGTAAATTTGGGCTTTCCAGAGAGGAATATTCACCCTCCATCCCATACGGGTCAGCCTTCGGCGCTGCCGGTTCCTGTTTCGGCTCCTCATACATGGCCCGTATCTGGTCGGTTGTCGGTCCTTTTGCCTCGCCCATTTCAAACGGATATTCAGCTATCCCCTTCGGCGCATACAAGTCCCGCCAGCGTGACAGCTTTTCCGCATTGGTCGGCTTGGCAGTAGCCTGCTTCTCCTGCCTGGCGAGGCTATCGGAGACGCCAGCCGCATCGTCAAACGGAAGGTTTGCAATATCCTGAGCGCTGGCAAAAGACGTGGCGCCAGTGCCCTTTTCCTGTTCGTCGTCAAAAGGAAGGCTGTTAAGATCGACCATGATTATTGTACTCGCTGTCCTGAAGCCGTGTCATAGTATGTGTTTTCGTCAAGAGTCCAGTATTTTCCTTTTGCCTTTGTTCGCGCCCCTGGGGGAATTTTCCCCGGGATTACCTTTAATGATCGTTGCTGCTGCCCTTCCGGCTTCTGTGTTCCCTCGGCAATCATGTTCTGATACACCCTTGACAGCGCATCTGCGGTAGTGTTTGCCGCTGATACCTGATCGCCCTTATTGCCCCATGTTGTCGGATTCCACCACGTTTTCCCGGCAGTGTCGAGCGGGTTGCCTTTTTCATTGAGGCCGCTCAGGGCCATAGCCCTTTGCTTCATCTCTTCTGTTTTGATAGCGCTTGCAGCCTGAGAAACACCCGGGTAATACTTTTCGCTCCCGGGCTTCTCCTTGGTCGGGTCAGGCTTCAGCCCGAGGTTTATTTCCTTGGCCTGCTGCTGAATAGAAATAGCGGCCTCATCCTCCTTCTTTTGGCGGGAAGCGCTGACATCTACACCCGCATTTTCACGGTGCGTATTCCTGTCGGTGTTTGCCTCAAAATTTTTCTTGAATAGAAACTGCTGCATCTCCCGGGCCGCTTTCTTTCTCTGGCCCTGGGATTCCAGCAAGCCGACAAAAACAGCGTTCGGATCGAGCGGCTTGCGGTCGGGGTGCTGCGCGTTTATTTTGTCAACGGTGGCCATAGTTGAGCGGTACATGGCATCGTAAGCGTCTACCGGATCGCCGCCAGGCTGCAGGCCGTTTTCAAACATATCAGGCGTTGCAGGCTTGCCCGTATTGGCCGTAAACGTCGCGGCATTTGGGGTTTTCGCAATGTTGTCATACAGCGAGGCTCCGATAGCTTCAGAAACAGAACGCTGATACGCCTGTTCCTTTTCAGCTTTCTGGGCCTCAATCATCATCTTTTGCCGCTCGATAGCGCCCTGATTTTGAATTTCCTCGCGGTTCGTATCGCGGGCAATATCCCGCTTCGCCTGATTGTCCGCATTCGCGTTGTCAATCAGGTATTTGCTGAGCGTTCCAAGTCCTGTAGCCGCTGCCCTCGACCAATCAAATTTTGCCATGGCATTGATCCTTTAAAATTTTTAATTTCAACTACCGGAGTAATTGACGGCCTGCTGTGACCAAAAACCCGGATTTGTCATCTGGTTAAGCTTGTCCCAAATCCCCACCCCGGTATTTATAAGTCCGCCGTAATAATTCTTCATACCGAGATCAGCTCCGGCTGCCGCTGAATCGCGGCTGAGTCCGAGCTGCGCAAGGTTGAGCTGGTTCGCGTCAAGCTGGCCCGCCCGGGAAAGAGCTTCGGTAGCCTGCTGCTTCTGGAGTCCGGCAAGCAGATTGTTTTTATTCATGGCAAGATTCTGGTTCATGTCCATCATTGCCCTTGCCTCGGTCCCGCCGCCCGTCTGCCCGCCCCAAGACATATTTTCCAACATCTTGTTCTTGGCATCTGCTGAAGATTTGTCCATTAAGGCAGTCTGATTTTTGAAATACTCGCTGTTGGCGTCGGTGAGTTCACCGTTCAGGGCTTTCTGCAGCTGAGCGTCAACGGTATTCCCGAGGTCGGTTCCGCCCTTTGCCGCCTCGATCAGCTTTCCTGATTCGTCAAACTGGCCTTGGCTGGTAGAGCCCGGCTTAAATATAGCATCGCCGACACCCTTGATGGCGTCGAGTGCTCCAGGTCCGGCTTTCTTGCCGACATCGCCCGCCCATCCGCCGATTGCTCCGCCTCCGAGTGCACCAATCCCGAGCCCGGCGAGGCCGCCTGTTACTGCGCCAGGTATTCCGCCCAACTGAAACCCGGTTTGCAATCCTTGTAAGCCGCCGTACAGTCCTCCGCCGATAGCCCCAGAAAGAGCAGGGTTTTCAACGATGAATTTTCCGGGATACCAACCAGAGTCAGAATTTGGCGAGGCCATAGTGTTCATTTTATTGATATTTCCAATGTCAGCCATAACTATCTCCTATTTTTTGAAAAACGACAGGGCAAATGTTCCGGCTGCAATTGTTGCAGCTCCGCCGACGAGATTTCCTAAATTCTGCATTGCCTGAATGCCCTTGAGTTTATTGTTGTATATTTCCATCTCTCTTGCCGCCATCTGCGATCCGGTTGAATATCCGCCGATATTAATAGCCTTTTGCTCATCCGGCGTCAGAGGTTCGCCCTTTATCATGGTGGCGCGTATCGTGTCGATTACCGGGCCGCCAGGTTTCGCAATCGAGCCGATAACGTCGTTGCCGCCCCGGTTGTCCCATATGGCCCGTTGGCCTTCGAGCTTCTTGTGGGCAATCCGCTCCTCCATGCGCTCCTTATCGGACTTACTTTCGCCGGAAAGGCCGCCTGCTGCTGCCCCGGCGACAGCGCCAACGCCTGCGCCGATGGCTGTACCGTACCCGGGTGCAATAGCCGTCCCAACTTGAGCGCCCGTAGCCGCACCACCAAGCGCGCCCTGCCCCGCCCCTGCCGCAGCGCTGCGCTTCTGTGTTCCGCCGCCGCCGCCGGTTTGCGCCACCGGGAAAGCCTGCACCTGCTGCTGTTGTGGCGCGGGGGTAGGCTGTGGTTCCGGTTGCGCCAGTGCGCCTGAATTATTAAAGCCGCTTGCAATCTGAACCGGCTGCCCGGTTTGCTGGTCCACCTGATACACATTGCCCTGATTGTCGTAGGCGTACCCGTCCTGTTGCGGTATCTGCGATAATTGATATTCGTATCCCATAATTACCTCCGCGCGCACCGGCTCACGAGTATCCCGAGCCGTGAAAGTTTTGAATGTGTTGTATCTGTATTTCTAAACTGAAACGCCACGTATTTGCAGCGGCCTGAATCAAGATCAACTTGCGCCACGCCATTATTAAACACTATAGGCAGCGGGAAGTTAGGGAATACCGGCTTTTTTATGGTGTCGGAGTAAAAGGCCGATACAGTCCACGGCGACCCGTCGCCCTCGACAACGAGTCCGCTTATTTTCCCGTATCCGAGCGCCTCATCGAGGGGGATCAGGCGTGTTTCATAAATTGCGGTTGGCCCCGGGGTTTTTTGCCCGCCATTAACCCCTATGTCATTATAGATATGATTGCGCCTGTAGAGCATGGTTCCACCAACAATAACCACGGGATCAGAAAGCGTTGACTCTTCGGCAACAGAAAGGTTATTGTTTGCATCATCAGACCAGACCCTTGCATTAGATTCAGCCCGGGGAGCGCCAATGCCGACAATTTTTATCTCGGCCACATCTTTAAATACACGCTGGCTCCATGTCCCATACTTAAAATCGTATGCCCACAGAATGTTCCCGCTTGAAAAATAGATAATCTTATTATACCCGTCTGCGCATCCCCGGACAAAAGAACTGCGCCCTGAATTAGCAAAAAGGTCGTGTACCGGCAGGGTTAAATGGTTCGGATTGCCGAGAACTACAACCCGGCCATAGCTGTTGTAAATAAGAGCGCCGTTATAATCTATCATTGCATCTGGAGAATCAGTGCCGCCAGTATCACCCTGAACAGGAGCAAACACTTCATACCCTCCGGCATTGGTCCAGATTGATTTTTCCCGCCCGACATAGAGCTGCCCTCCGACACTACATAGTCCAGTAATCGAGTCCCCGCCCTGCGTGAAATCGAAATAGTTATCCCAATCGTTATAGTGGCCGATGTTTTTTACCTTTGACCAGATTGCCCTATGGTTAAAAATCTTCTTGCTTGCCGCCGTATCGAAATACTTGAGCTTTGCCCAATAAAGAACGTCTTTGACTGAGGCGAGAAGTTCGGCCTTGAGTTGTGCGCCACGGTAGAGCGTCGAAACTGTGTCGTCAGCATGGGGCGACGGTAGCCCGAGCAGTGCAGTGCTTTGATGAAAGAATATTAATGGCGTCGTAACGCCATTTGTTATGATCGTAGCAGGGCCGGGGCAGTAGGTGTTTTCAGTTACGTCAGCACCAGCCTTTGTGTATGTATTGATTGTCTCGACCTCTGCCCAGGCCGAACCGTTGCTTGTCAGGGTATAGCGCCCGGTCGAGATATTCATTAATGCGTTGCCCCTTGTGTCATATATATAATATTGCCCCGTCCAAGTTTTTGGGCCTATCCAGTAATCTGTATCCTCAAGAAGATTAGAGGGCGTTGACGTCGGAAGCGCCTGGCCAGTACTGCAATGAAATCTAATTTTTGCCCCTATCGGATAATACGGCTTGTACGGAAGCGAAACATGATCTCCATCATTGTAAAACGTAGCCAGACAATCCCGGCTTATTCTAGTATCGTAATGATTTGTAAATCTTATGTTCGCATATCTTCTACTTGCAAGACCGGGATTAAAACCATAGCCGTTTTCAACGGTCAGCTCAGTAAACGTATCAAGCGACATATCCCATATTTCAAATCCTGCATAATCGCCCTTGCCCGTGCCTGTTGAATAAACGATGAGGGCTTTATTGGTGTCATAGACGTGCAGACCGATAATGTCATAGTTAAACCGCTTGACAAGGCTATACCCGAAATCCTTTATTGCCACTCCCTGCTCCAGCCGCAGGTTTTGAATATAAGGAGTCTCATTCGGCGCATGCCTGCCCGGTTGCGCTTCGGAGTTGAATACGGTTGCTATTTCAATCGGAATAAGTCTCATTATTCGCAGGTCTCATCAACGGTATAGGTTAGCGTGGCTGCATAGATATAAATTTCGCCAGTATATGTGTCATAGGGACTATAGGCCCACCTTCTAATCATTAAGCCTGCTGGCTTGTCTGACCAGCTTACGGTTGGCATAAGCGAAATGTCATATTTTAAGAATGAGTGATAATCGCCATTTCCAAGATTGCCATTTACGACTATAGCAGTAAAGGGAAGTTCGCTATAATAGGTAATAGAGTTTTTTAAGGCTACATACATGAATGCAGCCTCCGTTGTGCTTGTTGATGATGATGCAGAATAAAGCGAAATAGTTATTGACGTAGGATTACCATTTATGAAGGCTCCAGAATAAAAAGCATCTTGCGCAATATATGCAGTTCCCGAAAAAGCAAAAGCGCCTTCTGCACTTGTATTGGGACAAAGACAGCTGCTTGAGCTGCTTATTCCACAATTATAAGGCGTCATAGGTGAAAGCGACTGCGTATATGTTTTACTGCACGTTTTAGCCCTCCTTCCGATAGTTACCGTGTTGCTTTCTCTTGTTACCGAAACACCTTCAGCCGGAGCAAGTGTAACCGTCCCCGTTGCAACCCCTGTTTCGTTATCTGCTATTCCTGTAACGCCGGTATTGGCAATGGTTAAGGTGTCGGTTGCCGTTGTGACTGCTGCAGAAATACCGCTCCCCGCCGTAACCGTAACCGTTCCATCTGCCGAGTTTGCTCCATCTGTGATTGCAACAATACCCGCCGTTTCAGCGATTGCAACCAATTTCCATGTCGTTGCGTTATCGCAGTAATATGTGTTTCCAGAAGTTGCGTCTGAACACAGGTCGCCAAGATTATCAGCCGTGCAAGAGTACCCCGAGCAAGACCGTAAATGCCCGGCCTGCTTCTTCCAGTTCGTGCCGTCATAGACCGATAAAGTTTTGTCTCCCGCCTCCCATGCAATGTGACCCTGCTTGAACGTGCCAGTCATGTTGTCACCCGTATAGCTTGCTATAGGCCCTATGATTGTAACATTGTCGGGAAAGTCGTTGTCCCAACCAAAGCCTTTTGTGCCCTCAATGCTGGTATAAAAAATCAGGTCAGAAATGCTTTTAATATAAGAGAAATTAGCCTTTGTGTAATCGAGCTGCGTTCCAAGCCCTGCGGAGTCGTCTTTGTCCGGAGTGTCGGGCGTCCAGACGGCATATGATGCACAAGCAGTTAGCAGCACCATGATTATTGTAAACAGATATTTTTTCATATTAGTTTCCTTGTCCTATAAGGGTGAAGTTAAACTCCAAATCTTCGCTATCGGATTCGGTTCCGTCAGGCTTGTAGCATTTTATAACCTTGTTCACCCGGTCATACTCTGCGGTATAGCCTGCCGACGGTTCAAAAATAACAGCCCGAACATTATTAACGGTTCTGGTAAAGTCGTGCTTCACTCCGCCCGTTGCGGTCGTTATTGTCAGCGTTCCGGTTGTCATCCGCAGCACGCCGCAAATCTGCGGCTCAAACTGGCTATAGGTGACAGTATCGGCCATTACGCCCTCTGCCTGATAATTTCCTCAAGTGACGGCCCCTGGAATGAATTGCGTTCCTGTGCGAGCCGTGCCAATACTAAAAGTTCCTGAAATGCCGAGCCTGAAATCTGCGGTGGGTCTTCTTCCATTTCAAAATATTTGGCAAATATCCATAGCGATGCGGCAATAAAAACACCGTCACCGAGATACTTGATAATATCCGGGGTTGAAGCATCTGCCGGGGTTGAAAAATAGGTGGGCCAGTAGTAGAAATAAAACGTGTAGGCGATCGCCGCATTCGGACAACCGACATAAATACCGCCAGCATTTAAAACCCATTTTGTGGGCCGTCCAGTTACCGACGGTGGCCGGTAAATAACTTCATCAAGCGTCCCCCTGATAAGCGGATAATCCGGGGTCATGTAAAACGATTCTTCATCAATCATGCAATACGGACTTATAGTACCGTTGACAATATGGCACGACGTCGCGCCGTTAATATAGTGTGGTTGTTTGTCTGTTTTGTAGCCATTAATATAAACCGACCCGCCGCTTCGTGCTTTCGTGCAATCCCACTTCACGCTCAGAAGAAGTTTAAGGGCATTTTCCATTGCAGTTACAGCCTTGGCAAGATGCGGACTGCTGGCCGCGCCAATATTGCCGGTTCGCTTCAGTATTTCTGTTTTTAATTCAGCCCATGTCTTCATCGCCAGCCGCGCCTTCCGCTTCCAGAGTGATAGCGCATATGCTGCGCCTTCGGCCTGTTGCCGCAGGTGTCAAGATAGAGCGCCTGCAGGGCAGAGGCATATTCCTGCATAAGCCGGCCGGATTCCGCCGCTGCGAACTGGCGCCGTTCCGGGCCATACCGCCCATCTGCCGCCAGTTGTCGCAGGAGCACAGCCGCAGCCTTTCCGGCGATTAAGTGGTCCTGGTACTCTTCCGGAAGCCATGCCACTTCGTAATTTTCGCCGAGCATGAACTGGTGCGGATAATATTCGCTGCCAGATAAAACCGGGATGCCGTAATAGCTGAGTTGCAGAATATCGTCTGTAGACGGCACATTTCTGTAATGCAGGTTTGTGCCTTCCGCGCACACGCCCACGACGTTCCCGGACTTTGCCCGCTCGTAGCAGCTTTCAAGATCATGCGTATTGTTGAAAATATCGACCTCGACGCCCCGGGTCGTACTGTAACACCTGTATAGCTCCCGGCAGAAATTCGTCGGCAGCGCCACGGTATTAACCAGCGTTTCCGTTGACTCCTGTCCGTCAACAGTCACGGTATGCGTTTCGTCGATCAGGTCGATCAGAAGAATAAGCGGAGTTTTGCATCTGGCAAGTAGAAGCGCAGCTGCTGTCATTTCATTCAAGATGAACCGAAACAGCGACGCCTCGCCGATTTTTCTCTGTATTGATGCTTCTATTTCGATTTGGTACATTTTTTAGCCTTGGTTGTAGATTTTGCCCGAGGCTTCTTTTTCAGCTTCGGCAGGCGCTTTGACAAAGCGCACAAATTATCTCTTGCAACCATCAGCTCCTTGATCCTGTCTTTTATTACTTTCAGTTTTTCCGGTGTCGTGCTGCGCTTTCTGGAGGCTTTTCCCAGGTCGTGAATCGTCCGGTTCAGCCTGCGGACTTCGACCTGCGCGTCTCTTTTTGCCGGGGCTCCAAGTGGATTAGCCGATGCGCACCCCGGAGCCTCGTTATTTTTAAAGTTTATTCCTTCGGGGCCTTCCGGCTCCGGCGAACCTGCCGGCTGCTCGGGCGGAGCATACGCGGGTTCGTTTGCCTCGAAAACCTGCGAGAACTGCTCCTTTTTGAGCAAGTGCCTAATATGGGCATCGTTGAAAACCTGACATACCGGGCGGCCCTTTTCGTCCTTGGCAAATACATATTTGTGACCATCAAGCTGCATGACGGTCGGCGTCGATCTTTCAATGTGGCACTGTATCAGCATGCTCTTTCTCCTTCTCTTGGGTTATGGCTTTTAAGCCGCCTCTTCCGGTATATCGCCCGCTGGCGCTTCGGTTTCGGACTTCGGCTCCTCTGCCGGAGAATTATCATCCGTTTCAGCCGGAGCGGCTTCCGTTTCGCCGGCAGTCTCTATGGGATTCGAAAGCAAACCGAAAATGTCCGAGGCAATCCCGGCAAGCTCTTTGAGTTTTTCCTTTATTGCCTCGCAGCCTTCATTAAAAGCCGCGATCTCCGCCCTGTTTTTCAGGATAAGCAGCTCTGAGGGCAGAAAATTCAGGCCGCTTTTAAACAGCGCTTCGAATGCCTTCCCGGGCACGGCAACAATTCCCACGCCGTCACTCACGATGTAATCCCCGGCTTTCGGATTGAGCTTGCGCATGAAATCGTACTCAACCTCTACCGCCTCTCCGGGCTTCCCGTTCTCTTCCGGGACTACCAGCCGCCTGCCGCCGCCTGAGCGCACGTCAAAAATCTTGACCGCCATTACCGTTCTCAGGCTCGTGAAGGTCTGAAAGTTAAAATTACCCATGCTCTCTTCCTTTCATTAAAAAAGCTGACCGGAGCCGGGAAGCCCCGGCCAGCTCTGGTTTATGCAGCAGCTACTATGCTGCCGTAATTGTCGTAATGCCGGTCGTGGTCATGATCGGCACGAACGTCGCGATGAAAATCAGATTTGCGGCAGCCGCTGAGGTGGCCGCTGTCGTGATCTTCATGGCAAGAAACTGGTCGCCCTTCACCGCCGAGATCGTCTGCGTGTTGTAGAAGCAGCCGTACATCAGGGTCGGCACTGCTGCGTGGGTGGCGTTTTCCCGGTCCAGCGTCACGCTCCCGCCTTCCCGGAGGATGGTGTCGAGCGACGAGTTGAACGTCAGGGCATTGCTGATCGTGGAGCCGTCGGCATTCAGCGCGCCAATCGAAGCGACAATGGCGTCGTCAGTGTCGAGGTGTGCGTCGCAGATAACGACGAAATCCACCAGCAGGTGATTGCAGGGGATTTTGCAGATTTTGATAATGTCGTTGATTACCAGGGTTGCCGGAGCGGCAAAGCCGGAAATAACAACGACGGGCACGCCCGCCCGGTCGGAAACGACGGCGGGGGCATCGCCCATACTTGCATAATGAGTAGTAGCCATACTGGCCTCCTTGTGATTGTTTTTAAAGTTTTGGCGGGGATTGCTCCCCGCCGGTTATAAACTTGCCTGATCCGGTCAGGGCGCTTCTGCGGTTACGTCGTGGCAGCACACGCCGTAGTCATACCCGCCGTAGGTGTTCTTCTGAACGCCGCAGCAGGTATCGGTGTCGATCACGAGCTTGCGACCGTGGTCGTCGTAGAACTCATACCAGCCGTAGCGTACGCCCTTGTTGCCCTTCATGCCCCAGGCCACGGTTGCGGCCTGTTTGCCGAGGACAAGGTTGCGGCATGCCGTCACGGACAGCACGTCAGAGCCGCCTGCCGGGTCGGTCCCGACTGCAAACCGGATGACCTTCTGGTGCGAGTGCAGGAGCAGGCCGTTAACCATGCCCATTGCGCCCTTGCAAATGTCGGCATCCTTGCCAAGAGCGCTCAGCATCGCCTTCTGAATATCCATCCAGGTGTTGCCGCTGGAGGCGTCTTTCAGGTCGTTCTCGCTGTACTTGCTCATAACATAGATGTACACATCCTCGCCGTTGACGTTGGTCGGAAGCATCTCGGGCACGCCGTTGACGTCCACGCCGAGCATTTCGATGATGGTTTTCACGGAATTGAGCTCGCTCAGCGTCAGAACGTCGCCAGCGCCGAAGCCCGCATACGTCGATTTGATCTTACGCAGGTGGTTCGTGTCGGGCGCGGTGATGGTGTTCCCCGCAAAGCCGGTGTACCCGCGGGCGAACAGGAACTTGTCATTGTCGCCGCGATTGCCGCTGGTGTACATGAACAGCAGCTCATCCAGAACGCGGCCCCAGTACGGGCCTTCGCTACCCTTCACGATCTTGCGCAGGTCGTGCTTGGAGCGCTTGCGGGTCATTTTCCGGCCGCAATCGTTTCCGTGGGTCAGCAGGTCGATATGGATTTCGCAGGAATTTTCGATGATGGGCTCCTCGCGGCCTGCCTGCGGCGCGTCGCCCTCGGTCGGGGGCGCGCTGGGCGCTCCGACGAGCTGGTAGTCCATGACGTCGCCCTGGTCGCTTTCAAGACCAAGCAGCTCCATCACGGGCATTTCTGTGTCCTCTCCGGTGCCCATGAATTTCTGGAAATAGGTGCGCCGGGGCTGTGCTACGGTGAGGGCTACGCCTTGCTTGCGAACAGAAAGGGCGCTCCCTCGGGGGATAATAGTGTTGCCCATAAGTTACTCCTTATGTGTTGCGCCGGCCCACTCGTCCTTCCGGTCACCTTGATTTTTAATATCTCTTGCTTTTATCAATTTAATTTTTGTATCTATTCCGGCCTCGATTCTCAGGGCCAGACAATTTTTCGGGGCACATTGCGGCACGCGCTCAATGCCGGAGCGCACGGCGTAAATATGATCAACGTATATCGCCGCATCTCCAACCATCACCAGATCGCCAACCCGGACGTCTAAATTCAGCATTGGCTACCTCGATGTCCATTCGTCCATTTCCTTCGGCGAAAGCTTGGAGGCCAATCTGTTTATTTCTTCTGCGTCTCCCCTCTTCATGGCTGCATCCAGGGCCGCATATTTACCGCTGCCAACATCGGGCGACGCGCCGGGCAGGTCGGTAATGGTTTTGTGCATCTGCGGCTTTGGCGGAGCCGGTGGAATTTTCTTTTCATCCTTCGGCTTTGGCGGAGCCGGGGCAATGCCAAGCTCTTTTTCCGCCAGAGCTTTTGAGGCCCGGAGCAGTTCGGCATGCGACTTCCCGCGAAATTTCGGAAGCAGCTCTTTTTGCGCCGCTGACATTGCCGCGAATTTGATGTCGTTTTTCAGCCAGGAGCGGTTTTCCGGCTGGTTAAAAAACTTCATCTGCGCCGTTCGCCAGCCGCGCTCCAGTGTTTCGCTAACCCACTTGTTGTGGTCAACGATGCTGGAATAATTTGCATACTCGGCATTCAGTGAGCGCTCTATCGGAACGCGCTTGTCGTGGAGCTGCCTCTCGTCAATGTCGCCCTCGTCATACTGCTTTTGCAGCTCAACAAGCTCGGCCTCTGCGGCCTTGACGTCGATTTTTGGCACATACTCCCGAAACTCAATAGCCGGAGGCGGGGAAAAATCCTCTGTGTCGTCCTCAAGATCAGGGAAGGGCCTGTCGTCCGATCCTGCGGCGGGCTGCTGGCTTTGTGTTTCCTGTGCCGCTTCTCCTGCGGCGGACTCTTCTGCCGCTTCTCCCGGCTTCTCTTCCGCAGGTTTTTCGGGATCTGCGGCGGGCTCGCCATCTTTACCGGCCTCGCCTGCCGCAGCTGCTTCAGCCGCCGCAGCTTCCTGGTCGGAAATATCCTCAGATATGACGCCATCGTCGTCTATGTCATCGTCGTCAACTTCCTTGGTCCCGGTGGCGTTTATCAGCTCCTCGCCGTCGTCCTCATCTTTGAGGCCCGCGAGTTCTTCGGGTGACAGCCGGTCAAGCTCAGTCTGGGTAAGTTCTTCGTCCGCCATTCTCCTTCTCCTTCTCTTTCGTGTTTTTGTTATTGTTTTTCGAAAATCAAATCCAGCGTCAGCGCCGCAGCCGATCCGTCAAGCTCCTCGGCGCGAACTTTGTATTTCCAGGCAACCGGAATATCGGTAATGTCAACGGCCTTAAATACCGGACTTGTCGATGTCATGTTGTCGGTAAAGTAGATTGTGGCGTTATCCACGTCCTTATTCGTGTAATACGTTACCCCGGTGCCGAGCGGTCCGCCCTGCAGATAGCAGCGTAGCCGTCCGTCTCCGGTAACCTTTGCCACATATGACATCTTGGTGATTCCTTCCGGGAACTGCAGAATGTCGCTGGTTGATACACCGTTTGCCGTTACCGACTCGGCAGTGAAAACGCTTTTCCTCATGACCTCTCCGGCCAATACCGAGCTGAACAACACGCCGAAAACCACAAAAATAGACAGTATCAAAACACAATATTTCTTCATTTCATGCTCCTTGTTATTGATTATTGAGTAAAAGCCCGCGCTCCCGGTATGCCCTGGGCAGCGAAGGATTCGGCATTGATTTAATCTTTGCCTCGCCGTGTTGTATGTTTGCTAGAGCGGTCGCCTCTCGTACCGCCATTTCCCGTGCGTCAATCTTTTCGGCATCCTGAAGCTTTCGGGCCGCAATCTGAATTTCGGCCCGCTTCTTTTCTGCGGACGCCTTCAGGTCGTCGGTCTGCGCAGCCTGCATGCCCCTTACGAGCTGCTTATCTACCTGCGCTTCCTGCATTGCCTGCTGTTCTTCTGGCGTCGGCGGCTGGCCTTCTTGCTCTGGGGCCTTCTGGCCGTTAAGCTTGCGTATGCGCTTCACCAGCACGTCTTTTATTTCCTGATCCAGATCAAACATATCGACATACACGTCAAGCATGGCAAAAGCCACTTGCGGATTGAGGCGCTCCAGTATTTTCCCGAGGTATTCGACCATCTCCATGCGGTAGGTTTCAGAGTAATCCCGCATGGTCACGATATAATCAGCCTGCCGCGATACGATGTCATTCAGGGGGTTGCCGTTTTGGTCGAAAGAGTTGATTGCCTCAAATGATACGGCCCGCTTATTACCGACAATGCGCAGCGAGCGAGGCCCGGGCATGAACTGCTGTATCATTGACAACTTCAGCTCGCCGATTAGCTGCCTGGAATACGTGTAATTGTCGAAAATCTCCCAGGTGTTGAGGGCCGCGGCGCTTTTGCGCTCCCGGATCGCCACGCCTGAATCTGCGTTTGTCGCGAGCCCGGCCTGCTCGTCGCGCACCATATCCTGCGTTACGGCATTATAGATAAACTGCAGCACCTGTATCTGTTGCGATGCTTCCTGCAGGGATTCATTGGTGTTAATCTTCACACCGTTTATGTCGTTGCATTCCATTCGGCCATCCACCTTGGCGCGCTCCCGGGCAAACTCTTCCGGGTCGTCGATTGCGCCCTTCTGATACATGAATTGCCGCTCGCTCAGGAGCCATAAAATGCGCTGCAGGCGCTTATTAAAATCTTTTTGCCCGTAGAGAATGCCGCGGATAACTCCGTAAAAATTACCCTCATAGTCCCGGTATGCCCATATGGGAACAAAGGGGATTCTGTTATGCCGGTACGGGCTCGGCCAGTCGCCGAGCAGGCTATCGCCGCACCAGACCATGCAGCGCACCTGCATGCGGGTAGTGTTGACCGGATAGCAAAAGCCGTTTTGGATCGCCCATACATGCAGCGGGTTTCGTGGATCAAAAAACTCTCCCGTGGGGTTGGGATAACAGCCAGGCCACTGCGCATTCGGAGAGGGTTTGAGTATTTTTGTCCCCGGAGGGCTGGGGATTTTGTACCAGCACTCGACCAGATCAACAAACTGGCGGGTATAGGAGCCCCGGAAGCCCAGATAACTGCCGGTCAGCTTCCTCGATGAAATTACAATTCCGTCGCCGTCATAGTCCCGGTAGGTCTTGCCGGTAAACTCTTCCTCAAAATCGTTTGTCAGGTCGTAATTCTCAGCGATCCCCGTCAGCAAATGCTTATGCTCGGGGAATCTGCCAATGGCTATGTCAACATCGACGCGCTTTCGGATAAAGAAATGCCGGGCATCGGTAAGCCCTATCTTCTGAGCCTTTGAGTCATGCCAGCAGTGCCGCCAGCTATATTGTTCCTCTTTTATCGGCTCCTCACCTTCCCCGTCCTCGTCATAGCGCAGGCCGATCCAGGACAACCCGGCTTTCGCGCCCTGCTTAAAAGCCTCGGAGCACAAAAACTGAGAATGGTTCGTGTCGTCCAAATACTTCATCACCTTCTTTTTGGCGGGAATATTCGGCACATCGTCCTCGGACCGGGGGAGTATATCGTCCTGGAGGCGGGTTTTACGCTCGGCTCCGGTCAGCCAATTGACAGGCTGCCTGCAGATATTGACCATTGACAGGGCCGCGCCCTGGTCGTCTGCCGCGTCTATTTCCTCGTCGTCGTATTGGTCGTTGTCGTAGAAGCGTTCGCACAGGTCCATGATATACCTGTTGTCGGCCTGTAGCTCGCGCTCCTCCTCGAAGGAGCCCTTCATCTTCTCGAAGCGCTCCTGTTTTTCGCGCTCAAGAAGCGGGTCCACAACCTCTTCGACAACGATAATGTCAACCTGTTCGATGTCAGGCATTAAATGTCACCTATTTTGCAGCTTTCCTCGTAAATGTCGCTGCTATGGGTTGTTCCGTCCGGGGCATGGAAAACCACGCCGCCGAGGCATTTGCCCTGTTCGTTTATCTGGACGCGCTGAGCAAACAGGTCCGCCACGCCATCCATAAGAAACATGGTTGTATTGCAGATACGCTGCTTATGGATGAAGTCACCAACCATAGTCCCGTTGGTCTTGCACTGAACGGCCCGCCCAGGCAGCAAGCCGAAATAGACAAGCATGTTCGCGGCCATGACATTGCGCCGGAAGTTCATCATGCCGTCATTATCCTCGCCCTTGCGCCGCACGTCCTCGATGAGGCAGGCGTCGCACTCGGGAATAACAACAGCCCGCTTGTCGTCCGGGCTCTTAAATGAGCGCTCTATAACCATCTGCGGGCGTCCGTCTGTGTCGAAGCGTAAGCGCCGGGAAAGAACGCGGTAAATGGGGTTGAATGAAGCCATGCTCTGGCTACCTCTTTATGGCGCCACGGACTTTTATTGAAGCACGTCCGCCCGTTGCGTTGCGGGTAAAAGAAAGTCGGGTCTTGGGTGGAGAACACAGGGATTCTGGCTTTCCGCGGTACTTGTCAATCGGGAGCTCGACCGCCAGGCTTGGCACCGTTGCTGTTATCCTGCGCGTATAGGCAATGTATTCAATCGGGCTTGTGACCGGGTTAGTGTCGGCTATTGTTGCGGCTGCAGTCTCGCATGACGGGATAATTTTGTAGGTGACGTCAACACTGGTGGCATTGTCGAACGTGACATAAACATAGGCGATAATATTGTCCGCCTCGGAAGCGGAGCAGTCTATCGTCGAGTTATCGACATATGCGCACACCCCGTAAGCCGTCGCACCGTTTGAGCTGGCCTCCGCCTGATGAATGAGGAAAAGAACCGCTAAGGCTGCAAGGAAAAGAAGGATGAAAAGCTTTTTCATATTTTGCTCCAGAAAAACAAAAGGCCCCACGTCGGATTTATCCGATATGGGGCCTTTTGCGGTTTGCTGCCCGAACCATCCGGGGCACGGAAGGGCGGGCAGAAAGACAAAAAGCGGCCTTGTGATGCTGGCTGCTATTGATTCTTAATGGTTAGCTTTTCATTTCTGACTCCCGGGTTTTTTCTTGTCAAAGCGACAATGCTGTATAATTGTCACTTAGAACATAATTGACAGTTTGTCAATTGTTTTTTATTTTATGTCAACTGTTTTTTATTTTTTGTCAACTGTTTTTTATTTTATGAAATCTTAACTTATCCAAATAGGTATCCACGTCTCGCACCCCTCCCGAGCCGACAACAATCCGGGTAATAACCTCGCACGAAAACGTATTGGCTGGCCGGTGGCGCCGGATAGCCTCGGCGCAGTCAGCCTGCACGCTTCGGAGGAATAATTCGAGGTCTTTATTCTTCATGCCGTCCATGCCGTTGCCCTCCCCCCGTCTCTGTAACCCCTGCCCCGCCGTCGCCTCTCGGGATTGCCAGCCCGCTGCAGCAGATACGTCACGCCATAGGCCAGCGCTGCCACTGCCGGATATTGTATGTCGGTCGCATCTTGAGCCCCGGGCGAAGATAGGCTTTCGAGATATTCCAGGACCTTACTATCGTTTCTCAAAAACAGCCGCTTGTTTTCGTCTCGCAGCACATTCAGGCAGGCATTGAAATGGTAGGTCAGCCGTCCCGTTGTTTCGACGTTCGGGGCCTCTGAGAAAAAAAGAAACGGATTAAGTTTGTCCTTGTTAAACTCTTTCAGGAAATTAAGCTCGCCCTGAACCTTGCGCCCGACGATCCCGGCCACAGGGTATGTCTCACGGTGATCCTTGATAAATCTTGCAATGTCACACACCAGACCGTCGAGCGTGTCGGCCTCGGTCTCTTTATGGAGCTGTATCGTCCACCCGGTCAGCTCAAGCAGACAGGCAAAGCCCGGGCGCTCCCCAGGCCAGCCAATTCCGAAAATAGAAATACTCATTTACAGTAGTCCCCGCCGTAAAGGTCACACTTAAACTTCTTGTAGTCCTGTTCGGACTTTTTTTTGCTTTCGTAATAATGCCGCCATGTCTGGTCGATGTCGCTTTGCACCTGCAGCTCATGCTGCAATTCACGGCGCATGTCGTATTCCAGATCAACCGGATCGACGGTCCTGCCAGTGCCCTTGTCGATGATAATGTAATCGCCGGCCAATGCCGGGGCCGCCAGGGCCAGAAGAAACAGGAAAATAAGTGCTCTTGCTTTCATGGCATCCTCCTTTTCAGTTAGCCCTTATTGATAGGAACTTTCTCGGCGTCAGCTCTATTTTTGGCGGAGCTGCTGGGTCGGGATTGTCAAAATCAGGAACCTTTACCAGTCCCCACTCATACATCGGCACCTCATCCGCGTCTGTATGTTCAAATTTATCACAAATCGCAATATAATCAATCGTTCCCGCTTCCCTGTTCAGCCTGGCATCAACGATAATCGAGCATTCCCCCATGATCTTTTTGCATTGGTCGGGGAAGCGCCTCCAGAACTCGAACATAATTGAAAACCTTCCATAGCGGTCGCGGTATTTTACCTGCTCTGATTTATCCATCATCCTATAAATCCTCCTCCTTGCGCAACAAAAATAGCTATGGCGGCTATAGCCAGCCACATCAATACTGTAAATAAATCCTCTTTACGAAAAATCATAACTGCCTCTCCCGGACGGGGAAAATGTTAAAATTAGGGCTTCAGCACGGTCAGGCGATCTTTTCAGCAACTCCTTCATGCTGTCCTTATCCAGTATTTTTATCCGGCCGCGCTGGTCCTCTTCATAGGTCGGGCACAGTAGTTCCTCGATTAGTGTTTCATCTGGAGGCAGCATTGAACCTTGGTCCTTCCGCAGCCATTCCCGGCAGCGCCACCATAGCTGATCCCTCAAAATTCCAAACTCCTTTACTTCCCCGGGGCCGACAGTGCATTTTTCAGTGGCCTTTTCGGAAACCTTTACAGGTATGGCGCGGCAGCCGGACCGAACCATGAGCGGCGCCACGCCCGAGCCAACACCCAGGGCGTCAACCTTTGCGATCAAGCACTTCTTCTGCTTGAAAATCGCAACGGCCTTATCAGATGTAACAACAGTATCTACCCCGTTCCACGATTGCAGAGGCGGCACAAATCCACCATAGCGCAGGGAGCAGACGTTTTCATCCTCGCCATATTCCGCGACATCGAGTCCCATCTCCGGGCGAACACCAACGGGCGGAACCTCGCCGTTCTTTGCAACATAAGCGTCATACCGCGCCCTGGCGGCGGCTATCCACTCCTCGCTTATGAGCGCAGAGCTACCCTGGGCAGGGTATTCGCCGAGCGTCATATAGGAAAACATGGGCTGTAAAACGCGGTACTTCCCGGGCCGAAGCGGCGTCGGGTAATCGCCACAACTGCAGCCCTCCAGGAATTTTGGCAGACTAAATATTTGCGCGTCGGAGTCCTCGCCCTTTGCCGCGGGCCGGCACCACATATTTATTCGTTTTACGGTTTTATCGCGGGTAACAGCGCCTGGAATTTTGTCTTCCCCGGTGACAACGTTCGGATGGCTGAAAGCGGACAATTTAACGACATTGGCCTGCCTGTCCCTTATCTTGCGGTATGCTGCGCCCTGCTTGCGCCTCGGGTTGAACATCACCAGGAGACGACAGTGGCCGCCAGACATGCAGGATTCTATGCCGTTGTAAACTTCATCAGGGATCGCGTCGCCCTCGTCGAGGATGAAAAGCAGGTGCGGGGCATGCTTGCCGGAGAATTTAGCCTCCCGGACCTCGCTTGTGCCGGACATGGGGATTGATACGCCAGTAACAAATTCCTGATCCGCTCGCTGAATATTGAGATTTGTCACGGTGTCAGCCTCGAAAAGCTTTTTGTGGGAGGCTACTACAGAACCAATTTCACCCCACAGCAGGCGCTTTAAATTGCCCTCCGGCGGAGCTGCAGCAGTATAAACCTGAGCACCGGGGAATGTTTTATACCACCATATTGCCACCCTGGCGGCAGCATGGGTTTTCCCGGTCGCATTGCTTGACTGCGCTATCGTTACTTCATGGCCAACGATAGAGCGCATCATTGCCATGACATCATCGGTATAGGTATCACCGAGCACGTCCTTGCCAAACCCAACCGGATCGCGTTCGTATTTTGAGTATTCTACCGTGGCATCACAGCCGAGCTTCAGCGCGAAGCGCTCCCGGCCCAGCTCGACCAGGTGCGCGAGGCGCATCTCGACGAGGCGGCTTGATGATGGTGTGGGTATCTCAATCATGGCGTAGGGCGTTATGCTTCTGGCTCCCAGACATCACCATGGATCGCCTTCATTCTTTTTTTCAGGTGAGCCATGGATTGCTTTTTTCCTTTCCTTGCTTTTCCCATCGCTGCGCCCCTTTCTTTAAGTCCTGGCCTGTTGCGCAATTTTTTTTTGTGTTCATCAGAGCCAAACTTGCAGCGGAGTCGCTCTCTTTTCTGGGTGAAAGTTTCCATCGTTCCATCGGGGGCTACTGTAAGATTGTGCGCGGGTGCCGGCTTAAGGTTTGCTATTGCTATTTCTGACTTAAATATTTCCTTGCGTTTTTTGGCTCGTATCATCTTGTCGTGATCTTCACCAATTTTCATCGGAGGAACCCAACCACCATCCATACGCTTTGTAATTGCTGCGCTATAAGCCCGTGAAGTTGAATCGCAAACAATCCCGTACGTCCATGGAATGTTATACTGTTCCCTATATTTGTCTGGAGTGATCCTGTGAATACGGCGAATATGTTTGCTTACGTCCTTGTAAGATTTACCGCACAGTAGGCATACGACCTTATCCCTAGAAAGATAAGACCTTACTTCTTTGATGCTCTGGAAAGGTGTTGTTATCGGGAACCCCGGCAAAACCTTTCTTCTTGCTGCCCGCTTCCTTGCCGAGCGGAGTAAAGATTCTTTTTTTCCCAATGTCGCTATTCCCTCACCAGCTTCTTCCTTATAGCATCAAATACCGCGTTTCGGGTTTCATCCGGTAAATCCGTCATAGCATCCAGGAAGGCCGCCTCAAACTCAGCAAACAGTGATACTTCTTTGCCGAGTAGGCCAAGGTGTTTCATGGCCTTGTCGATTGCTTCAGTTTTTGCGGCGTACTTGTACTTGATTTTAGTTAGCGGCCCAACTTGGTCTATTTCGTGCCCGGTCAGGGCTGCCGCAACGTCTGGCTCCAGCTCATGTAGCTCCTTGCGCTTGCCGGTTATGGGATCAACCAGGCTTTGTGGATTGAAGAATACCAGCTTTGACAATTCTGCAAGCACGCGCTCACGGGTAAGGCCGAGCCGCTCTTGGTCCAACCTGTCAAGCCGGGCTATTTCGTCGGCGATGTAAGGGATTCTAAGGAGGTCATACGCCTGCTGTGCTGCCGCCTTTTGCGCATAGCCTGCTTTAATTGCCGCCCTTGTCCCGTTTCTGTCGATGCGGTATTCGGATATAAAACTATCATACTGCTCTTTAGCCTGTTTTGTCCTTGGAGTCGGAGCCGATCGAGTCTTGCCTTTTTTAGGCGCAGGCTTTTTAGTCTTCATCTTTGGCCTCAATAATCACATTCTGGAATCGCAGCTGGAGCGCATTGTCTGGAATATGCTCAGGCTGGACATCTATCTGGAGCCGCACCGTGTTGTCGGCCATGGTTTTGATTTGAGTTACCATTCCCTGAAATTTCTTCACTGCCCCAAATACCCTTCTATGGTTTTAATTGCTGCATCCAGGCCCCGGCAAACTTCGACGAAGTAGCCT
>Ga0172375_10003797_pt1 | contig 22694 bp, 20 predicted proteins | sample LakKiv1m_FD_114537 | JGI IMG/M metagenome (GOLD analysis project Ga0172375, IMG submission 114537) | Freshwater microbial communities from Kabuno Bay, South-Kivu, Congo - kab_092012_11.1m | ecosystem: Environmental > Aquatic > Freshwater > Lake | place: Democratic Republic of the Congo... | reverse complement strand
GCAAATGCGCGGCTGTCCCCAGCCGTTAGTTTGCTCGCTTCGCGTCGCAAACCAACGACTGGAGTGCAAATTTGCCGGACGATAACCTCCGTTATCGCCGACAAATTTCCACTCAGCCGCGCAATATGCAAAGACTGATCGTGTTGATGGCAGCAATGTCGATGGTGGCGTGGGGTGGTGCAATGGCCGCCGACAAGGTGGCGGAAAAGACACCGGAGAAGATCGTCGCGGTAACGGCAGCGCCGGAGAGCAAAGAAAAGCAGATGGAGAAACTCGGCGCGTTGCGAGGCCGTCTTATGATCAAGCTGGATGAGCTCCGCAAGACCGTGGATGGAAATCAGAATGGCGCGGGCGCCGCCTACGGCGCTGTGCAGGGCGTTCAGACCAAAGTGAACCAGGCGGTCTCCAAGCAGGTGCAGGAAGAGAACGCCAAGGCGCAGGAAATGCGGAACCAGGCGTTGGTCGATACGCTCAACAAGAAGAGCCAGAAGAACAATGAAATGTGGAACGAGTTCAACCAGAAGGAATGGACAACCTACAACAAGACCATGGCGGAGCAGAATCAGGTCTGCGGATCATTGCGCCAGATATTCGGCAATATCGCCGACATCGAAATGGCGTGGAGCAATTCCGGTATCGACTTGGAAATGCTGATTGGCGTCATGTCGGCCATTGAGAAGCGATCGGATGAAGTGAAAGTGAAGGCGACCGCGGCCGTGGCGGATATGACGGCTGCCGTGGCGGTATGGGAAGCTTTCTCAAAGGAGTAGCCGAACGTTGGCCTTGGGCTGACGCAAGCACAAGTCCTGACTGACAGAGTCGACGTGGCCGTCCTGTGAGAGCGGGACGGCCACGTCTTTTTGGTTGCCGGCGCACAGGAGAAAGGCTAGGTTTCGGGCCTCGCTGAAGAGTTCCGCAGGCAAAGGGCGAGAGAACGCTATGATGCGAATTTCCACTTTGATCGTCTTGTTGTGCGCCTTGATACTGTGCTCCATGGGGCCGGAACCGTCCAGGGCGGCGGGCGCAACCAATACCGTTCCCCGCATTGCGCCTAAGGCGCCTATCGTACGTGTCTCGCAGACCAAGGTTCCTGCGAAGACGCCCGTGGCCCCCCAAAACCCGATTACCGCGAAGAGTCCCGAGAAAGCGCCGGAAGTACTTGTGCCGGCGCCTCCGGCCGCCACCACGGATGCCGGGAGCGGCGACTTTGAAAAGGCTGTGGAAACAGTGGAAGGCATGCGACAGGCGGGCGATTTCAGCGAGGCGTTGGACAAGCTGACGCAGATGCAGGAGCAGTTTTCGAAGAACATGGACCAGATTGCGGGGCTCCAGGCGAAAGTGAATGACACGCGTCGGAAAGCCATGGACTTTGACTATGCAGTCAAACAGCTCATCGTTGATGACCAGATGGCCGCCGACGTGGCGATCGAAAAGCTAACGGAGGGCGGAGAGGTGGCCCGCATCGTGTTGCGAAAAGCGGTGCGTGTCGGGACCGATGAAATCGCCGGGGAGGCCGCCGCTTTGTTGGGCGATCTCGGTGAGGAGCGGGCCGCGGCCGTTATCGTGGCGCGCTTCCTGAAGAAAACAGATTCGCCCAGCCGTCCGAAGTTTCTCGACAGTCTCCAGAAGTTGGTGGGGGCCGGTCCGGCGACCGTCCTGGCGCCACTGTATCCGCTGATTAAGGGAGACACCCAGTACAAGCAGAAGGATGTTGCGGGAGTTCTGGGGACGGTGTTTGAAAAAGTGTGCGAGAACAACGGCGATGAATTGGACAAAGTCCTGGGGGAACCGGGCGCCTTTGCCGCACTCAAGAAATATATTCAGGGCGCGATCGTCTTCAACGATGTGGCGGTTCAGCGGTGGGCCTCGGAACAGGCGCCGGGCTTTGGCATACTCGTGCCGGGCATCCGCGGAGCCTACTACCATGGTTCCGCCTTCGAGACACTGGCCTTTGAGCGGCTGGACGAACAGATGTGGGTCGAGGATCGCAAGTTTCCGTATCCGGACAATCGCCAGGACGGCATCTCGATTCGGTGGACCGGCAAAGTACTGATCGCGACGGCGGGCTCCTATACGTTCAGGGTTGCCTCGGACGATGGCAACCGCTTGACCATCGACGGCAAGCTGTGCTGGGATAAGTTTGCCGGGGGCCCTGCCGACCAGAAGGTCACGCTCGATCTGACCGTGGGACTTCATGACATTCAGGTTGAGTTCCAGCAGGGCGGAGGCGGAGCGTGGATTCACACGTCGTGGAGTGGCCCGGGTTTCCAGGAGAAGCCGCTGACGAAGGAAGTTCTGCGTGTGATGCCGTGGCCGGCCGCGACGGTCCCCGCAGGCGAGAAGAAACCCTGATACGCGTTTAGCGCCACCACAGGTAGGTTTTCGCCACGGTGTCCTTGCCGTCGGCGGCATATCTCCCCAGAAGGTACCCCGTCCACAGGTTCACGTTGAGAAGAACCACCAGGACAAGTCCCGCCGCCAGCGCACGTTGACCCGCACGGGATATGGCCGGCACCTCGCGCTGCGCCACAAGTGCAGCCCCGAACGTCAGCGGGATCGCGATTTCGATGAACGCCCGGTTTCCGAAACCGGCGCTGAACCACCAGCACCACCAGGTGCCGTTGAATACCCACAGAAGCGTAAATGCCAGCAGGATCAGCATCAGCGACGATCGATGCTCGCGCAGACGCCATAGCCCGATGACATTCAGCGCCAGCAAGACGAGATACCACGGATGGTAGACGAAAAGCCCGTGGCGCGAACCGAAAAGCGTCCCGGCCATTCCGGCGAGGCCGCCTGTGAAACCCTCGTTTCCGTAGGTCCTGATCACGAGGTGTCTCCACAGGAGGTAGAAGCAGAGGAGGTTGAGGGCAAACAGGAGAACCGGTCCTGTGGCCAAAGCCAGGGAACGGCGGATGGAGAAGCCGTTGCGCAGCAAAAGGAAGACGAGCCACGGTACAACGGCAAGCGTGGCGTTACGCGTGATCAGGAGCATTCCCAGCAGTACGCCGGCGAGTATATCGCGTCCCAGTCCCCGCCGGCCCGACGAACTGACGAACAGAACCAGATTGATCAAGGCAACGTTGGCGACGTGTGGCATGGCCGGCTCTTTGGCAATGTAGTGAATGACGTTGGTACCGACCAGCGCCATGGCCGAGAACAAGAAGGCCAACGGGGCGCTTACGCTGTATCGAAGCAGGGCGAGATAGAAGAGATAGAAGCTGAATAGATAAAGGACCACCAGCCATGCCGCTACCGCGATCTGGTACGGGGCGCTGACGCCGTCGGCCGGAACGGAGGCGAGGCGGGCCGCGACGTGACCGAGAGCGAAGCCGGGGAGTTCAAGAATCGCCATGCCGACAGGACACTTGTTTGCCCCGCGGCCATCGGGTGTCATGATCACACTGTTACGAATGGAATCAGGCGCATAGAGGTCGCGGAAGTTGTTCCTGAAATCCAAGTCATGGTCAATGAACAGCGTCGGCAGCCATGCATAGTAGGCGTTGCCGTCGCTGGTGATCAGCTTGGTGCTCTTTCCGAGAAAGAGGGAGGCTCCCAGGACGAGGACGGCGCCGAGCAGCATGAGGCCAAGGAATACCGGCATCATCGCCTTCACGGTAGACCCTGTGCGTTCGCTGGACGAAGCCTCTGCCACGGCTCGACTGCCTCCTCTTGTTGTTACCCGGCGCGTTCCTGTGTCCCGCAACGGATGGATGCCCGGGACGTGTAGATATATAGTAGAGAACCTTTGCTTTGACTACCGCATAAGTATCCGTTTCAATGCCGTGGGGAAGAACATGTCGATATCGGTGCGAAAACGTTGGATACTAATCGCCGTCGTGGCGGCGCTGGCCGGATGGTATTTCGGCGGCCCGTTCGTGAAACGCGAAGTTCCGATCCTGATGTACCATCACATCGGAGTTGACGCACAGGACGTCTGGTCCGTCTCGCCCTCCGACTTCGAGCGCCAGATGCGGCAGTTGAAGGACGAGGGATATGAGACCGTTCTGCCGTCTGACCTCGTCGCCTATACGCAACACCGAAAAAGCCTGCCGAAGAAACCGGTTGTGATCACGTTTGATGACGGATCACAGAGCGTCAAGGAATGGGCGTATCCCATTCTCAAAAGGCATGGGTACCGTGCCATGGTTTACCTGATCACGGAGGCGACGGCAGACGAACCCGAGAATCGAAAGGAGTCGGAGGGGCATCCCTGCCTGACCTGGTCGGAGGTCCGGGAGATGAAGAAGGAGGGGACGTTCGCGTTCGGGGCCCACACGGTGCATCGCGACCGGGCACTCCTCGTCAGCCAGCCCGCTCTCGAGATTGAACAAGCCTATCGGGAGATCGAGAACAAAGCCGGGTCCAAGCCTGATTCGTTCAGCTACCCGTACAACCAAGGCGCGGGGAACCCCGCCATAGAAGAGTTGGTCCGACGCGCAGGCTATACGTCCGCCGTGTGCTGTACGGAGAAGAGGGCAAGGATCAGGGGCAAGTCCGGACTGCTGCACCTGCCGCGGTTGTGGGTCCGCGGCGGGCAGCATCTCTTCAATGGCGGCCGGATTGAACCCGAGGGTGGGGAAGGGCAAATCATCATCCGTATTCTCCATGCGGGTTTCCCCCTCCCGGTAACGCCCCGGTTTGTGTGGCCCGGCATGCAGGCATCGGACGGTTGGCTGCCGACGTCCGAAATCAGGACAGGCCATACTCTCTGGTCGTCACTCACCGCCGGCGTCCCGAAACAACAGGCGAACGTCGGCTTCGAGGTGTGGGACAAGAACCGGTTCTTCCGCCTCTTCGCATGGAAACCAGAATCGCAACGAACAGGAGAACAGGGGGCAAAGCGGCCATGAACCATTGCGTCGTCTCGAGTTTCTCGCGGATGATTCTCGTGTTGGCCGTAATGGTCGCGCTGCCGGCAACCTGCGCCATGGCGGGTAAACTGGATAGTTTCGAAAAAGACGCGACGGAACCGTCCGCCCAAGTCACGAGCGCGGGCCATACGGACGGGGATGATAGGGGCTGCAGCTGCCTCATGGATTTCGTTGACGCTTTTGTCAGCGCCTTCACTCACGACACTCCAGGCAGTTCGGAGTTGGCTGCGGAGGCCTCGGACAACGCCATCTCGGATGTGATGCCACGCGAGGCAGGGGCCCCGCAGATTCCGATCATCCGGCTGGAGGGCATCTACCAGGGGGTCGAATCCGACGTGGACGCCTTCGACTGGCGCGTGGAAGGGGGCTATGGCCCGTTGGCCCTGGAATACCGGCGCACACACTACAACGAGGAAGATCCATCGGACGAGTTGGATGTAACCCAGGTCTTTGGTTTGCTCCGGCTATGGTTCGGTGGCGAAGTTGAAGTGGATGTCGGGCTGGGGACCGTGTCGATCAAAGGGGAGGAAGACAACTCCGCCATGGCGTTCACCCTTCCCATTTCTTACCGGCCCGTCGAATGGTGCGGCGTTGAATTCCGACCGGTGTGGGCCACGCTGAACGGCAACGAGACCCGTGACTATGACGTGGGCCTCAGCCTAGGGGCGCGTTACGTTTGCCTGAGGGGCGGGTATCGGTGGATGCAGAGTGGCGCGGCGAGTCTCAACGGACCGTACGTAGGCGTGTCGGTTCAATTCTAGCGGGGAGACGGCAGATGCTGGTGGAGGCCAGGCGGGCGCGGCAGGTCGAGGGCGAACCTTTTCGACGATGGTTCTCGGACAACGAGTTCGATTTGATCGTGTGGTATGGCGAGGCGCACAACATGGTGGGGTTCCAGCTATGCTACAAAACCCCGCGCGAGGAGCGGGCCCTGACGTGGCTGGAGGGGCGCGGTTATTCCCACAACCGCGTGGATGATGGTGAGACGGCGCCGTCGCGGCACAAGATGACACCGATTCTGGTTGCGGATGGCGCGTTCGACCGTGATCATATTTTGAATCGCTTCCGGGAGGTGGCAAAGGACTTGGAGCCGGATCTGGTTTCGGCTGTGGCGGCACGGCTTCGCGATTATCCCGGGGCACCGCACGGAAAGGCGAGGAAGAGGTGACAGCTACGCGAAGAACCGGATGGGCCTGTCGGTACGGCGCCGTGGCGGGCCTGTGGGTGTGGCTCTCGCTTGGCGCCATCGCCCAGGACACGGTTACCGCCATTCCGTTGCAGAACATGATCGACGCGAAGGGAGAAATCTGGAAGATCGACCGCGACTCCTTCATCAGGGAGCACGCCAAGCTCGGGTTTGCCTGGGTGTCCGGAACCACCAACGATGTCGCCGTGATGCACGGCCGCGCGGTATCGTTCCTGGACCTGCCGGTGGCGGAGGCCATCGCCCGCTTCCACGAAAAGGGCCTGAAAGAATTGACACTCTTCATCTACAACCGGGGCGATTCGGGCGACATCGAGATCGGCAAGTTCGACAACATGGTCAAGGTGGCGCAGGACCGACTTACCGAGTGGACCGGGGCCAAGGCGACGACCGTATCCGACTCGCTCAAGACCATCGGGGTCAAGAAGGACGCGCGGGTGTGGACCAAGGCGCCCCATCAGTTCAAACTGGAATGGAGCTACTCCACCGGGACGAAGGGGAAGGACTTTGGCGGCCTGCGACCGGAGTACCTGCGGCTACGATGCCAGGCGCTGGACCCTTCGCGCGATTACCGGAGCGAATTGCTTACCACGTCGGCGAGCCGCGGCAGATCGGTCTCGCTATCGGGTCTCAAGGCCAATGTAACGACCAATGGAACCGGTGACGTCTATATCAAGGGTATTCCGATGGTCGACCAGGGGCAGAAAGGCTACTGCGCTGCCGCGACGACCGAGCGGATCATGCGTTACTACGGGCGCGACATGGACCAGCACGAACTGGCGCAGATGGCCCAGACGTCGGCGAACATGGGCACGGACCCGCGCACACTGGTGGAAGTCCTCCGGAAACTCGGGATCGCCTTGGGCTACAAGGTCCAGATCCATGAGGATTTCACGGTCCAGAGCTTCATCAAGATGATCGAGAAATACAACAAGCTGGCGAAAGACAAAGGCAAGGCGGAGATCACGTATGGCCAGGCCATTGACATCAATGCGGTTTACCAGGCCATGGACACGGAGGTTCTGAAGGAGCTGCGCGGCAAGCAGAAAGGCGACATCAAGAGCTTCCAGGCCTGCATCGAGAAGTACGTCAAGCAGGGGATCCCCTTGGTCTGGAGCGTCATTATCGGCAAGGTAGTGGAGGACCCGCCCCTCCAGGGCGCCGGCGGCCACATGCGAATGATCATCGGCTACAACAACAAGACGTCGGAGTTCCTCTATACGGACACGTGGGGCCCCGGCCATGAGCTCAAGCGCATGGCCGCCGCCGACGTGTGGCTGATCACCGTGGGTCTGTATACCATCGAGCCGACCAAGACGACGATGTAGTCTACTCGCCTTCGCCAGAGAGCCCCGCGTTTCCCGCCTGCAGCGCTTTGCGCAGCAATGCGGGCAGGCAACGCGGGGATGAATGGCGGAGGCGACCACGCCGGAGCCACCCCGACGGAGTCGGGGGCGCAGGCGGGTGGCCTCTCTGGCTTCGGCGCAGTTCCGATGAGAAGCCCCGCCTTTCAAGGCGGGGAGCTTCACTTCAGTACGGCGCCGGTGCCCGCGTTCTGCACAATCTCGGCGTAGCGCCTCAGATAGCCGGCGGTGATCCGCGGCGTAAAGGGCTTTAGCTCCGCGCGGCGACGAGCGATCTCGTCCTCGGAGAGCACGGCCTCCAGTTTCCGACCGTTGATATCGAGCTTGATCAGGTCGCCGTTCTTCAGCAGGCCGATCAGACCGCCCTCGGCGGCTTCCGGAGAAACATGGCCGATGCACGCGCCCCGGGTGCCGCCGGAAAACCGGCCGTCGGTGATGAGCGCCACGCTCTCGCCCAGCCCCTGGCCCATGATATAGGAGGTCGGCGCCAGCATTTCCTGCATGCCGGGTCCGCCCTTGGGTCCCTCGTAGCGGATCACCACCACGTGGCCGGCCTTCACGCGCCCCGCCAGGATACCCGCGCACGCTTCCTCCTGCGAGTCGAAGATGATGGCGCGTCCCTCAAATGCCAGCATGTTGGCGGCCACGCCGGCTTTTTTCACCACGGCGCCGTTTTGCGCCAGGTTCCCGCGGAGAATGCTCAGACCGCCATCGGTCGAGTATGCCTTGCCGAACGGGCGGATCACCTCGGAGTCCTCGACCTTCGCGCGCGCCACATTTTGCGCCACCGTCTTGCCGGTAACCGTCTTGCAGCCGCCTTTGATCAACCCCGCGATGGATGAGATCTGCTTCATAATCGCGCTAACGCCGCCGGCGCGGTCCACGTCTTCCATGTGATAGGCAGATGACGGGGATACCTTGCAGATGTTCGGGCATTTCTTCGAAATGGCGTTGATACGCTCGAGATCGTACTGGAACCCTGCTTCGTGGGCGATCGCAAGCGCATGCAGCACCGTGTTCGTGCTCCCGCCCATCGCCATATCGAGCGCGAAGGCGTTGTCCATGGCGTCCGCCGTGATGACCTCGCGGGGCAGGGGCCCCCCACTGATCGCCATGGCCACGATCCGCTTGGCCGCCTGCCGATAGAGGGCCTTGCGTTTCGGGTCGATGGCGAGAACCGTCCCGTTTCCAGGCAGGGCGATGCCGATGGCCTCGCACAGGCAATTCATGGAATTGGCGGTGAACATGCCGGAACACGAACCGCAGCCCGGGCAGGCGTGCTCCTCGATCACCTGGAGCTCGGCGTCGTTGATGGTCCCTTTCTTATGCTTGGCGACCGCCTCGAACACGCTGATCAGGTCGAGTACGCGGCCATCCGGCGCCTTGCCGGCCGCCATGGGACCGCCGCTGACCATGATCGCCGGGATGTTGGCGCGAAGCGCGCCCATCAGCATGCCCGGAACGATCTTGTCGCAGTTCGGAATGCAGACGACGGCGTCGAAACAGTGCGCCTTGAGCATCGATTCGACGCAATCGGCAATGAGCTCGCGGCTGGGCAGGGAGTACTTCATGCCCATGTGCCCCATGGCAATACCGTCGCAGATACCGATCGTATTGAACTCCACGGCCACGCCGCCGGCTTTCGCGATCTGTTTCTTGATGTAGGCGCTCACTTTGTCCAGGTGTACGTGGCCCGGGATGATCTGCGTGAAAGAGTTGCAGACGGCAATGATGGGTTTCCCGAAATCCTTGGCGGAGACGCCTGTTGCCCGCAGCAGACTGCGGTGCGGTGCGCGTTCGGAACCCTTTGTGATCTGATCGCTGTTCATGTGTTTCCTTTCGTTGGTCTCGAACCCTATCGCCACTGGCAGGGAAAGAAAACGAAAAAAAGCTTCGTCGTCGGCTGAGATTCCGGTAAAACGCCTCCTGCGAGCAAGGTCAGGAGGCGCTGTGTTTGGCATACTGGTAACGAAATCCATCTCCTACGTGCGGAAGCTCATCGTGTTGGTGATTGGCAGCACGGTTGTGCTCGTGGGTATTGTCATGATCGTCACGCCCGGCCCCGCCTTCCTTGTCATCTCGGCGGGCCTGGGCATACTGGCGCTGGAGTTCGTGTGGGCGCGAACGCTCCTCAAACGGGCAAAGGCCTATATTGCCAGCCAGGCCGACAAGGTGAAAGCGAAGCTTTCCGGGCCTTTCGGTCCGCCGCCGGAACCGTGATGTCGGCGCAGCGAACCGCCACTTCCTCCTGTACTTCACCCGTGTGCTCCTGATAGGGTCGTTAGCATGCGAATGTTGATGTGCGCTTTGATGGTATGCGTGGCACTCGGGGCGGTCTCGTGCCGTACCCGTGATGTTCGCACCGTGTTGATCCTGGTTCCCGAGATGAAGAATACCGCCTGCCGCGACATCGTGGTACGGGCCGTGGCCGGGTGCGTGGGAGTCGATTCGTCCAAGATTGTGGTCAGCCTGCCCAGGCGAACCGTCACCGTCTCGTACGACAGCCTGCTGACCGCCCTCAAGAACATCGAGTTCGCCGTTGCAGAATCCGGTTTCCAGGCCAACGAAGTTCCGGCAAAGCCGGAGGCAGTCAAGAAACTGCCGCCGGAATGTACGGCGGTGGAAAAGGAATGACGTCGCCCGTTGCAAGCGCTGATTGACCAGTTCATGGACTTTGTGTCGCTCGAGCGCGGCCTCAGCGACAACACCCGCAAGGCCTACCTGGCGGACCTCCAAGCCTTCGCCGGATTCATGGAATCGCACGGTGCCCGCTCCGTCGGCGCCGTCAAACGCAAGCACATCCTGGACTTCCTGATGGCCGAGAAGGACCGCGGACTTGCCATGAACTCCATTTCGCGCCGGCTGGTGGCCGTCAAGGTGTTCTTCGGCTGGCTTCAGCAGGAAGGCATGCTCGACCGCAATGTCACGAGCGCGATGGATTCTCCCAAGCTCTGGAAAGTCCTGCCGAGCGTGCTGTCGTTGAAGGAAATCGAGCGCATGCTGGCGGCGCCGGCCGGGGACGACCGGGTATCCCTGCGTGACAAGGCCCTGATGGAACTCTTCTATGCCACCGGTATGCGCGTGTCGGAGGTGGCTGACCTTCAGATCGATGACGTCCACTTCGATTCGGGTTACGTGCGGTGCGTGGGGAAGGGTAACAAGACCCGGATCGTACCGTTCGGGGAAAAGGCGCGAACCCACCTTCAGCGTTACCTCGCGGAAGCACGGCCGAAGTTCGCCGGCGAAAAGGCCGCGGGGAACTTCCTCTTCCTGACGTACCGGGGCAAGAAATTCTCGCGAAAAGGAATCTGGAAATTGATCAAGTATTATGCGAAAAGGGCCGGTATACAAAAGGATGTATCCCCGCATACCCTGCGGCATTCGTTTGCCAGTCATCTGCTGGCCAATGGGGCCCCGTTGAGGGTCATTCAGGAGATGCTGGGGCATGCGGATATCGCGACAACGCAGATCTATACGCACGTAGACCAGGGCCGACTGAGAGCCGTTCACGCGCAATTTCATCCACGAGCATGAGAAAGATATTCGGAAAGCTGGGAATCGGTCGCAAGAACCCGTACCGGGATCTCGAGAATGCCATCGGCTACCGTTTTCGGGACCGATCGCTCCTGGAGGCCGCGCTCACGCACCGGTCCTTCCGGTTCGAGAACCGGGAGATCGAGGTGGACAACCAGAGACTCGAGTTCCTGGGCGATGCGGTACTCGGCATGGTAACGGGCGCCCATCTCTACGAGCAGTTCGCGGACAAAGACGAAGGCTGGCTAACGTCCCTGCGAAGCCAGGTCACCAGCGGCAAGGCGCTGGCGGAGATGGCCAAGGATATACGCATTGGCGAGTACATCCGGTTCGGAAAAGGCGAGGAACGGTCGGGGGGCCGCCGCCGCGCGTCAAACCTCACCGATGCGCTTGAAGCCGTTCTGGGCGCCGTCTATTTGGATGGCGGAATGAAGGCCGTCGAGAAGGTATTTGCCGCCGTGCTGGTCCCGCAGTTGCATCAATTGGAGGGCGATGTCTGGGGGGACAATCCCAAAGGCAAGCTCCAGGAATACGCCCAGCGCGTGCTGAAGTGCGGCCCGCGTTATCACATCGTGAACCGCGACGGCCCCGCCCACGCCCAGACCTTCACCGTCCAGGTCACCGCTGGCGAGGGGCGCGTCGGCATCGGCCGCGGCCGCAACAAGCACGAAGCCGAATGCCAGGCCGCCGCCGATCTGCTCAAGAGCCTGTCCAAGAGCGAGCCCACCGTGTAGGGCATGATTGTCGACATAACGGAGGAAGAACGATCATGGCAGGAATTATACGAATGGTGCGGGTTGATGAGTTTGACGACTTCATGCGCTTCGTTGAGCGGTGTTTTGGCCATTCCAAAGGATTCTTCACCCGCGAATTTCCCCACATTTATCAGCCGGATCCCGAGAGCTGCTCCTACGGCCACGTGGTGGAGAAGGGCGGCAAGATCGTGTCGCACGTCGGGGTCTACCCGATCCACACGGTCGTCGCCGGGATTTCTATTCCGGTAGGGGGAATTGGGGCTGTCTCGACGGCGCCGGAGGAGCGCGGCAAGGATCACATGACCCGGCTTCTGCGCCACGTGAGCGGCGTGATGAGGGAACAGGGCTTTCTTGTGTCGGGACTTGGGGGCGATCGCCAGCGCTACAATACGTTCGGATGGGAGCCGGCAGGGCTGACCTATTCATTGCGTTTCTCGCGGCGCACCTTGGATCGCGCCAAGGTGAAGCCGGCCATAGTGCGGGATGTCTATGCGGACGAGGCCATCGACACGATTGCCAAGTTCCAGTCGAAGACTGCCTGCCACGCCCGTCGGCCGCGCCTGGCCCTTCAACTCCAGAAGCAGAGATTGCGCTTCTTTGTCGCTGCCGACGGGTATGCCATCGGCTATGGCGAGAACTGGGGCCCGTTCTCCATTGCCGAATTGGTGTCGGCATCGGGACAGGAGGCCGCGATGCTTCGAGCCATCATGGATCGCACCAACGGCGGCGAAGTGCATTGGACCCTGTCCTCGTGGGATCGCGAGATCCTGGCTCGCGTCATGGAGTGCGCGGGCGGATGGGACGGGAATGTCGATTGGCAATACAAGATCGTCAACCTGGCGGGCTTGCTCGCCGCTTGCACGCCAATCCTGCAACAGCACGCCGCCGGTTTGCGCGATACGGATGTGTCGATCGGGATGCGTGAACCCGGTTGTATGCAGAACGTTCGCCTCGTCGTGAAACGCGGTAAGATCGAAGTGGTTCCCAATCGGAAGGCCAAGGTTCATGTGGAGCTGGACCCCGTGTCCGCCGTGCGCCTGGTGCTCGGCGGCCCGCCGCTGGCCGCGTCACGCGGAGTGCCTCCTGTGCTGGCGACACTGTTCCCCGTCCCGGTGCACGTGCCCCCGCTGGATCACGTGTAACGCCTGACCTGCGCCGTGGCCAAGGGATGCAATCGTCGCCAGAACACTGCTGACAACCGCTTATCCCCTATGGTAGCTTGACTCAGAGGGATAAGAGTATGAGTAACACATTCGGAAGACTATTTACCCTGACGACGTTTGGCGAGTCGCATGGCCCGGCCATCGGCGCCGTTGTGGACGGGTGCCCCGCACGCCTGAAGCTTCGGGAAGCGGATATCCAAGCCGCCCTGGATCGCCGGCGTCCCGGCCAGAGCATCCTGACCACACCGCGGGCCGAAAAGGACAAAGTGCGGTTTCTGTCGGGTGTCGAAAAGGGCCTTACCCTGGGCACGCCGATCGCGCTGGTGATCGAGAACGCCTGCGCCAATCCCGGTGACTACGAGAAACTGATCCAGATTCCGCGGCCGTCCCACGCCGACTACACGTACAAGATGAAGTACGGCATTCTCTCTGCCAGCGGCGGTGGCCGGGCCAGCGCGCGCGAAACCGCGTGCCGCGTAGCGGGTGGAGCCATCGCGGACATCATGCTTCGCAAACGGTGGGGGGTCGAGATCGTCGCCTGGGTCAGCTCTGTGGGAACGGTTGACGCACCGGATCTGACCGGCAAGCCGATCCAACGGCGCGATGTGGACCGGAGCATCGTGCGTTGTCCGGATAAGGCGAGCGCCGACCGGATGGCGGGCGCCATCCAGCGGGCCATAAGCGATGGGGATTCCGTGGGCGGGATCGTGACCTGCGTGTGTCGCAATGTACCGGTGGGCTGGGGGGAGCCTGTCTTCGACAAGCTCCACGCGGTCCTGGCGCATGCCATGATGTCCATTCCGGCGGCACGCGGGTTCGATGTCGGCGCCGGGTTTGCCGCCGCGCGAATGTCCGGCTCCGCACACAATGACATGTTCATCAAGAAAGGGCGGTGCCTCGGCACGGTCACCAACCGCAGCGGCGGGGTCCAGGGCGGCATCTCCAATGGCGAGCCGTTGGTGTTCCGTGTGGCGTTCAAGCCAACCGCGACGATCAAGTTGGCCCAGCGAACGGCAACCTACGACGGCAAGCCGGCGCTTCTGAAGATCGAAAAGGGCCGACACGATCCGTGCGTGCTGCCGCGTGCCGTGCCGGTGGTCGAGGCAATGGCGGCGCTGGTACTGGCCGATATGGCTCTCCTCGCAGGCAACTATGGCCAGTCCCGGTAAGTTTGAAATCCTGTCCGGCGATTCCTCCTCCCCCGCGCGTCGAGGCCGCCTGTGGACTGCCCACGGCCCCGTCGATACGCCCGCCTTCATGCCGGTCGGCACGCAGGCCACGGTCAAGGCCATGACGCCGGCGGAATTGAAGGAGCTCGGCGTACAGATGCTTCTCGGCAACACCTACCATCTGCACATCCGGCCCGGGGTGGAGATCATCGAGGGGTGCGGCGGCCTGCACCGGTTCATGGGCTGGGACGCCCCGATCCTGACGGACAGCGGCGGGTACCAGGTGTTCAGCCTGGCCGACCGGCGCAAAGTGCTCGCCCACGGAGTGGAATTCAGCTCGCACGTGGACGGTCAACGCATCTTCCTGGGGCCCGTGGAAGCCATGGATATCCAGCGGCGGCTGGGGTCCGATATCGCCATGGTCCTCGACGAATGCGCCCCGTATCCCTGCGACCGAGAATACGCTTGTCAATCCGTGGACAAGTCCATAGCATGGGCGGCTTTATGTGCTAAACAGCCGCGAGCGGCGGGTCAATGGGTGTTCGGAATTGTGCAGGGAAGCGAGTACAGCGACCTGCGCGAACGGTGCGCCCGCGAGCTGGTGGCGATGGGTTTTGACGGGTATGCCATCGGCGGCGTGAGCGTGGGGGAGCCGGAGGCCGTGCTGCTGGCCGGCGTACGGGACGGAGTGGGGCCCCTGCCGGGCGAGAAGCCCCGCTATCTCATGGGCGTGGGCGAACGGCGGCAGATCGTCGAAGCGGTGGCCCTGGGGGTGGACCTGTTCGATTGCGTCATGCCCACGCGGCATGCGCGGAACGGCACGGCATTCACCCGGGACGGCGGGCACTATCCGGTGAAAGCCGGCGAGTACAAGAGCGACCCGCGTCCGATCGAGGAAGGGTGCATGTGCTACGCCTGCCGGAATTTTCCGCGGGCCTATGTTCGGCACCTGCTGAACGTGAATGAGATTTTGGGCGTCAGGTTGCTGACGATTCACAACCTGCACCGGTACATGGAGTTCATGAAGGAAATCCGCCTCGCGCTGGAGACCGGCGCTTTCGGAGAGTGGCGCAAGCAAAACGGGAGACTGGAAAACACGTGAATACCTACGACATCGTCAGTTCGGTCGCCATGATGGGGCCCCCGCCGGGGCAGCAGGGCCAGGCCAGCGGTGGCGGCATGCTGGGCATGCTGCTTCCCATGATCATCATTTTCGGAATCTTCTACTTCATGCTGATTCGTCCGCAGCAGCGGAAGGAAAAGGAACGTCAGAAGATGATCGACGAGGTGAAGAGCGGCGAGCGAGTCATGTTCTGCGGAGGCATGATCGGCACGGTCACCAACGTCAAGGACGGCATTTTTATAATCAAGGTGGCCGATAACGTAAAGGTCGAGGTGGCTCGCGGCGCCGTGAATCGGGTACTGGAGAAGGACGAGAAGCCCGTGGCCGGCGACAGCAAATAGGGACTGAGAAACATGGACAAGAACGCAATCTGGAAATGGCTGATACTGATTATCCTGGTGATGGGCTCGCTTGCCCTGGTGACTCCGCCCAGCAAGAAGATTCCGCTGGGCCTGGACTTGCAGGGAGGCACCAGCTTCCTGGTGTCCGTGGACGAACAGAGGGTCCGGGAAGGCGTCAAGGACAAGGACGAAAAGCTGACTCCCGAGCAGGCGGAGCCGGAGGTCCAGCGGATACTGAAGGACGCCCAGAGTCGCGCGCTCGAAGTGCTGCGCAACCGGGTTGACTCGCTGGGCATCGCGGAACCGATCATCTATCCGACGAAGGATAACCGCATTGTCATCCAACTGCCGGGCGTCGATAAGTCGCGCCAGGAACTCCAGAATATTCAGCGAGAGCTCGACGCATCCCTGACCCTTGTTCATCCCCTGGCGGCGGCGTCGAATGCACCGGCGAGCGCCGAGATCGATCTCAAGGCCATCGCTTTGCTGATCACGCATCTGGATGAGGCCGACAAGGTCGTCCTGAGGCTCACACAGGGAGTCCAGGAAACCGGCGTCTACGCCGGGTTCAGCCGGCAGGTAAGCCAGATGGCCGATGAAACAATCCGAAAAGCCCGGGCGCAGTGCGACGCGCTTCAGGCCGCCAAGGAACCGGCCGAGCGCACAACGCTGCTTGGCGACATAACACTGAAACTCGAGACCGCGCGCAAGGACGTTAGGGCCATGATCGCCAAGCGTGTCAAGGATGTCGAAGTGGCGATCACGAGTGCCGCCTTCCTCGAGTTCCGCATGGTGCACAAGAATAACTCGAAGCTGGTGGACGATCTGTTCCGCAAAGAACTGGCGCCCGACGGCTATCGGATTGTTCGGATCGGCAACGGAACCTATTATGCCCGGAACGCCGACACTGAAGAGACCCTCGACGAGGCAACCCGCAGCCGACTGGGCCGATGGCAGGTGCCCGATTCGGAATACGAGTTCATGCTGGAGAAGGTTGACGAGCAGGGGCAGAAGGTATTGCGCCCTGTCTTCGTCAAACGCCGCGCGGAAATGACGGGCGACCTGCTGAAGAGCTCCGCCATCGACTACGGCCCCATGGGAAGCCCTATTGTTGATCTCACCTTCAACAATGAGGGCGCCAAGATATTCAGGGATTTGACGACTGACTATGCTCCGGGCGGCGACAAGAATCCAAATCGTCAGAACTACCGCCAACTGGCCGTGGTGCTGGATGGAACCCTCTATTCGGCGCCGCGCATCGATGAGCCGATTCCGAATGGCCGCGCCGTGATCAAGGGGAGTTTCTCCCTGCAGGAAGCCACCCTGTTGTCCAACATCCTGAATGCAGGATCGCTCCCCGCGCCGGTTAAGATCATCGAACGACGGATCGTAGACCCCACGCTCGGGAAAGACTCGATCTCGAGCGGCGTCAGGGCGGGACTGTATGGGTGTATCTCCATCCTGATCCTGATGGCCGCCTATTACATGATGAGCGGCTTGCTGGCGGATGTCACCCTGGTCCTGAACGTCGTGTTGCTGCCTCTCGGGGCCGTTGCGGTGGCGGGCTTCCTGGGGCTGATCTTTGGCGGGTTGCAGGGGAGCCGGGCGCTGTCACTGCCCGTATTAACCCTGCCCGGTATCGCCGGCATAACCCTGGCCGTGGGTATGGCCGTCGATGCGAACGTGCTGATCTTTGAGCGCATGCGGGAGGAATTACGGACCGGTAAAGGATTTAAGGCGGCCGTCGACGCCGGGTTCACCCGGGCGTTCACCGCCATTTTCGACTCCAATATGACCACCATTATCACGGCGGTTATCATGTTCGCAGTGGGAACGGGAGCCGTGCGGGGGTATGCCATCACGCTCACTGCGGGTCTCTTGATCAACCTTTACACGGCTGTCTTTGTTGCGCGTCTGTTCTTCAATACCATCGGATCGCGGACCATCGACACCAAGTGGCTGAAGATGCATTCCGTTATCAAGGAAACGAATTTCGACTTCATGCGTCTCTGGAAGGTCGCGTTCGCAGTCTCCATTGCCTTGATCGCTGTTTCATGGACCCTGATGTTCATGCATGGAACCAAAGACCGCACGACGGTGTTCGGCGTGGATTTCACGGGCGGAACGTCGTTATCCATGAGCTTCGACCAGAAGCCCAGCGTCGAGGCTATCCGCACGTCGCTTGCCGCCGGCGGGGTTCGCGACAATATGATCCAGTACCAGGGCGCGTTGGAGGGTGGCTCGAAGGAAATCCTGCTGGTCAAGGTGGCCACGACGAAGGAAGCGGAAGTGGCCCTCACGACCTTGGCGGAGAAATTTCCCCAGGCCAACTTCGAGGTCCTGCAGCGCGACGACGTGGGGCCCCAGGTGGGGCGCGAGTTGAAGACCCGTGGGTTCTGGGCGCTTGCGCTGGCCATGATCGCGATGGTCGTTTACATCGGATTCCGCTTCGAGTTTGGCTTCGGGCTCGGCGCCGTGGTGGCGACGGTGCATGACGCGGCCATGGTCATCGGCATCTGCCATCTGTTCGGATTCCAGCTGAACATGACCATCATGGCGGCGGTCCTGACCATCATCGGCTACTCGGTGAACGATACGATCGTGATCTTCGACCGGATCCGCGAGAACCTGCGCCTCGTGCGCGGAAAGACATTCAAGGACATCTGCAATCTGAGCGTGAACCAGACGCTGGCACGGACGCTGTTGACGAACTTCTTCACCTTCATGTCCGTCCTGTTCCTGCTGTTGATGGGAGGCGGAGCCATCAAGGACTTCTCGTTTGCCATGTTTGTCGGCATGATCGCCGGCACCTACTCGACGGTCTACATCGCCACGCCGATCTTGCTGATGTGGTACCGGGGCAAGACCCCCGACCTGGGCAGCAAGACGACCGGAACGTAATGGGCGCGGAGTGCGCAAAGCGTCCGCACGGAGGAGCGTGAAACGCTGGCAAGACGTCCCCTGCGACGACGCGATGGCCCGGGAACTGGCCGGACGGGTGGCGCTCCCTCTTCCCGTCGTTTCCATTCTGGTCTCCCGTGGACTCACCACGGCGGCCGCCATCGAGCGTTTTGTCAAACCCCGGCTCAGTGAGCTATCGGATCCGTCGCTTCTGCCCGACATGGAGAAGGCGGTGTCGCGCATCTGGCAGGCCATTCGCGGGCACGAGCCCATCGCCGTCTACGGCGACTACGATGCCGATGGCGTTACCAGTACGGCTCTCCTCACCTTGGTCCTCCAGCACTTGGGCGCCACGGTTTCGCCCTTTCTTCCTCACCGAATGGATGAAGGCTACGGTCTCAGCGCGGACGGGCTGGAGCGATGTCTTCGGACGTGCAAACCGAGGCTGATCGTGACGGTCGACTGCGGAACGAGTTCGGCGGACACCGTCGCCGCGGCCGGCGCGGCGGGAGTCGATGTGGTGGTGACCGATCACCACGAGCTGTCGGGACCGCTATCGAAGGCCATGGCCGTGGTTAATCCACGCCTGGGGGGCCCCGGGACCACCTTGTCTCTGGCCGGGGTGGGGGTGGCGTTTAAGCTGTGCCATGCGTTGACCAAGCACGGTCGCGACAAGGGCGAAGCAGGAACGGACGACCTCGATCTCCGTCGCTATCTCGATCTGGTGGCGGTGGGGACGGTGGCCGATGTGGTGCCCCTGACAGGAGAAAACCGCATCCTGGTCCGGCACGGGCTCCAGCGCATCAATGCCACCGATCACGCCGGTCTCCGGGCCCTGATCGAGGTGGCAGGCATCAAGCAGGAAATCGACTGCTATCATCTCGGCTTCATGATCGGCCCGCGTCTGAATGCCGCCGGTCGGCTCTCGAGCGCCCACACGGCGCTCGACCTGCTGCTCAGCGAGACGGCAGAAAAGGCGGGGCCGTTGGCCCGGGAACTTGACGCCGCCAATCGTGAGCGCCGCGAGATCGAAGACGTCATCCGGAAGGCGGCCGAGCAGGAGATTGATCCGCAGTTCGACGCGGCCAAGACGTTCGGGCTTGTCGTTGGCCGTCGCGATTGGCACATCGGGACTGTGGGTATCGTCGCCTCCCGGCTGTGCGGCAAATACCGGCGCCCGGCGGTCGTGATCGGATTTGACGAAGAGGGGCATGGCCGAGGCTCATGCCGGAGCATCGAGCAATTGGACATCGTCGACGTATTGCGGGGATGTTCTGATCTGCTGGTCACGTTCGGCGGGCACAAGATGGCCGCGGGGCTGTCAATCGAGGAAAGCCGGCTGGCGGAGTTTCAACGGCGTTTCAACGACCTATGCGCCGAGCGGCTCAAAGGGCAAGACCTGCGTGCGCCACAGAACGTGGACGCATGGATCGGGCTGGGGGAGGTCGACGGGCGGCTTTTCAAGGCCGTCCAACAGCTGCAGCCGCTCGGGCTCGGCAATCCCATTCCGACTTTTGCGGCGCGAGGGGTGAGGGTTGTCGGCCAGCCGAGAGTCGTGGGCAGCCGTCACCTCAAAATGCAGCTGGCATCCGGCGGCACGCAGCTTGATGCCATTGCCTTTGGAATGGCGGAAGCCCGGGTGCCGGAGGGCAGTTTGGATGTCCTTTTCCAGGTTCAGCAAGACGCCTACAAGGGCCGCACGACGGTACAGTTGAATGTGAAGGGCTTCCGGCCGGCGCAGGCGCAGTAGGCTTGCTTCCCTACCGGGCGCGAACGGCCGAGTCCATCTTCCGACGTTCGAATTCCGGCAGGAAGCATCCATCCACGCACTTGGCGTGGCACGACTTGTCGCAGGGCTCCACATGACTCGTCACGTGGGAATGGGCGAGCTGGGCCGCGATGGCGTCATCGATCTGGTCGCTGATGCGGTGCGCGTCGGTCACCGACATGGACCCATCGACCACGAAATGAAAATCGATGAACCGCAGATGGCCGGACTTGCGCGTTCGGAGACTATGAAGCCCGCGGACGGCGGGACACAAGCGACGGACCTCAGCCGCTATCCAATCCTCCTCATCCTTCATGAGGCGGACATCCAGAAGATCCTTTACGGACTCGGCCGTCAGATCCCAGGCCGCTTTGATAATCAGGATGGCCACGAGGATGGCAACAACGGGGTCCAGCCAAAGAATGTTGAGCTTCGGGAACACGATCCCGGCCGCCCAGATGACGCCCAAGGCGAACATGACTCCGGCAGACGTGTAGACGTCGGTTCGAAGATGCCATGCGTCGGCCCGCAGGGCGATAGAGTCGGTCTTCCGTCCGACGCGCATCAGCAATTCCGAGACCAGCAGATTGACCGCCGCGGACACCAGCATGACGGCGGCGCCCCAACCGACCAGTTCCAGGGGTTTGGGCTCCGTGAACTTGTGAACGGCCTCCCGGATGATCCAGGCGGCGGCAACGAAGATCAAAACGGCCTCGATCATGCCGGAAAGGTTCTCCACCTTGCCATGGCCGTAGGGATGTTCGTCGTCGGCGGGTTTCCCTGAGGTGCGTACCGATACGAAGGCAATGATCGCGGCTATCAGATCAAGGCCTGAATGGATGGCCTCCGAGATGATCGACACAGACCCGACGGCCAGGCCCACGATCAGTTTGGCAAGCACCAGGAGGGTGTTCGAGACGACGGACAGAAGGGCCACAAAGGATTTCTGGCGGAGTGCATGATGTTCGAGTGCCATATGAATGCTCCAAAAAGAAAGCCCTCGTGGGACTCTCCGTTGAAGTCCCACGGGGGCTTCTTATGTCCACCCGTTGCCCGAATATCACATAGGCCCAGCTACACCCGTCACCGAGTCGCTTGATCAATGTTTCGAAGGTTAGCCAAAGGTCGATAGGCTTGTCAACCTCTGGCGGGACAGGTTCGTAGTTCCAGGACATACCCCGATTTTGGCGGTTGATTTTGCGTAAGTGGTTGACGTCGTGTAAGGAATGGGATCGGACAAGTGGATTAGGGAGTTTTTTGAGAAGTGGCCATCCTTCGGGACGATCCGATAGGATCGGGGTTGACGAAACCAAACCCGGAGGAGGCCACGAATGAACGATAGCGAAGTGGGGCGGCGTGTACGAGAACAGGTTTCTCGGTTTTCGGGGATATTCTCTCCCCGGTTTTCCAAGCCGGAGGCACATTTTGTGGAGCAGATGATCTTCGGGATTCAAGCGGCGCAGGATGTGAAACTGCCAGGACATTGGAGTTGCGTGGCGATGGCGTGCGAACCGGATCGACGCCGGATCGTCCCGCTCCCCCTGCGCCTGTGGTCGGCGGAGGCACCGGACTTTGTGAGCGAGAACCACCAGTTACTGGAGGTGATCGATACGGTCCGTGCGGCCACAGACGGGCGAGGGATCTACGTGATCGACCGTGGCGGCGACCGGATCAAGCTATTCAACCCCTTCCTGGACAGGAAGATGCGATTTATCGCCCGATTGATTGGCAACCGGGATTTGGTCTTTCGTGGTCAGCGTCGTGAAGCCGCCGGACTGGCGCGTGGCTGCTCGATGCGATATGCGGAAACCCTGGTGCACGAGGAAGGGGGCAAGGAGCACGTTTATCATCTGGAATACGGGTTCCGGAAGGTACGGCTCCCTGATCGGGAAGAGCCGCTGGTCTTGGTTGTTGTACGAGGTTTCGGCGAGGAACCCCTCATGCTGCTGACCAATGTGGAGGTGAAGGCTTCTCGAAAATCGCTGTGGTTCATTGTCAAAGGATACTTGGCCCGATGGATGGTCGAGGAAACGATCCGTTTCATCAAACAAAGTTACCATCTGGAGGACATCCGGGTGCTGGACTATGACCGTCTCAAGAACCTTGTGGCCCTGACGCTCGCGGCCGCTTACTTCGCCGCTGTCTGGCTTGGCGAGAAACTCCGTCTGGCGGTCCTCTGTCGCCGCGTTGCCAAACTCCCCAAACGATTCTTTGGCGTCCCCGAATTCTACTACTATGCGCTGGCCGATGGCATCCGTACCCTGCTGTCACGTCTCGGCCGTTGGATACCGCCTCAGGACAACCTCGTAGACACACCGGACGCCCAACAAATGCTCTTCATTGAATAGCCATGGAAAAACCGGGGAATGTCCTGCGTAATGGGTCAGTGACGTGGTGGTAGGGTGGCAGGGAGCGGGCGAAGAGGCGCGTGAGAGGTGGCCTGGTTCGACGCCAAGGGGCGGGAGTGGGCGGAGAAGCGGGTCAGGTCAGGAAGTGTT
>Ga0172375_10003796_pt1 | contig 22705 bp, 12 predicted proteins | sample LakKiv1m_FD_114537 | JGI IMG/M metagenome (GOLD analysis project Ga0172375, IMG submission 114537) | Freshwater microbial communities from Kabuno Bay, South-Kivu, Congo - kab_092012_11.1m | ecosystem: Environmental > Aquatic > Freshwater > Lake | place: Democratic Republic of the Congo... | reverse complement strand
GATGCCAACACCATCACTCTGAACGGCAATAATGTAAGTCAATGGAATGACAAGAGCGGGAATGCAAGAAACGCTACTCAAGGATTGGTAGCGAATCAGCCAGTATACAACACACTAACACTCAACAGCAAACCTGCAATAACTTTTGATGGCACACTCAAATTTTTGGAAATGTCAGTCAATATTTCCAACATTATTCTTAGTAACTCATATTCCGCTTTTACCGTGGGTCGTGCCACCTCTGCTCCGACAAATAATGCAGACGGGTTCAATAACTCTGGTTTCTGGGGTGATAATGGTGGATATATTTCAAACTATTTTAGGGGGACAAGTAATCTGATTGGTGTGTATAACTGGGATGGCACTAACGATGTCACCACGCAGTCATACACCTTTGGCACTAATGTTATCAGCGGAGTTGAGTTGAGTGGTGGAAGTATTCGTTTACGACAAAACGGCGGGACAGAAACTTCTACTGCTTCGGGAAACACACAAGTTACAACTGGAGTTCTACGAATTGGAAAAGTCTACCGTGACCAAGAACCAAACTTTACTGGTGTTGTTTCTGAAGTAATCTTTTGTAGAGGACATCTTTCAACTACTGACCGTCAGTTAGTGGAAGGCTACCTTGCATGGAAATGGGGACTTGAAGCCAACCTTCCCAACGACCACCCATACAAAAACGCAGCACCAACAGAATAAATACTACAAGGAGACCCTATGCCAGACATCTACACAAACTACGCAACTTCAATCGGCACTACTGGTGCAACAAACATCTACAATGGCATCACGGGAACCGCCATCGTGAACGGCATTCATGTTGCAAACACCAACACCACGATAGCCAATTCCGTGTCCATTCAACTGTTCAAGGGAGCCACGGGCTACTACATCGTCCGTGCAGCAGCGGTTCCCATTCAGTCCACCTATCAAGCATTGGACGCACCGATTCCCCTCACGACAGGCGACACACTCAAAGCAACCGCAGGCGTAACTGCGGGACTTGACATCATCGTATCAGTATTGGAGAGTACCTGATGGCACTTCAACAGATCATACAGCACCCAACGGGAACCTATTCGCAGTATTGGAAAATTCGTTCCATCACGCTGAACCACACCACGGGAACAGGCAGCATCACGGTGGACGGATATGTGTCCCAAGACGCACGGGAAGACGAAAAGATTCCGTTGGACAACAGAACCGTGGAGGTGGCAGACTATCCCACATGGTTTGCTCCTGCCGTCATTGATGCTGCGGGAATGAACGAGGTAAAGGCAGGATACCTGTTCCTGAAGTCCATCGTTGGCGGGGAGTTTGCGGGTGCGGTGGATGTTTAATAGTGTTTAGGAGACAATCATGCCAGTAAACGGGGTATCCCGTGCGTATCTTGACACCGCAGGGGGAACCATACAAGTTGGCAACCCCGATTTTTATCTTGACGGATTACCTGTAGCAATGCAGGGAAATCCTGTGCAGAGTCACGGAAACAATGAACACTCGTCCGCCGTGATCGTGAACGGCTCACCCAATTTCCTGATCAACGGAATTCCTGTATGCACATCCGCAAGCCAAGCCAGTTGTGGTCATCAAGCAACTGGATCTTCTACTTTTACGGTTGGAACATCAAGCCGTGGCAGCGAAAGCCGTAATCCTGGCACGGCTCCGCAGTTTTCATACACTCCACCCGAAACGCCCAATCCTATTTGGGTTGCCACTTGGCATCCTCCTGTTTCTGGAAGAAACAGAAGCATTGCCGCAGAGACATACACAACTGAAGACTTTCAAACATACGATTTTGTGAAACCACTAATATGGCTCACTGCACCGAACAGCAGTTCTTCGTATATTGATGACTCTGCTCAATCGTACTTCACGAAGATAGGCACAAGTACATCGTACCGTAACAGGATAAACGGTATTGTAAACGGATTGAACAGTCTTCCTGAAGGTATGCGTGCGTTGGCTCCGTGGTATTACTGGAACGGATACGCATACTATGAAAACGAAACAAAGAAGAGAGGTGATTTTGCTGCTTTTGTGGCTGCTAATCCTGATTACAACACCTATCCTGGAATTTGCGGTGATCGTGCCACTGGCATCTTTTTGTTTAATCGCAAATCAGATAATCTGCGAGGAGCGGGCTGGACGCTTGCTTCCATATGGGGAGCAACTGCTATAAATCAAATTTCTGAAGACTGGAAAGTGATGTGTTCTGGTCTAAAAAATCGCGGAGCGAACATAGACTACCTTGTTTTTGACACGGAAGGGTTTCCTGGAAATGCGTTCACCGATTACCCTGTGGGAAATCGTCAAGCCGCCCTAGAATCAATAGAAAGCGATCCTCGGGCGCAGCAAGAGTGGTACGGGGCAAGACCACTTAAAACGGTGCTGACGCAAGACGGAAAGTATCCTACTAACAGTGCATTGCGTGCTGCCACCAATCGACATCCACAGACTGAACCAAGTTACATCTATTGGAACGGCGGTCTTTCCTCCATACGGAACGCCAGCATGACATACTGTTTCTACGAAACAGCAAAGCAGAATTATCCTGATATTGGCTTGAGTAATTACGAGTCATTCAAAACCACCGACAAGGATTGGGCATATGATCCGTATGGACATCCTGTGTATCAAGAAAATACCGTGGGTGATGGCGCAGCACCGTATTTGTACGCATCATGGAACAGTGATACTGCGTGGGTAGTAGATCCATACGACAATACTCGCATCATAAGAAACAACACCAATACATTTACGGACACACTTCCGCGATTCAAAAATAGTATATGGAATTGTTTTTTGGTGGACATACAGCAAGTGAGAGCAATCAAGCGAGCAGATTCAGCGGCTTATCTTCGTCCGTGGATTCGTCCTCGCGGTTGGACGGGTGATGCTGGCTTCATAGTAGGAATAACATTTGGACAGCAGTATTCTCCTGCAAGCGGCGAGAAGTTTTATTATGAAGTGATTCGCCATTGTTCCGTGCTTGGAGCAGAGCATTTTTACTATTGGAATTCAGCGGATACGAGTGCAACCACAAATTCAGAAATTATTTCTAGAAATTGCACTGAATTGAATGGTGTGATGCAAGAAGTAAATGATTTATTGGGAGGATATTCACCAGACACGGTTACAAAAAACCGCATTTCGTTTAACACGGATTATGTGGTGAGCGGAACCAAAGCCGCAGGGGGCGACAACAAGGACAAGTATGTGTGGCGAATCACGCCCAAGCCTGGTCTTACGCTCATAAGCGAAACAGGGCGACCACTCACGGTGGACGCGGACGGGGGTGCATGGCTCGTAACCTCGTCTGTCGTGATACCTAAATATTCTGTTCAATAAGGAGAGCGTATGGCAGAGTGTCCGTGCAAACAATCGCTGACAGACGGTGAAAGGGGAATCCTCAACTTTGGATTGACCAATGAGATGTTGCGTAATCCCAACGCAGCAGCCATTGCAGTGTATCGACAGTTGGGTGGCGCAAACGGCGCAAGAATAGAATCACTCATACAAGCCGCCCAAGTTGGAGGGACAAGCAACGCCCTCACCACTGCACTACCTGAACTGAACCGAGTGAAAAGCGCGATCAATGTGCTGGACAACCGCGTGGACGCATTTGAGAACGAGTGCAATCGGTTCACCGATCCCAAGCAACTAATCAACATCGTCAGTTCGTTGAGCCTGTTTGCAGAAATGCAGTGCGCCTTGGGCATTCAAGGATTGGATATTGGGGTGGGGCTGAATGTAGTGAATCAAAACGGTCAGTTGTCCATCAACTACGCGGTGGTGGCAAATGTTGATCTTGAAAAAATACTCAATCAGTTCTCTGACAACAACCTTGGAACCGCCACCGCCGATGCAGTGCGACAGTTGCAGGAAGGCTTGGGCAAGATCACGGGAGTCATGGATCAAGCCAACGCCCTTATTGGTGGTCTTATGGACGCTGCCGAAGCCTTGCAGAATCAGGCAGCGGACTTCATTCAAAAATATACGAGCATCAACGCCCTAGCGAATCTCATCAACGAGGCAAACACCGATCCGTGCTTCAAGTTGGGAGGCACTCTGAACGGCAGTTTGGTCAGTCCCGACTTCCTGAATGCAGTGCGCGGGGGTACACCAACGGGTTTTGGGGGTTACCGATGAAAGACGCAGCGGAATTTTTGACTTTGCTGAAGGACTTTGCCCTTGCGTTCGGGGAGATCATCGGTGTTCTGCTCACGGGAGTGGGAATCGGTGTGTGGGGAATCCTGCGTAAAAAGAAGTCCATGCTGAAGTGGTCGCCGCAGAAGGAGAAGCGATTCGTGGAGTCCCACACCCAAATCCACGAAATGCTCACGGAACTCCGCGTCACCGTCCGCGCTTGTCGATGCCTCATTTTTCAGTTTCACAACGGCGGATCGTTTGCGGACGGCACTTCCATCAAGCGGTTTTCGGTTACACATGAGTCGTGTGCCGCGCCAACGCAGAGCATGATTCTTGAATCGCAGGATGTGCTGCTTACCCGTTACATGGATTTGGTTCGCGTCATGGAGGAACGGGCTGGCAAAATAATACGGGTTGACTCCCTGCCGCCGTCCGCATTTCGTTCTGGACTTGAGATAAATAGCGTTGAATACTTCAGCGTTCTGCCTCTCAAGTGCATGGACGGAATTACACCGATGGGATTCCTGTGCTGCCACTGGTGTACGGCAACAGAACTGGATCAGATTGAGAACGAGGGAATCACGGAAGACGCGCTTCAGGAACTCATAGAAAACAAAACGCAGAACATAAACGCATATCTGTCCTACAAAAACGGAAAACAGTAAATGGCATTACGGATCATCAGCAACAGCACGAAAGCGGTCTTTTCAGATATTGACCCTACTTTCACCCGTAGCCCGAAGACCAGTGATCTGCTCACGGTGCGGGATGACGGTGCTGTACGCTTGTCCTTGAAGAACTTGCTGTCCACCTCGTTCGGGGAGCGGTTGTTTCAGCCCACCATCGGTGGATCGCTGCGTCCTCTGCTGTTTGAGCCAATAGATGCAATAACCACGATGGAAATCCGTGACCGCATTCTGCAAACCATACGGAACCACGAGCCTCGCGTGGGAAATGTGATTGTTGATGTCATAGCGAATCCTGACGAGAACTACTACACGGTGAATGTGGAGTATTCCGTTGTGGGGATCGGCAAGATAGATCGGGTGTCGGTCGTACTAGAAAGGTTGCGCTGATGGCTAACACGAACAGTTTCAACATTGTGGGGCTAGACTTTGATGACGCAAAAGCGTCACTGAAGGCGTTCCTGCAATCACAGGACACGCTGAAGGACTACAATTTTGATGGTTCGGTGTTGTCCACGGTGCTGGATGTGCTGGCGTACAACACCCACTACCAGGCGTTCTACGCAAACATGGTGGCAAACGAGATGTTCCTTGACAGCGCGGCTCTGCGTCCGTCCGTGGTTTCCCACGCGAAGACGCTCGGATATGTGCCCACTTCCCGCCGCGCAGCAAAGGCTGTGCTTGGCATTTCGGCGGCAGGCGCATCGGAGTCCACCTATCTGGCGCGTGGCTCGGAGTTCGTGGGCACCGATCCTGCGGGAACGCAGTACCGCTTCGTGCTGCTTGACACAGTGTACGCAGACGCGGACACACAGCAGTTTGCGGATGTGGAAGTGTACGAGGGCACACTGCGCCGCATGAGTTATGTGTACGATCCCACGAAGAAGCCGTCTTCGGTGCTGCTTATTCCCAACGACAAGATCGACACAAGCACCATCAAGGTGCGCGTCAAGTCTTCTGCAACGGACAACACGGGAATAGAAGACACATGGGTATATTCTGATTCGTACATTGACCTGACACCCACATCAAAGGTGTTCTTCCTTCAGGAAAAGGAAGCAGGAATGTACGAACTGTTCTTCGGTGACGATTTCCTTGGTCAGCAGCCAGAGGCAGGAAACATCGTGATTGTTGAATATCTTGAAACAAACGGCGATCAAGGCAACGGTATTGACTCGTTCTCGTCCTCCATTTCAGGATTGGGAAACATCGGCGTGGTGAGCGCGTCCTCGGGTGGCGCACTTGAGGAGAGCGTTTCCAAGATCAAGTTCCTTGCTCCCCGCTTCTACCAATCACAGAATCGTGCCGTCACAGAAGACGACTACACCGCAGCAGTCATCAAGGACTATCCCGCAGCGGATTCAGTGTATGTGTACGGTGGCGAAACGGTGACACCCCCGCAGTACGGCAAGGTGTTTGTCGCGGTGAAGCCGCGCACGGGAACCGCACTCACGGCGGAAGAAAAGCGCAGCCTTGCGCGAACTCTGAAGGACAACCGCTCGGTAGTCACGGTGACACCCGAAATCGTTGATCCTGACTACATTGATCTGGTGATTGATTCGCTTGTTACATACGACCCCACCCGCACATCGCTTGGCGTGGGAACGGTGAAGGCACTGATTGTGGCGTACATATTCACATATTCCGCCACCACTCTTGAGCGGTTTGGTTCCAACTTCTACCTGTCCAAACTCACCGAAGGAATGAACAGGCTTGACCCGTCCATCTTGAGCAACGACACCACGGTAAAGATTCGCAAGACCATTAATTTGAGCAAACTCGTCCTGTCCAAGGGCTTCAGCGTGGATTTCAAGAATCCGCTGTACCACCCGCACAGCGGTCACTCGTCCGTGGTTTCGTCCTCCACTTTCTCTCATGTGGACACGGACGGAACCACCGTGAGCGATGTCTATGTGAACGATGACGGCAACGGCATCCTGAATTTAGTGGCAAAGAACAGCGGTGGCACCGTATACACCGTGTACCCACGGATCGGAACCGTTGATTACGATGGGGGACGAGTCTCGTTCAACTCGTACTTCAATCCCATCAGCACATCGGTGCTGTTCACGCTCACGGCTGAACCGCGAAACGAAGACATATTCGTGTTTGAGAACAAGATTGTCCGCATCAACAGAGGGTACACCGACTCCGTGAAGGTCAGCGTGCAGTCGCAGACCAACCGCAAGCAGAACCTGAAGGCGTAAGGTAATGGATCCAAAGAACATAATACTCAACACCGAAGCGGAAGCACTTGAAGACATTCTGTCTCCTTTCATTGAGGAGCAGTTTCCGTCATTCATGCGTGCAGATTACCGCAAACTGGTGCTGTTCATCAAGTCGTATTATGAGTGGTTGGATCAAAAGGGAAACGCTGGATATGTGCTTGGCAAACTAGACACCATCTATGACGCTGACCGCAGCCTTGATGAGTTCTATTCCCATTTTAAGAACACCTATCTGCTCACCTTTCCCGAGGTGCTTGCAACAAACGCAAGCGGCAACAAGCCCAACAAGAACACGCTGCTGAAGAAGATTCGTGACTTCTACGGCAACAAGGGAACCGAAAGCGCGTACAAGTTCTTGTTCCGTGTGCTGTACGACAGCGACTTGGAAATCTATTATCCCAAGGAAGACATTCTAAAGGCTTCGGATGGACAGTGGCTTGAACCAAAGTCGGTGAAGACCACTTCCACCAACGGCACTGCCCTGTTCAGCGGCAAAAACGGGCGGTTGGCGCAGTACTCTGGCACGCAGGTTTCCGCGTCTGCGTTCATTGAAAGCGTGGTGCAGTACTCCTTCAACGGTCTGCCTGTCACGGAGTTCTTCATTTCAGACATAAACGGCACATTCCTGCCTGGTCAACAGGTGTACATTGAGCAGGGCAGCGATGAGTGGGTGGAAACAGCGTACTCCGTTCTCGGAGACTTCTTTGTTGAGATTCCTGGTGACGGGTATCGCGTAGGTGACACTGCCACCGTGATTGACGCAAACGGTGTGGGCTTTTCGGCAAAGATCGACCAAGTGAGTTTTTCGGGTGGCGTAAAGAAGATTGGCATTGCCAACTCTGGACTCAATTATTTGGCTGACCTTGTGCTGAACATCTTCAGCGACAGCGGTGCGCGATCCGCCAAGGTTGTTGCTCTGCGGAGCGCGGTCACGAATTATCCTGGCTACTTCTCTGGTAATCGCGGAAAGATTTCTTCAAACAAGAAGATTCAAGACGGACACTACTATCAGGACTTTTCGTATGTGCTGAAGGGCGAGGTGTCCTTTGATTCTTATTTTGATTTGCTCAAGAGCATCATTCACCCTGCGGGCATGAGGATGTTTGGATCGGTGCTGTTCAAGAGTGAAATAGACAACGCACTCACCTCGTCTGCACAAGCCACATATTTCCTCACTCCCGTGATTGGTCAGTACACCCCGTACACCACGGGAACCACCATTGACCTTCGGAACAACGGAATCACCGCGTCTGGATATTGGCTTGGCGCAACAGGTGACCTGTATCCACTTGGGTACAACCCGTACATCGGCAGCACTGCACAGGTTGGACCGAACGGCAGCACCACGCCCAACGGCACGGTGTTCGTTGGCACATCCCTTGGGTACACTTGGTGCTATGTGCCAGAAAGCGGACGCACAGCACACAACCCAATCGGTGCGCCTCTTGGCAGCACTGCGTCTTGGACGCTTGGTCACGAACGAGGTCCTGATCCTAACACGATAAGCGGACTTGTGCTGTGGCTGAAGCCAGAGAACATCGGCGTGTGTGGTGCGGTGGCAAACGGCGCAAGCATGGATGTGTGGAGCGATGCTTCTCCGTCAGGAAACCACGCAATTCCTCCCAAGTGGGGACGGTGGACGACTGATCCTGCGTACTCGGGAGTCACCATTGACGCTCTTCGTCCCGTGCTTCAGACAGGCATCACGGGCATTTGCTTCAACGGTGGAGTGATATATTCGCCGCAGAGCGTGTGGACAAACAACGGCAAGACCCTTGGTGGTATTCCTGGCTTTACATTCGGAGCATCAGGCAACACAGCAGGCAAGATACTCACTGGTCAGCATTTCTATCTCACGAACGGCATCACGCTCACGGATGACATGGATGTGTTCATGGTGTATCGCTCCACAAGCGACAGCCCTGCTCGGGGAATCGGCTTGGTTTCTGCGGCAACTGCGCTGCTTGGAGTCACGAACGACACCGTTTTCTTCAACCGTTCGTACAACCAAACAGACAGGACTGCTGCACAACAGACATCGGAGTACTACCGAATACTGCCTGACGGCACTCCGCAGTATCCCAACAACGCCACCGTGCAGACGGGACTTGTGGGATTCCGTCCTGCTGGCGGAAATTTTGCGTCCCCACAGAACACCCTTGCATACGATCCCCATGTGTCGGGTGCGTGCTTGGGCACCATCGTGGGCGAGTGGCGGCGTGGCAGCAACCGCATAGAGACATTCCTGAACGGTGATGCTGCACTGAACAGGTCGCGTTCCACTGGCATTCCTGTTGCCGATCTGGTGTCTCCGAACAATGAAGACTTCTTGGTTCGCAATGGATTGGTGCTTGGATTTGACGGCGTGAGCGGTCCATCTAACAGTGAATACATCCAAGATATTATTAACGGCAATCTTGTCTCTCGTTATGTTTATGCGGGAGAATCTGAATTTTTTAGACGCGGAACAGGAATAGGAAACGAGACTTTTGGCACAAGCACGGTGTATTGGAGTGATGTACTAATAGCCACTGATGCAAACGCTATGGGAAGAGGTCTTGCTTCCATTACATTTGATTCCGATCCGTGGGGCAGAAAATCGCTAGTGTTCGACAGCAGACCCCGAATTTTCCCTTTCCACACAGATAATCAGCAATTTCCAAACATTGATCTGACACAGGCTCCGTACAACTTACTCGTTACACCATCGGGTTTGAGTTACAGCGCAGTATACGGTCAATTTGTTGGAGTTACATGGGGACGGGCTGGGTCTGTTGGAAGATCAAATACGGGATACGGTGGTTTTTTGGTTGGCAGATATTCTAGAGGCATCGGAACTAATGCACCAATAATTCCCATTGACGAAACTCAGATTTACAGATTTTCGGTGTGGATGAACCGCAAGGAGTTGGGTATTCCGTGGACTGGTTTGAGCATGGGAAACGATGACCGTCCAGCCATTAATGATACCAACACTGCAAACGGAAATATGTATTTTGGTGTTCACGGAAACGGTTACCCATCCATAAACAGTGATAGTTTTGGATATACTCTTGACCGAGTTGTTCCTAGAAATGGGGGTAATCCCAACTGGAATCATTATTTCTTTGTTACTCCTCCACAAAGGGTTCCGAACGGGTACGAAGAGAACAAATGGTATTTGTATGTGTACTATATGTACCCATCGGGTTCTCCTACAGGACCAGCGTTTGCCCATAGTGCAACAAGCGGTAGATACACCACAGACGGCGTGTCTAGCAGAACAATACCTCTTAATAGTGCTGGTGACGCACAGTGGCTTCCTGGCACTACATATGCTGCTTTACGCTCTTGGGCTTATTATCCCAATGACGGAACTCCGCGGCATCAGATTTTTGAACCACGCATAGACCTTGTGGACGGCACGGAGCCGTCAATTGCCGAACTGCTGAACGGCAGTGCGTATCGACTGAAGGATCGTGACGGAATCGTTCAGCCAGTGTACGCCATGAATCAACCTGTGTACGCAACCGCAGACATGGGGTACTTCCGTTTTGATGGATACACATCGGGTGACCACTTTGAGATAGATCCTGCTCCTGCGGTTTCGGTGGGAACTCCACGACAGAATCGCTTCACGGTGGAGACTATACTCTATCCCACGCCCAACCTGTTCGCGGGCGACCACTACATTCTTGGGTCTTCCACCAATGGAGTTCGACAGTATCTTGGATACGATCCTGTGAATAAACGCGTGAAGGCTGTGCTGTGGGACGGAACAAATCCAACCGTTCTTGCCACACCCGACAACTCCGTTCTGCCGAACACATGGGCACACTGCGTGCTTCAGGTGGACGGACTATCGGTTCAGATGTGGATCAACGGACAGCAAAAACTCAATACCACCGTTTCGCTGTCGGCTGTGCTGCCGTGGGATGTGGAAGCAGACGGCACTCGCGGACGGTGGACGGTTGGATTCCTTGACCGCAGCATCATGGGTGACGGTCCGTCCAAGGACAACTGGTTCCGTGGTCGGGTATCCGATTTCCGCGTGTACGACAGGATTCTGCTGCCACAGGAAATACAGCAGAACTTCAACTCCATTCGTTCTCGGTACGAACTGTAAAGGCGTAACTCATGGCAGAAGTAAACGAACTAGACTACGCAGCACCCGCAGAACAGTACAGCACCGCTCCTGTTTCGCTTGGGCGTTTTGGTGCGTATGTGCGTGGGGAATTGGGGTCAACGGCTGCGGCAGCAAACACTGATTTCGTGAATCACGCAAAGAGCGACACGGACAATCCTTCGTATTCTTTTGCAGGCGTTCTGCATGAAGTCATCGTGTTCAACCGCAAGTTGACGGAGGTGGAGCGTCAACAGGTGTATCAGTACCTGTCGTTGAAGTATGGATTGAATGAAAAACTTCCTGACTCGTTCACGAAATCGCACAACAGTGCGTACTCCGCTGGCTTGACCTATTGGGAAATACGGCATCACCCAAACACCGAGGGGCTGTCAACCATTCCCGCAGGCATATGTTTTGGTGGCATCACGCTACAGAACTTCGTGCATTTCCCCGACACGCTGTACAAGTCCGCAGGCACGGTGCTGTCCAACGGAACGGTTCTGTCGGGCGATACATACAGTAATATTGGATAAGGGGAACCCGAATGGCTAGTTACCTGAAGGCATCAATTGAACGCTCATACGCCGAGAGTTTCTTGGCGGAACTTGAACGCAACGAGAATCAGTATTTTTTCTTTGTTGCAAAGGGCACCACATGGGCAAACGAGAACAGCCCATCGGCGTATTCCGATACCGTGGCTGCTGAATATCAGGTAATGAACGAGATCATCGGGTACAAGAAACTCAACCCACAGAACATTCTTTTCGCCCTGCCCCGTTACGAGTGGACAAGCGGAACGGTCTACGATCAGTACGATGACACCGTTGACCTGTTTGACGACACCGATCCCGCCATATTCTATGTGGTTACCGATGCAAACCATGTGTACAAGTGCTTGGGCAACAACGGCGCAAACTCCACTGGTTCCACCGTAAAGCCAACCCATGTCACATCGGAGGCGGTCACCCTCGGTGACGGCTATGTGTGGAAGTATCTTGCTACCATCAAGGAAGGCGATCTTCCATACGAACTAACAGACTACATTCCCGTGGATGTAGCCACCATCAGCAGCGACAACGAGACACAGAATCAGTACAACACCCAACTTGAAGCGGTGAATGGCGAGATTGCGCGGATAGATGTGGACAACACAGCCACTCCAGGCGTGTATCCGTATGCGTACAATCAGACGATTGCTGATGCAGGCACTCCCTATCTTGTGGAGGTTGCTGGATTCACCGAGATCAGCAGCACGGTGAAACAGGTTCGCGTAACTGACGCTGCTTCTCGTGATCGCATCAATATTCTCACATCAACCACTCCAGACAATCTTGTTGGATATGTGATGCGTGTCAACGCAAGCACGGCAAATCCTGCTGAAGTAAACAACTACGGTGTCATCACGGCAGTTTTCACAGCAACAAATGAAATAATATTTACCGTGGAAAACGATGCGGTGGATTTCGTGGTTACGCCCACTACACAGACCAATAAGGCTGCGGTGGACTTTTTGCCGTACATCAAGATTGTGGGTGACGGCAGCGGAGCGTTTGCCTTCCCCACCATGAATACCGACAAAGAGATTACCGCTGTTGACATACAAACACAGGGCAACGGGGGTCGCAACTACAGCAAGGTGCTGCTTGAGGTGACTAGTGAAGTGCAGGCGGGAACGGATCACCCCACACTCACCGCTGTGCTGTCTCCAAAGGGCGGTCACGGCAGCAATATTCTGAAAGAACTGAACATCAAGGACATCCTCATAATCGTGGACATCGGTGAGGAAGACCAGAACAAGTTCATCACGGGCGGAACATATCGTCAGTTCGGCATCATCAAGAATCCACGGCTTCTTGGTGGAACGGCTCTGCTTGCGGGTCAAAACAATCCGTACTACCGAGACATTACCCTTATCCGCAAAGACGCTGTTCCCGATGCCGCTCATTTTGACGGATCAGCCGACAACTACATTATCGGCACGGAGTCGTTTGCGTTGGCGAAGGTGGACGCAATCAAGACCGCTCCAAACTCGGTGACCAAACTTGTCACGCTGAAAACACTGAACTCGTCTGGACGATTTGTCAGCCGTCTTGACCGTATTCGTGATTACAGTCTTTCTGTGGTCAATGCTCTAGACTTTTTTGATGGAGAAACGGTTTCGCAGTCCGTGCCCGCAGGATCTGTGATTACCACAACAAGTGGTGACGGCATATCTTTCGGATACGATCTTGATGTTTCAGGAACAGTGCTCGACAGCAATGCAGGCAATCTCTATGTCCGTGTCACATCTGAAGGAAACTTCGTGAGCGGATACACGATAAGGGGCGCACAATCAGGAGTCAGTGGCGATGTGAATGGGGTTGAAGTCACGAACGGCGAACTTGTGGTGGTCACGAAGTCCATCGGTGGAAATGTGCAAGTGGTGCAGAACGATGACACCGTGCAGAAACTGTACCGCGTGGTGGAAACGGGTCAGTCGTATTTTGACCTGAACAACACCCCCTCGTACAGCGGTCTTCATGTGCTTGAGGTGGCTACAAGCGTGAGCGGAGCCACGGGTACGCTAGACATATCGTATGCCCCGCTGACGCAGAACTCCTTCTCCAGTGGCGATCTGGTGCATCAAGGCGTGACAGGAGAATTCGGTCATTACGCCACGGGACAGGTGTACAGGTGGAATTTCGTAAATCCGTCATACGGCTTGCTGTACCTGACCAATGTGACTGGACAGTTCCGTGATGTGCAGACTTATGGTGCCACAGGTGCAGCGTTCGGAGAGTATGTGATCAGCACCGTAACCCTGCCAGAAATAGACCCCACTTCAGGCGAAATACTATACATAAACAATGTACGACCTGTCACGCGCGGCACGGGTCAAACCGAAGAGTTCAGGCTCCGTCTAGGATTCTAAGAGGAACACATGGCATACGATCCCAGCATTTTTAACATCAACCCGTACTACGATGACTTTGACTCTGCGAAGGGATTTTTGCGTGTTCTTTTCAAGCCTGGCTACGCGGTTCAGGCGCGTGAACTCACCCAATTGCAGACAATTTTGCAGAATCAGTTGTCGCGGGTGGGTGACCACCTGTTCAAGGACGGTTCGCGGATAGTTGGCGGCGGAATCACCGTTCGCAACGCTTCTTTCTTGATGGTGGATGTGGGCGTAGACAGCCCACTGTACGGTGTCACGGACTTTGAGCCACTTGTGGGCGGCACGCTCACTGCCACGGAAGAAACCACAAGCGCAAAAGTTGTTGGGTACATTGCACCTGATTCCAACAGCGATGGTTACCTTGTACTGATTGTGGACTTCTATTCGGGGTCTGAGTTCAGCGCAACCGCCGTTAATCTTGTGAACTCTCCCGATGTTTCGTACACAGGCACGAATGCCCTTGCTCTAGCGACAGACTCATTTGCGAGCGGGTCATGCAAAGTGGTCAGTGTGGCAGAGGGAATATTCTACATCAACGGCTTCTTTGTACGCACAGGCTTGCAGCAGTTCACACCTTACCGCTTGAGCAGCGATGAGTCCTACCGCGACCTTGAGTTTGCTTCTGTTGCGGATGAAGCGTTTGCCGAACTGTCAAAGAAGATCGGTTTCACGGTAACCAACGACAATGTAACAGAGCAGGAAGACTCTAGTCTTCGTGATCCTGCCATTGGCTCGTACAACTACAACGCGCCTGGTGCAGACCGCTACACCGTTGTTCTGTCTCTTGACCAAAAGGATTTGTCAGAGACTCCTTCGGATTTCGTTGAACTGCTGCGCTTTGAAGGCGGTCGCGTCACGAAAAAGGTGGAGCGAGTCACCTACGGAGAGATTGAGAACGCGCTTGCCCGCAGAACCTTTGATGAATCGGGATCGTATACAGTTCGTCCGTTTGAAGTGCAGGTTCGCGCAAACGACACCACTAACTACAGTCTGTCCATCGGCAGCGGAAAATCGTATGTGCTTGGACACGAAGTGGAGAATCAGTATCCGCAGGTGGTTGCACTCCCAAAAGCGCGGACAACGGCATCCAACATCGAAACTTTTCCGTACACGGTTGGAAACTACATTGACGCTACGGTGGGCGGTGCCAGCAACCTTGGGCAAACATTCGCGGACAATCTTCATACGATTGGTTCGGGTTCTGCCCTTGTGCGATTCTTGAATGCTTCTCGCACCGTTGTGGGCACGGCTCGCGTCCACGGCGTGAATCCAGTCAGCACAGGAACATATCGCCTGTTCTTGTACGGCATCAGCGGCTCGGTGACATCTGGACGCACAGGATACATCTACTCCGACCTCACGGGATTCACTCTAGGTGCTTTCTTCACCAATCCCGCAGGCAGCAATCTGACGGCTCCGAAAGATACGGTCAACAGTTCGTTGGTGTACGAGATCAAGCCTGGATACGCCATCAAGGACATTGACAGCCTTACGGTGTACGGAAAATTGGTTAGCGATGATCTCACGGTTTCTTATACGGGAACGCCCAATAACGGCACCGATACCGCAGTATACACTGTCAACAAGACATCAGATTTTGATTCGCTAGACTCTGCTGTTCCATATAGATTCAAGGATTACGGAACATCAACATCGGCTGTGGAAATAAGGCAAATCGGAATCGTCAACAATGACGGCGGGTGTGCGGTAATTAGCAATGGAACTCTGTCGGGTGGCGGAAACACCGACACCATAACGCTTACGCTCACCAATTCCACTGACAGTGGATGGGGAGGTTTTACCGCAGGAAACATTCGGTTGATTGTTCCTGTGGTGTATACTCCTGATCTTACCGTCAGCGGTCAGTACAGAACAAAGACCAGCACAAACACAATAAAAACCTTTGCTGCCTCTGCCGACCGCAAGGGCAATCCTAGCACAGATGCAAGCAGCGTATATTATGAGTTTGATCGTGCTGATGTGTACGCTGTGTCTTCCGTGATTGCAACGAACACCACTGACAACAGCACGGTGAATGTGACCGCAGATTTTGAATTGGATGACGGACAACGCGAAACCCATTACGGGCTGTCTCGTCTGTACCTGAAACCAACGGCTGCAACTGAAGCGCGATATTCCTCGTCCAACATCAACCTCACCGTTTCGTATTCGTATTTTGCCCACGGTGGATTGGCTTCTGCTCCCTTTGTGGGTGCCCTTTCGTATGCAGGAATTCCATACGAGAACATTCCTGTGTTCACCAATCCACGAACAGGCAAGACCGTTTCCCTTGCAAACTGCTTGGATTTCCGCCACAGTGGACCAACTGCTGCCACCGTTCGCATCAAGCCCTACGGCGCAAATGTGGATTTCGTTGTTGCGGAAAACACTGCGGTCACATACAACCACTACTTGCCACGCATCGACAAACTGTGCGTAAAGGCTGATCCTGATGACGGTTCTGCCCTGTTCTTCTTGGTTCAGGGAACTCCTGACCTGTCGCCTGTTGCGCCCCCTGATCCACAGGACGCATTGGTGCTGTCCACCATCACCGTTCCTGCGTACACCCACAACACCACGGATGTGGTGCTTGATCCTGTTGAAACCAAGCGGTTCACGATGGCTGATCTTGGCAAGATGGAAAAGCGCATAGACGATGTTGAAGTGTTTGCGAAACTGTCTCTGTCGGAATCAGAACTGGAGTCTCGTTCACTCAAGACATCGGCATCTGCCACCGAGCCACTGAAGACATCCATCTTTGTTGACGAGTTCTACGGTCACTCCGTGGGCGATGTCACCGACTCGCTGTACACCTGTTCCGTGGACTTTGAACGGGGCGAACTGCGTCCGTTCTTCACGACACAGAGCGTGAACTTGATTGATACTACTCCCATCACCGATGACGATGAGGTGTCCGATCCTGAAACAAGCAGTATTTCCAACATTGCGGTTTCAACCGATGGGGTACTGACCCTTCAGTACACCGTGACTCCGTATGTGGAAAACCTGTTCTACACGAAGACGGTGAAGATCAATCCGTCCAACACCGTGAACTGGCTTGGATTTATGAAACTGTCTTCGTCCGTGAATCCGTTCTTTGATACGGGATACCGTCCCCTGATCAAGACGAACTCCCTCATGGAGAACGACAACTGGCAGTCCGCCAACCCAAGCAATCTGCGCGGCTTTGGCACGCAGTGGAACGATTGGGACAGCATCTGGACAGGCATAGAGGATGTGGAGGAGGAGCAGGACGAGATTCAGAAGCGTGTGTTTGAACTGCCCCGCTTCACCACCGATTCCGCCATTCCGTCACGCAATTCAGGCAGCAACCGCATCGGCGCAAACCGCACTGCGGAAAGCGTGAATCAAAAGACCAGCAATTTCATAAAGACCCGCAAACTAAAGAATCGCATCAAGTACCGCGTGGGTTCGCGGTTGGTGGATCGCAGCGTGCTGCCGTACATTCCGACCACCACGGTCAGTGCAACGGTTCACGGGCTAAAGCCCAACACCACGGGTCTTTCGGTGTACTTTGACGGAGTTTCAGTCACCGCTGGTGTGTCCACGGACGCAAACGGCTCCGCTTCGTTCTCTTTCGGAATCACCGCAGGAGCGTATTCGGTCGGAGAGAAGACCGTCCGCATCTCAGACGCTGCCGTGACCGAAAACGCAGTCATTGCCGCCGATGCCACCTACTACTGCACGGGTCTGTTGCGTCAGCGCGAGAACGGGTGCGTGTCCGTGCTGCCACCAGAGGTTCGCAGGCAGACGGTTTCAAGCGAAGCAATTTCCCGTGATCCGTTCAACAGGGACATTGACTCTGTTGAAGCCAACCACTGGAGCGATCCGCTTTCGCAGACATTCTTCGTGGACAAGAAACTGTATCCCGATGGACTGATGCTGAAGAGCGTTTCTCTGTACTTTGCGGCAAAAGACAGCGCGTTGCCTGTCACCGTGCAGATTCGCCCAACGGTGAGCGGATATCCCTCGCCGTCCGTGGTGATGCCGTTCAGCACTGTCACGAAGATCCCTTCGGAAGTGACTGCAACCGCAACCGCTCCGCAAGCCACTAATTTCCAATTCAGCAGCCCTGTGTATCTTGAGCCAGGCGAGTACGCTCTCTGCGTTCTCACGAACAGCAGTTCTTACGAATTGTTTGCGGCTGATTCTTCGGTGAATGCCAACGCGAACACCGATGCGGTGGGTGGTCGTGCAGGCAACAATCAGACGGTCGGAACCCTGTTTGCCCCACAGGGCATCGGTGCTGCTGTGGCAGACAACGCCACAGACCTGATGTTTGCCCTTGGACGCTGCGACTTCTCGCAGTCTACGAGCGGAAACATTCAGTACAGGAACCTGTCAACCTGCACGGGTGCCCATGTTCTGAAGTTCTACGCACCCGAGATCGTGCCCAACAGTTGCTCTGTGTCTCGCACCATTGGATCGTACTCGTTCCTGAACAACGAGGCAGTGTATCCGTCTACCACGCTCACCGCACCCAATCTACAGTACACGCTTACGCGGGGCAACCTGTCTGCGGTGTCACCTGTGGTATATTTGAATTCTTTGTACGGTGCAGCAGTCACGCAGTCCACCAGCGGACGGTATGTTTCCCGCGTGGTGGAACTGCCAGACGATCTCCACTCCAAGGGACTGGCTGTGTTCTTGGACGAAAACACTCCCAGTGGTTCGTCCACCCGCGTGTACTACCGCTACAGCGAAACAGGGGAAGAGGACATTTTCTTCAAGCCGTGGTCGGCGGTTTCACGCACAAATCCCACTTTCGCCAGCACATCGGAACTTGATTTCCGCGAGGGCGCGTTCCGTGTGACAGCAGGAACCACATTCGGGTCGTATCAGATTCGTGTGGATACCCTCAAGAGCACACCAGGAAACTGGGGATCGTACTATCGCACCCCGTGCGTCAAAAATATTCGCGTAGTGAGTTTCATCTGATCCGTGCGGTACAAACGGGACGCAAGAACTGGTGCTGCCATACTCTGCGATGCCGAAGCAGTGGGGGCATACCTTTCAAAAAAAACTCAACAGGAGCAGATACAGGCTTTGCAGCGGCAGATAAATACTCTGCAAGAGCAAGTCTTGGAACTGCAACAGCACCTCCTCAAAGATAAGCAGAGCGAATAAGCATGGCTACAAACACTGGTCCAAACGACTCCACCTACACCATACCTGAAGTTGCGCTTGGCGACAATTTCAATGTGTGGAAGGACATCACCAACACTTCTGTTTACAAACTAAACAAGATTCGCGTCTACGAGGGCGTTTCAACTGATAGCATTGCGTACACAGGAACCACTGGCGGAACATTCTCCCTTGCGCTGAATCCAACCATTTCCGATGGACTCACCTTTACGGGTGCCATTGTGTTTGGTGCGGGAGTCACATTCAACGGACAGGTCACCTTCAACGCTTCCACCTTCACGGTAAACGCCAACGCAGTCACGATTGATGACTACAACATTGTTCTTGGCGACACTGCCGCAGCAAGTGATCCAAACATTGAAGCGGCTGGTGGCGGTGGACTGCTGCTGAATCGTGGCGGTGGACTCACCGCCGAGTGGTTGTGGCAACGCACGGAAGTGCATGGCATCACTGGTGTGTGGCGTGCAAACACCAGCATCGGTTTCAGCGGCAGCACAAGCGGCATTTACCCTGCTGGCGGTGGAGTCTTGCCTGTTCACGGCAGCGGAATTCGGATAGACGGTGGCACGACAACCGACCATGGATTGGTTGTGCAGTTCTCTGGCAGCGGGCAGACAACCGAGCGCAACATTGATTTTGCGCGGTATTCGGCTGCTGGCTCCACGGTGTTTGCAGAAGTCTTGAACGGCACCACCTACGGCGCGTATCCGTTTATGAACATCCGCAACGGTGCAAACCGCAAGCGGATCACGCAGACTGGTCACGGGCTGTCGTTCGGCACGCCAGTGTATGTGGACGCATCAGGCGCATACATTCCTGCTGCTTCCACGGGAGTTGATGTGGCTGAAGTGGTGGGCGTGGTGTCCAACCGCATAGACGCGAACACATTTGAACTCACATTCAGCGGCGAGATTTACGGAAACTTCTCCAATGCACTGCTCACGGGAGCGTCCACGCTTGGATCGGGCAGCGTGTACTACCTGTGCAACTCTGCGGGTAAACTGTCGCCTTCTGCTTCGTCCGCACCAGGCACCGTTCACAAGGCGGTTATGATCGCAACGGGACTCAACAGCGCAGTGGTTGTTCCGTTTACAGGTGGTTTGCTTGCGGAAGATGTGATAATTGCTTCTGCCACCTCCACAGAACTTGAAGTCATACAATTCAACAAGTTCCGTGTGGGTGATGCGGTTCGCTACCTGCCTGGCACAGATGTGGGACTTTCGTATGATTACCCCGCGGGAATCGCAGGCGGATTCACTGGAGCCACATACCCCAACGGCATCTATGTGAAAGCACAGGCTGACACGGAGGCTGCTGCGGAAGTGCTTGGTGTGGTCACCCAAGTGTTACCCATGAGCGCAATCGGTGGAACTCTGCCAGGCATCAATTACAAGTTCTCCATTATCACGGACGGATTCTTTCAGAATATTGGTGGTGTGTGTGCCACAAACGGTGGTGTGGTTGGAAACATGGTTGGTGGCGTGCAGTACTTCCTCGCCGCCAACTGTGCAGGCACATCTCGCGCATACGAAAGCGATGTGCCGTCACTGGCAGACGCTCCACCCACCACAATTGGTCATGTTCGCAAGCCCCTCTTGAGCAGCACATCCACCGTGAGTGGACACATTATTTCGTATCGTGGGGATGTGAACAACGCTGGTCAGTCATCGTTTACAGGCTATACGGGTGCATCAGCAGAGTACACCGACCTGCCTGTTGGCAGCATGATCATGGGTGTCACGGGGTCAACGCTGTCCCCGAATCGCGGTGTCACGGTGTACTACCACAACACTGGCGGCTTGAGCGGCGAGTATGTGCTGTATCTTGGAGCAAGCACGGTCGGAGTGACCCTCAACGGAATATGGAAGACTCGCGGTCTGGCTCTTGATCGCGGAAGCAGCGGAGTAACGGCGTATCACCTGTGTCAGAGAATTCAATAAGGATTGAGGAACTAAAATGGGTTCATCACTATTACTAAAGGGGGGTTCAACGACCTCCAAGACAATTGAAGAAACCATTTCCGTGACGCACTCGTTTGCGGTGGGAGATGTGGTGCGGTTTAATGTGAACACTGGTGTGTGGGCACTGGCACAAGCCAACAACGCGGAAAACTCTGAAGTGGTTGGTGTGGTCAAGGAAATACAGGTTGGATCGTTCAAGATCGTGTACTCGGGCTACATTGACCTGAACTCGCGCTACGGTACAAGCACAAGTCCCGTGCTGTTCTTGAGCGCAGACATCGCTGGTGGGTTGAGTGAATCGCCGCCAAGCGCAATCGGAACAGTCGTGAAGCCCGTGCTGACCCGCAAGAGCGGCAGCGGCACGGGCGAGTTCATCGTGATGAACTACCTTGGCACGCAGATTGGTGGCTCGTCCACCGTGTCCATTGAACAGATTCAGCCTGTGGGCACAATCATGCCGTATGCGGCAGAGGGCACGGTTCCCGAGACTTGGCTGGAGTGCAACGGTGTTTCGTATTCGGTGGGTGCGTATCCTGAACTGTACTCCGCACTGCTGAACACCACTGGTGATGCCACTCCGAAGTACGGCTCGGTGGTTCAGATTGTTAGAACTGGAAGCCTTTTTCTTACCGCGGGCGACATAATACTATTCAAGATCAGTACCACGAGTTCATGGAGTGTCCCTATAAACTTAAATGCCGACATTGCTACCGCAGATGTGTATGGCATTGTGTTGAATAGTGGTAGTAGTTCCCCAACTTTTGTGCAAATACAGCCAAAGTACAATACTGTAACCCAAAGGTTTGAGTATCCAAACATCCAGATGGGCGCGGGGCAGATATCGGGCGGTGATCTTATTCAGGCTAATAGAAACTATCGCATTTGGGATGCCGGTGGTACTAGCATTACTAGTAGTAGTATCAGTATAACATCAGTCACGACAACCCACTTCAACACTCCCGATCTTCGCAGCCGTTTTCCTATCGGAGCCAGTGCGGGTACATATCCGCTTGCTAATTTTGGTGGATCGGATACAACAGTGTTCAGCAGTGTTGCTAGTTCCACTACTATAGGAACAACTAATCTGATCAACAGCACAACCGCGAACCCCACTGTCACGAACATTCCTCCGTATCTTGCGGTGCGGTACATCATCAAGGCACAGCCGTACACTCGCGCCGCCATCATTGACGGCGTGGACATTCCGTATGACCAGTTGCTTGTGGGCGACCTGCGGTCGGGACTCCTGCGAAACGCAGGAGCGGGCGAAGACTTGGTGTTCAAGACAAACACCAGTGTTTCCACCACAGGCACGGAGCGGATGCGCCTCACCAACAGTGGCAGCGTTCTTGTTGCCGATTCTCCCGCCACGGTGGAAGATGTTTCCAGCGGAAACCGCATTCTCCACATAGAAGGCTCCACTGCTGCCGTGAGGGTAAAGCACAGCAACGGTGCGAATGCGTACTTTG
>Ga0172375_10003795_pt1 | contig 22706 bp, 12 predicted proteins | sample LakKiv1m_FD_114537 | JGI IMG/M metagenome (GOLD analysis project Ga0172375, IMG submission 114537) | Freshwater microbial communities from Kabuno Bay, South-Kivu, Congo - kab_092012_11.1m | ecosystem: Environmental > Aquatic > Freshwater > Lake | place: Democratic Republic of the Congo... | reverse complement strand
GCCCCACCGGAGTGACAGCTCATAGGGTTTCCAGCCATACTCGCGCCCGTCAATAAACACGGTCTCGTCCGGGTTAATCACAGCCTTCGTTGCCAGGTTTCTTTCCAGAGCCGACACGTCGGTGCCCGGCGGCAGGGGGCCCAACACAAGGAATCGGGGGCCGAACGAGCAAGTCTTCAACGGCCAGCCCGAATCGTCAAACTCCGGCAGATGCCACGGAGGATTCAGGGACCTTTCCTCCGCGTAACGGAACTGGCGGGCTTCCGCGCCCAGCAGCCCGTCGTGGGCAGGCAGCCGGAAATCGCCATAACGGTTGTCCAGCGTCGGTTGCAGTTCGCAGTCCCACTCTCCGTCAAGCGCATGTGCGGAAACAACGGACGCGCAGCGCTCCGCCTCCGCAGGCGTCGCGCCTGCCTCCGCCTCGGCGGAGAACACCATGACTTTCGCCTCGGAAGGTTCCAGCTTGAGGCGCACATACGTGCCTTGCGAAGCGCCGCGCCCGTCCGGCAACGCCGACACTGCTCCCGTCCACGCATCCCAGTGGCACGCATGTCCCCGCGCGCGGAAAAACACCTCGCCGTCGTAACGCGCTTGCCCCCTGTTGAAGACGTAATACAGCTCGCGTCCGCCGACCCGGCGGTGAAGCGCGCAAAGAGGCCCGTCGCAAGGAATGAAATCTCGCGTGATCGCCGCGTCGATCGCCTGCCTCACATCCCCGTAATTCGCCTGCACAAAGAGTCCGGGATTCGCCTGCGCACCACTGAAGATTTCCCCGACCAGGGCGTCGAGCTCGGGATCATGGCTGCCCGCCTTGTCGCTGGCGCTCGGCAAACAGCCGTACGCGATGATTACGCCGCCTTTTTTTTGAAACGCGCGCGCGACTTGCAGCGTCGAGAACCGCACGGCGCTCATCGCAGGCAACAACAAAACCCGATAGGCCTCGCCAGCCACGCAAAGCCGGCCGTCATGCACCTGCGCCCGTTCAAAAGACTGGAAGTCCACAAAGTCAAAATCGATCCCGGCGTCAACAAGCGCACGGCCAAGGCCGAAGGCGTGCGCCTCAGCCTCGTCCGGCAACAACCCGCCGTTCCCGCTCTGCGCCTCGGAATACGGCACGTCGCTGTCCGGCACCCCGTTGTGCCTGCGGCCCAGCCCCGCCTCAATCGACGTGATCGGATACACCATCGCCACATCGCAGACATGAACGCCCTGACTGAGCAGATACGACAGCCGCGCGGCGTAATCGTTGAAAAGCCGCATGTGTTTCCAATAGGGTTGCCTGAAGTGGAAATCCGGCGGAGCCCATTCCCACCACGAGCCGCAGGTCGCATAGTACAGACCATGTAGGTTCACGACCGTTGCGCCGTAAACAAAGTCCTCGTTGAGCGCAGCAATGACCTTGGCGGGCGTCGCGCCCCAGCCGCTGGAGTGGAAGCCCTCATTCCAAACACGGGGCCTTTCATAAAGATGGGCAATGGAGCTGTTGACCTTCAGTCCCTTGAACGCGCGCGGGCCGTCGAGACGGGGATCGTCGTTGCCGGGCGCACCGTACCAGCGCATGGTCCGGAAATAGTCGCCGTACGATTTCCGCCCCTCCTCGATCAGCCCCCGCCCCGCATTGTCATTGGCCAACAGCACGCCCCTGTCCTCTGCCCACCGGAACACCGGCATGAAGTAATGCTCTTCAAGCAGCGCCGTGACCACATCGCTGTAATCGATGCGGACCTTCGCTGTCAGCGCACCGAGCTCATGCCACAAGGCTGAAAGAAGCGGCTCAAGCTCATAGCCCTTGCGATGCCGGAACTCATCAAAGAGCCGTTCCGACCAGAGCGGCATCCGCGCGCCGAAATCGAGCTCGTCCTGAAACAGGATCGGAATCGTTCTCCCGAGCTCTCCGGGGCAGTTGACCTCAAAAGGCGCGTAAAACCGCTCGATGACGCGCTGACCGGACAAGGGATGCATCGGGTCAAACGGATTGTCAACGCAATAAACCAGACTCGCCAGCCACGAGCCTGCAGGCGCGCGCCACTCCAGCCGATTGTCCCGAATCTTGCCGGAAAGTTCCCTGCGCCCCGCCGCGCGGACCGCCCCGTCTTCCACCGGATACGCCGACGCCGTGACCACGCGGCCCCTGTCACCCACCGTCAGCCTGCACAGGCCGCCGCCCTCGACCTGCCGGCTCACCTCTTTGAGCTGTCCGCCCGCCATGCCCGGCGTTTCGCGCCCGATGCGCTGCAGCAGCGGATTGAGCAACGTGTAATCCTGAAAACTGATCTTCACGCCGCGCGCCTTGCAGTCAGACACAAACCCTCTGAAAAGCTCCCACCAGGCGTCGGAAAACACCGGGGGGTCTCCGGGTTCGTTGTTGCCGTCCGGGCCATGGTTGTAGCTGACGACCGCGTTGCGGACGCCTTTTTCCGCCAGCGCCTCCACTTGCCACAACAGACGCCCCCGCTCCAACGGCTCGCCCACCCACCACCAGAAAGGCACAGGCCGGAATTCATCCGGCGGACAAATGAAACCGGAAAGAAGCCCGGCCTGTCCGCCTGTGCGATCCGCCCCCGCTTGCTCTTGCTCCATCTTGTCCATATTATCCTTCTTCACCCCTTGCCTTAAGGTCAGGCGTCAACAAGAATAAGACAGCCAAGCGCTGCAAACAATGGACAGAATGCCCTTTTTCTTGCACTTTTTTCACACCGGTTCAGCCGGCGAATTTTTTCCTGTACTTGAGCGGCGACAGGCCGTTCATCTTCGAGAAGAACCGGTTAAAGTAGCATTCGTCATTGAAACCGAGCACATCCGCGATCCTCGCCATGCCGAGGTCCGAACCGACAACCATTTCAAGCGCCTTCACGTTTAACCGGTTGTTCAGGTACTTGCGGGGCGGAAGTCCGAAACAGTCGGCAAACTCCCTTGAGAAGGCCTTGGGCGAAACACCCTGCACCCGAGCCAAGTCCAAAACATTGACATGGGCGCTCATGTTCTCGTCGATGAACGTGAAGACCTTGCTGAAATGCGTTTGGAAGGCGTACTGCTCCTGCATGATGACGTCAATATCCGTCACCGTTTCCGCAAAAAGTCTCTGCACCACGGCCTGCAGCCGCCAGTAGGCGTTCAGCGGCAACGGATGTTTCTTCCACTCGTGAGTGAAGTCGCGGGGATCCCAGGAGCCCATGCGGACCGGTTTGTGCCCTCTCAGAAACAGTTCGACACCATTTGCCCACTCGATTTGAAGCGTCAGAAAATATTGCTCGTACGACGTCTCGCAAGCGCACTCGACCGGGCAGTTCGCGGGCAGCCAGTATACGCCGCCCGGCCGCAATTCCAGAGTTTTTCCCTTGTGGAAAACCTTTGCCAAACCGCTCAAGGCGAAATGGAGGTGGTGGAAATGGCTCGTCCGTTTGACGCCGGAGGAACCCCATTCCGGGCCCACAACGCAGTAGCGAAGGGAGTCCAGTTTAAAATGAATAAACGAAAGCACGTCAAGCTCTTGCTGATCATCCTGACGGTTAAAAATGCTCGCGAATTGAGGAAACTTGTCAAGAAACAACACGTCGCGATTAGCGTTCATATTCCCCCTCTTGATCAGCAACCTTGCCCAATGCCAATAAAGTATCATTATGCAAATTTGCAAAGAGACAAGCAAGCGTCCAGCAATGCTAAATAGGGCGCGGCTCCTCCCGCAGAAGCGGCGCCATCGCCGCTTGTAGACGCATTTTCGCGCGGCGGGGGCGCCGCATCTACGAGAAACGCCCACGCTCGTCGCCATATCTAGAATTCACCGATGTATCCGGGTGCGCTTCAGTTTACTTGGAACTGAATCGCACCCGATTTCTCCTGGGCACTCTCCACCAACCGGTCGTCGGTGCGGTCAGTCCTTCCCGGCCTCGCGCCCCTTGCGCAGACGGGTCAGCAGCTCTTCAGGCGAGACTACATGAACTTGATTTGTGTCAAGGCCGCTGACGGTGGCCTGAACCGCCTCCATGCCATGCAGTTTCTTCCCGTCCGGCAGCTCAAAGGAGGACCAGGCATGCACAGCGACCCAGCCGCCGACCGAGGTGGCCTCGTCGGCGTTGATCACGCCCGGCAAGGTGCCGGGTTCTCCGGCCAGCGGCGGCCGCATCTTCTGCCACAGGCAATAGCGCGCCGCCAAGGCAGGGACCTTCCCGCCGCGTGCGTCGTCGATCCAGTCCAGCCGTCCTTTACCCTGATTATACGGGGCATAATCCATTACGAAAACACCGAGCAACAACGGCATCTCTTCTGCGAAAATTTTCAGGGCCTGCTTCGCTTCGGCGCTCTCGCTCTTCTCGAAAATCGCCGTCATGACGCGGACGCCTGTGCGCTCCATCCCGCGATTGATTTCCCGCGCGTGCAGACGCAGCAAATCCCAGCGGTTGCTCCGGCTCTCGCCGAAATGGTCGGGGTAGAAGTAACCGCCGGAAAATTGGACCAGACTGGTCTCCGGCGGCTGGGTCGCGGCCAGGAGGTCAACCGTCACCGGTGAAAAGGCCGCCAGATCAGCCGCGCACAGGCTGAACCCCATGGCAAAGGACCCGTGCGCAGGAGCCTTCCAATACCGTGACGTCCAAAGCCCGCCTTGCGCAAAGCCCGCGTTGTCGCCGTCGCTCATCATGAAAGCCACGCAACGCCGCTTGTCGCTCATATCGACTTTCGACTCGTCGAATGCCGCAACGCGCCTGGGCTGATAATTCCGGCTGCCCGCGGAATAGAAGGGCACGTTCAGGATCCAGTTGGAGACCGTGTGAAAATGCCCCAGGCGGGAGACCATCAAGCAATGCCGATATTCGTCGCCGCTTCCCCAGCCCAGAACCATGGCCGGCGGCCTCACCCCTTCGAGCATGCGCAGCACAGCCGCGTTTGTGCCGCAGGTGACCGGAAGGCTGTGCGCGATCACCAGATCACGGTTGTTCGCGCACTTCGGGTCCAGCAGCCCTATTGCTCCACGGCCCTCAAATTCGGCGCGATGCCGCTCGAAGTAATCGGTCGGACCGACGCCCCTCGCGTCGAAAAGGCAGGTCAGCCCCAGCCTGACCATGGACGGAACTTCCCGCTCGCTCACGGGGATCGCGCGCAGACGGGCCGCCGCCATGCAGGCGGTATTCAGCGACTGATCGATCTCCGCCCCGAACTCGTACGCGGGCCGGTTCGTCGAGGTGTCCGGCGCGTAGAGGACATAGCCCCTGACCCGTTTCTGTTGGATTAGGTTCGTCAACAGTTGTTCCACCGTTGCCTCGCCTTTGTCCACCAGACCCAGGCGCGCCACCGTGCGGTTCTTCAAATCCTCAGCCGTGTCCCCTCCTGTTTTGAGCCAGACGAGCGCATCGCCAGAACCCTCGTTCACCGCACGGGCCATGTGTCCGGCCACGGCCTGCGCAATAACCTGCTTTTCCAGTCCGCTCGGCAACGGAACCGTGTAGAACCCACTCGGCGCTCTCTGTTCCGGCCACCAGCCGGTATCCGCCAGCCCGTTCAGCGCGAACGCCGCGGCCACAAGCCATCCAGGCAGGCATAGCCCTGTTCTCATCTTATCTTTCATCTTCGCGTGAGAAGCACTTTCGTTGTTGCCGCGGCTGTGTTTGCAAGGCGCTAACGTACCGCACAGCCGTAGAGGCCGCCGGCCACGCTGCCCGCAACGGATCTGAATTCGACCCGCACGCTTTTCTTGCCGCAGATCAAATCAACCGGAACATCGTACGTGACATCAAAGAATTGTCCGGGATGATCTGCGGGCATTGTCTGGCTAATCAGCTTCCGTCCGTCAACAAGGATATCGAACGTGCGTCCGGAATCTCCGCCCCAGTAGGTGCAGACCAGCCGGTTGGGCTGATCCGCCCGCACGTCTAGCGCGTAGCTGAACCACCCGCCGGGCAGCGCGTGCCGATAGCACCGGCCCTCGGGACCGGCGCCGGTGCCGGTCTTCTCGCCTTTCGGCTCCCAAACGTCATCCTCATCCACCTTCACCTGGTCAACAAATCCGGGGGGCACGGCTTTGACGAGCTTTTGGGGAGGAAACGGCTTGGACGTAGCCAAGGCAATCACCCGCCCCTTGTCGCCGCAGGCGCAGTAGAAGTGATAGACCACGCCGTCGTGTTTCAACAGCCACGGCTTGTGAGCGGCGTTCTTGTCCCAGGGCTTGTCCGTGGGCTCCACGAGCTTCGGGCCGGTCCACTTGGTCCAGTGGACCAGATCCTTGGAGACGGCGAAAGTGTCGCAAATCGTCGGCCCCCAGTAGGCGCCAAAATAGAACATGACCCACAGATCTCCCATCCGCACGAGCTGCGGATCGCCGCAAATACCCTTGGCTTCAGCCACCACCGGGTCCTTGCCGAACCGCTTCCAGTGCACCATGTCCTTGGATACTGCCATCCCGATCCGCTTCGGTCCGGAACGGGCGTTGTAATACATCACGAACGGATAGCCCAACGTCTCTTTTTTGTCCCAGATGATCTGGCTTTTGTAGAGCGTGCCTTTCTCGAAATCCCGCACGTCCGGCTGCTCACGGCTGAGAACCGGATTTTCGGGAATCCGCGTCCATTCCTGCACCTGCGTCGGCGCCTGAGTCCAGGCCATGCCGATCGCCAGCGGATCGGTCTCGTAACCCTGCAAGGCCCCGCCGATATACGAAAGCCAATACTTGCCGTCGTACTGCTGAAGCGCACTCGACCCGCCCCAAACGGGGTCACACAACGCCACCCCGCCGTCAGCCTGCCAGGCGTCCCAGCCCTCTTTGCGGAAACTCATGATCGTCCCCAGCATCTTCCAGTTCAACAGATCGTCGCTCTCGGCCAGGTGCGTCTCGTACCCCACCTGGTTCATGCAGACGTACATCATGTACCATGTGTCGCTCTGGCGAAAGACGCTGGGGCAATCCACAGGCTTATGCTTCTCCCCGCGGATAACCACGCCATACTTATGCGTGAGCCATGAGGTCGGCGACGAGCTGGGTGAAGCGCTGCGGGTTCTTGAGCGCGGAGCCCTCGCCGAGCAGCGCCTGCCCGTAGAGCAGCTCCACGTAGTCCGCCAGCTTGGGGTTGCCCTTGTCGGTCTCCAGCATGGTCTTCATCCGCTTGAGCAGCGCGTGTTCGGGATTCAACTCGAGCTTGCGGAGCTGCTTGGGGACCTCTTGGTTCATGGCGCGCATGAGCCGCTCCATGCTGGCGCTCATCGCGTGTTCGTCCGCCACGAGGCAACAGGCGGAGTCGGTCAGACGTTGCGACACGCGCACCTCGCTGACTTCGTCCTTCAGCTTCTCCTTGATAAACTCGGCCAGCCCCTGATACTCGCCGGTAGCCGCGTCGAGGCGCTTCTTGGCCTCGGCCTTCTCTTCGTCCGTGCCCAGTTCGAGGTCGCCCTTGTCGACCGCGACCAGCTTCTTGCCCTCGAACTCGTGCAGGCTGTCAACGACCCACTGGTCGATCGGATCGGTGAAGAGCAACACGTCGTAACCGTGCTTCAGAACCGCCTCGGCGTGGGGCGAGTGGCGCGCGGCGTCGAGTTCTTCGGAGACCAAGAAGTAGATATCCTTCTGCGATTCGGGCATCGCCGCAATATAGTCCTTAAACGAGACCAGCTTGTTGGCCTCGTCCTTGGCGGAGCGGAACATCAGCAGGCCCTTGAGCTTGTCGCCGTTCTCATAGTCGGCGTGCAGGCCCTCCTTGAGCACGCGGCCGAACGAGGCGTAGAACGCGATGTACTCCTCGGGCTTGTCCTTCATCATTTCGGCGAGCGTCGAGAGGACCTTGCCGGTGATGTTGCTCTTGATCTTGCGGATCACCGCGTCGTCCTGCAGCATCTCGCGCGAGACGTTGAGCGGCAGGTCGCTCGAGTCGACCACGCCCTTGACGAAACGCAGGTATTCGGGCAGCAGCAGGTCGAAGTCGGCACCGATGAAGACGTTGCGCACATAGAGACTGAGGCCGTGCTTCTTGTTCGGCATCATCAGGTCGAAGCCAGCCTCCTTCGGGAGAAAGAGCAGCGCCTTGAACTCCACCGCGCCCTCCACCGACAAATGGATGGTTTTCAGCGGCGGGTTGTAGTCGTGCGTGAGATGGGTGTAGAACTCGTTGTACTCCTCGTCCTTGATCTCGCTCTTGGCGCGCTTCCAAAGGGCCTTCATCGTGTTCAGCGGCTTGGCGTCCTCCTTCGGTGCCTCGCCCTTCTCGCCGAAGCGGATCGGGAAAGCGATGAAGTCCGAATACTTCTTGACCAGCTCGCGGACGCGCCACTCGTCGAGATATTCATCCATGCCCTCGCGGAGTTTGAGCACGATGGTCGTGCCGGGCTTGTCGCGGGCGGCGTCCTCCAGCGTGTAATTGCCGTCGCCGGTCGAGGTCCATTTGACGGCCTTTTGGCCCTCGCCGCGCCTGAGCGTGATGACGGTGACCGACTCGGCGACCATGAACGCAGAGTAGAAGCCCACGCCGAACTGTCCGATGAGTTGGGGAATGTCCACTTGCTCTTTTTGCTTCAGCGCCTCCGCAAACGCCTTGGTGCCGGAGCTGGCGATCACGCCGAGGTTCTTGTCCAAGTCCTCTTCGGTCATGCCGATGCCGTTGTCCGAGACGGCCAGCGTCTTGTCCTCTTTGTCGGCGATGACGTCGATCTTCCAGACCGGCGCATCCGCCACAATCGTCTTGTCGGTCAGCCCGAGGTATTGGGCGCGGTCCATGGCGTCCGAGGCGTTGGACAGCAGCTCGCGCAGGAAGATTTCTTTTTTCGAATACAGGGAATGGATCACGAGATCAAGTACCTGCTGGATCTCGGCCTTAAAGGCATGGGTCTTTTTGCTCATGGTTCGGATACGTTCCTTTCAGAAAAAATCGATTCGCCCGACTCAATCGATTGAATCGACGGAATCGAGCGAATCGAAGAAATCGGTTTAGTCGCGGTCGCGGCCGCCGAGAAGTCCGGCGCGGGCCAGAAAATAGAGCAGGGTCAACAGCGAGCCGACCGCGCCCGCCAAGTAAGTCATGAACGCGGCGTTGAGCACCTTGCCCGCGTCCGCCTCCTGCATGGGCGACACGATGCCGGAAGTCACCAAATGCTGCTTGGCCCGCGCGCTGGCGTCCCACTCGACGGGCAGCGTCACGAGCGAAAAGAGGAAGGCGATTGCGAACATCGCAATGCCGACGTAGAGCAACGGCCTGAAAATGAAGCCTGCGGCCGCCACGTAGAAAGCGAACATGCTGCTGATGTTGGTCACAGGCACCAACGCCGTGCGCAGCGTCAGCGGCACGTACTCGGCCGCGTGCTGGAGCGCGTGCCCGGCCTCATGACAAGCCACGCCCACCGCCGCGAGGGAGTTCGAGCGGTACACGTCCGACGAGAGCCGCAGCGTCTTGCTCGTCGGATCGTAGTGGTCCGAGAGGAATCCGCTGGTCTCTTCGACCGTCACGTCGTAAATGCCGTTGCTGCGCAGCATCCGCTCGGCGGCCTGCGCCCCGGACAATCCGGAATAACAGGGCACCTTTGAGTAGCGCGCAAACGTGACCTTGACCAACAGGGACGCCAACCCCGCGATCACCAGCGTGGGCACCAGCACGAAAATCATGTATTGCGGATCGAAGAACATGTCATCTCTCCTTTCGCTGAATGCGACAATTGCACACTTCCGTGAACAGCAGAAAACATACCACCCCCGAAAACGGGGCTCAAGCGGCTTTTGGAGAGCCGAATCGAGTCATTCTGTCCCATCGGACTGTGACAGCCGTTCCTGTCTCAGCACGATCTCGGGCAAAACGATTTTATAGTTCTCGCCGTTAAACCGCTTACAAACAATCTTGGTCGCATCGGTCTTCATTTGGTTCCCACCAGAGTAAGCACCATTTCATCTTGGCCAGCACTCCATGCGTCCAAGCCAACTTCTGCTGTTTCCGTTTTACATTTTTTGAGCATTCTGTTTTACATTTTTTGATGTCTTCAGCAGAACGAACCGGATGGGCACATTACAATCTTTGTTAGAGCGTACAATCCAACACAAAACAATCTAAAGGCTTGTCGGTCGTCTCCGCTTGAACTTGTTTCTCGAGCTCGGCTTTCGCTTCCGCAGACGAGACCCAAACACTCTTCTTCACATTCGCCTTCCATGCGGCGCAGTGGAACCACGCCAACAGGAGAATGCCCGCGTCCGCACGACCGGGAGACATGTACTTCGCCACGAGTTGGTCGGCGAGCGCGGTCTTGGCTTCCCGATTACAACTGCGCTTAACCTCGATGCACAGGTTGACCTTCTCCTGGCAGACCGTCTCGCAGTCGATCCAGATGTCCGTCCGGGTCCCCGCCTCTCCGCCTTCGGCCAACTTGCGACTGATCTGTACTTCGCGATTGGCGAATGTCGCATTCGGCAATCTGTCCCGCAAGAACCGTTCTAAATGTCCGGACACGGCATCTTCCTTCTTCGGCACCCCTGCGACAGTATCCCAAAGATCTTCAACCGCAGGCGTTTTTCCTTTCAGCCACACCTGATAGTCGTTCAGCAAGGACAAGACCTGCCTCTGCAAATCGCCGATCGACGCGATGACCGTTTTTTTCGATTCCGTCAGCTCGCGGATCCGATCCGCCGACAACGTCGGCAATCTCGCAGCCGCCTCGTTGCGTCGCGCCGTTGCAATATGGCCCTCCCAGCCGCCATATCTCTTGATTTGTTCTTCTACAATCCGTGCAGAGCCTTCCTTTCCGGAATTAAGGAGGACCGTGAACAACCGGTCTTTGAGATCGTAGACAAAGAAGAGAGGCGGAACGTTTTGGACTTCGTTCGTTCGGATGGGATTATTTTTCGCCGGATAGTGTTCTTGTAACCAGTCATATAATATCCCAATCTCTTCTGCCGTCCGTGAACAAACCGTGTTGTAGAACCATGCGCGGCCCACCGATGAGGATTCAACAATGCCTTCAATAAATTTCCGTCCCCAGTCCAGATTCCCGACAAGTGTCTGGAGGAATGACGAAAAATAAGATTCGCCATTCAACCGCAAGATGAACATCCGCAGCACATCATAGAAGGGATGTCCCAAATGGATGCCGAATCCGTCCCGTAAATATTCGGCGGTCTTGCGCCTAACGATATCGGGATGGAATTGTGTCAGACCGTCTATGATTTCGCAACAGGCGGGTTGTTTGTCTTGCGCGTGCTGAAACGGAAAATCATTGAAACATCGACAAGGCGTCTCTTCACCTGTCACTGGTCTGAACAGTGCCGACCACACGCCATCCGCCTGTGCTTCGGTCAAACGAGTTCCCCATGTTTGTAGGGCCCACGATGCGGCATCCAGAGAAAGGAGGTGGACGAGTGTATCCTGCGCGACCACCGGGAAACGATTGCTCAAATCATCCAGTAACCCTTGGCACTGCACATTTTCCATCGGGCAGTGATTCATCAGGTCAGCCGCGCATTTCCGCCAGACCGTTTCAGGAAGCACATCGAATGCAGAACGGGCATCGTTTTTTAACAACACCAGTGCTTTATGCCAAATTAGAGTGGATGACCGCGGCGTAAATTCGGGGGCGGGACCCTCCTTCAGAAACCGTTCAGCCGCCCTGACAACTCGGGCTTGCTCTTCCGCCGAAAGATTTTCCCATCCCGGCGACTGGCGCATGTCCAAATGACTCCAGTCCTTAAAAACACCGTCCTTGAGATAGAGGTAGTCGCACACAACCGGAAACTTTTTCGCCGCCAACCGGTCATCCGCCAGCCATTTCTTGATCCAACCGTCGACCTCCCGTTGGTTTGCCAGCCGATCCGCCTCCATCTTTGCGAGGGCATTCTCAGACGGTTCGCGCGCTTTGCGCAACCGTTCTTCCCGGTCACGTTGTTCCGCTTCTCTTTCTTTTCTGATTTCGTATGCGGTCAATGCTAAAAGATCGGGACGCGCACTGTGGGCTTTGTCCCACGCATCGTCAAGACCGTAATCCAGAAATGCGCCGGAACAGGACTGGATGACTCTGCCCCATCGCTCGGCGTTGACAGAATAGGGTTCAGTGATGAGAATCCCGATCAGTCTGAGAAAATCGTCCTTTGTTTTAAGCAAGGCAGACGTGGCATACGTCAGACAGAAACTTGTTGCGAGTACGGATGGTTCACGGTTTACGAGTTCCCGCAGCACGGCAAACCGGAGATCGCAGTCGTCACAGGCAGGAGCGGCAGAATCTTTAAAAGGCGTCTGAAGTTTATCCGTCGCCACCAGAAAACCATCGACGAACAAAGACACACAAACGGCCTCCGGCGCACGGGCAGCATATTCCCAACATCGCGTATAGACGACTTGCGCGATGATTGCAACGTCGTTAAACGGGGTATGGCTGTTGAGCCGATCAAATTGTCGGACGGCCCATGCAAGCGCATCAGGAACCATCGACGGCTCGAACTGTTCCAACCAAGGCTTTAGAAAACCATTTTCGTTTTCAAGGAATAACTGATACTGCGTGATAGCCGAAGTTTGAACGGGCGTGAGATACTGAAGCACCTCGACAGGGGACAGGACGTCCGGCCAGCAGATTTGCAGTAGCATTCCGCGCCACTTGTCCTGCGCATTGTCGAGTTTGTCCAATTGATCCAGCAACGGGCGCACACGACGTTTGATGTCAAGCGGAGCAGTACAAATCGCGTAGAGCGCGTAGATTCGTAATGCGGCAGATTTCCCGGAGTTCAAGGCGAAATCCGCCAGCAGCTCAAAGAATCCACAATCTGCCACTATGAATACGGCCATCTGAACACGGACATCCTCCTGTTCGCCGCTCTTGACCGAAGAGAAGAAATCCGCAAGCGTCTGCCGTGTGGCCTCTGACTGCAAAAGAGAAAAGGGAGGGCGCACATCGTTCCGCAAACGCGCATATACCGCATCCGCACGGGCAAGCAAGGCTTGGGCAAGTTCATTCTGCCTCAACGGGGCAAGAGCCGGAGTGAGAAAACTTTCCGGTTCGACTGCGAAGGCCGCAGCGGCCAAAGCGGGATGGTCGGTCATCAGCCACTGGGCAACTGCCATGCGCTGAGGAAACAGGCATTGCCCTTCCTGACTTAACAGCAGACTTTGCCAGTTCTGTGCCGGAATGTGGGCGCGGAAACCTTCCGCCGCCAAAAAATCGCAGAACGTGGCGTTCTTAAATCCAAAGCAATCATCCCCCCAAGCCTCGAACACACCCCGCCGCAAGGTGATCTCAATCAATTCGCGTATGATTGCATCATGAACGAGGTCAGACACAAGAACCGCGTGAGGCGGGCAAGCGGTTTCTGAGACGCCGATAAAAATGGCTGTCTTCCCTGAAAGGCTCAGGTTCAGAGCAAGCCATGCGGCACATGTGTAGATTCGGTCAAGCGGGTATTTTGAAGCGGTATCGTCCAAGCTTTTGGTTGGCGACGCTGTTTCATCGCATAAAGACCGGATCCCCTGCCACCAAATTTCCGAAACCGTCCAAGAGACGTCATTCTTGTTTTGCTTGACGGCTTTCAGCACAAAGGCACACCCGACAGGGTTTCCGCAGAAGTCAATGAGTTGGTGTTTCTGAATGAAGGCAACGGCAACGGCGGCATCGATGCCCTCTTCCTGTGCCCGCGTCGCAACATCTTTTTCCGTGAACGGCAACAAACGGTAACGGGGGATTTTTTTCAACGCCTCGCGGACAGTCGACAACGGGCGGCATCCACGCGAAGCTATCCATACATAAACGTCGGCAGGGAGAGATCCTTCGAGACAACAAAGCGTTCCCGCTAAATTCATCGCCTCATCAAGCCCGTCAAGAATCACGGTATGGGGCTTGGGCAATTGAAAAGTTTGCTTGAGTTTGTCATCCAGCCCCTGCGGATTCCCCGCGTAATACGCCAACCGGATGAATGTTGCATTCCCTTCCAGTTTGTCTGCCAGCGTTTGGAGAAACGTGCTTTTTCCCATGCCGCCTTCGGCAATGAGCATACCGCTGTGCGGTCGGGCAACAAGGTCATCAACCGTCAGACGCGGAGCCGCCTCCATGTCCGACGGTTCCCTTACACGCTGTATGAACCGTTGAATCATGGCTGAGCCGGGCGTCTGACGATAACCTTGAATTGGTTGCCGTCGCGGTCATCGATGAAGTCAATATGCGGATAGGCGCGTAACGCGCGCAGAATGCCTTTTCCCAACCCCGTGTAAGGAAGAATCTTGGCCGCGAATGAAGCGATAATAGGATTTCGAATGTTGGAATTTCCCGCCTTGATGTTTTCAACGTTCAGGTTGTTTGGCAAATGCCCGGGACTGATGATCTCCATCCGATCCGGGAACACAAAAATGCGGATCGCTGCCGATACAAAATAGTCACGGTGAATCAACGCGTTCGCCACAAGTTCTTCCCAAACGATGCGCGGGATTTCGGGCTCGGCAATCGAATTAACCGACTGCCCGTTTTGATGCCGCCGGGTGTTGTTGACAAGAAAAGCAACGGCATCGCGAAATTGCGCCGCGATCTTTCCTGCCAACTCGACTCGGTCGAGATACGCTTCGCCCGTGCCATCCGTGTCGGGGAAACTGGCGGCCTTGATGACAAACGCGGGCAGACGGTTCTGCGGTTGATTTCCGAAAAACAACAGGCCCGCAATATTTAACCGCCCGTCTTGAGCACTCAGGTTAAGATTGCACAAAAGTTGTTTCAGCGGGATGCCTGAGCGTTCAAGTGTTTCACCATACTGCAAGCGATAAAAGTCGGCAAACACCAGCAAGTCAATATCGGCTTCGGAGGTATCTTCAACTGGCAGCGCGTCGGCATGGACAAGACCGGAACTCTGAAACATCCGTTGTAATTCTTCTCGCGCCGTGGCCTTCCGGTTGTCGGTCCCTTTCTTCACCCAGAAATTGCCATCCTTGTCTTGATAGGGTTTTGCGATGCCGGGCGAAACGTCGATCACGACAACCAGCCCATTCGGCGTTTCGATGTTTTTGGTTAAGATTTGCGGCTCGGGACGGACCCATTGCGAGGCAGCATTGGAAATACGCTTGTTGAGATCAGCCACTTCGCGAGGAGTCAGACCTGTCACCGTCCCGTCGTCCGCGACGCCGACAAAAATCTGGCCGCCATCACAGTTTGAGAACGCGACCATGTCCTCGGCGAGTTCCGCTTCGTGTTTGACAATGCGCTTGAACTGATGGCGACTGTCTTCGCCACGGCGAATGACTTCAAGTAATTCAACGGCTGTCATGATCCGCCTCCTTGCAAAACGGGTTCGGGACCAATAATAGCCGATTCCGCATCAGTTCGCCACGATGTTAATAAGCCTGTTGGGGACGCAGATGACCTTGCGGACGGTCTTGCCGGTGATCGCGTCCTGGACCGGTTGCTGTTCGAGCGCGAGGCGCTGCATGGTGGCCTCGTCGGCGCCGTTGGGCATCATGACGCGGGCTTTGGGCTTGCCGAGGACCTGCACCAGCACCTCGACCTCGTCGACTTTGAGATACGCTTCGTTGTAAGTCGGCCAAGGCGCGTAGGCCAGCGATTCTTTGTGTCCGAGCGACTCCCACAGCTCCTCGCAGAGGTGCGGGGCAAAGGGCGCGAGCAGCAGCACGTAGGCCTCGGCGGCTTCGCGCGGCAGCGGCTTGGCGTTGCCGGAGAACTCATTGATGAAGATCATCATCTGGCTGATGGCCGTGTTGAAGTTCATCGTCTCGAGGTCGTCGGTGACCTTCTTGATCGTGGCGTGCAACACGCGGCGCTGCCCGGCGGTGGGCGCGTCGTCGACGACGGGCTGGTCGAGCACCATGCGAAACGAGCGCTTGAGGAAGCGGAAGACGCCCTCGACGCCTTTGGTGTTCCACGGCTTGACCGCCTCAAGCGGGCCCATGAACATCTCGTAGAGGCGCATCGAGTCCGCGCCGTACTCGCGGATCACATCGTCGGGGTTGACGACGTTCTTGAGCGACTTGGACATCTTGGCGGGGAACTCGACGAGCTTCTCGCCGGTTTCCTTGTGGAACGCGCCCTCGCTGCGGAGGTCGACCAGCTCCATTGGCACCAGCGCGCCGCGTCCGTCCTTGTAGGAAAGGCCAAGGATCATGCCCTGGTTGACGAGCTTCTGGAACGGTTCCTTGGTCGTGACGTAACCGAGGTCGAAGAGCACCTTGTGCCAAAAGCGCGAGTAGAGCAGGTGCAGCACCGCGTGCTCCGCGCCGCCGACGTAGAGGTCGACCGGCATCCAGTATTTTTCCTTGGCCGGGTTTATCGCCATCGCGTCGTTGTGCGGATCAATGTAGCGCAGGTAGTACCAGCAGGAACCGGCCCACTGCGGCATGGTGTTGGTCTCGCGACGACCCTTCATGCCGGTGACGGGATCGGTGTAGTCCAGCCACGTTTTGGCCTTCGAAAGCGGTGGCTCGCCCGTGCCGGTGGGCTTAAAATCCTCCATCTCCGGGAGCGTCAGCGGCAGGTCGTTCTCGTCCACGAGGCGCATGCTGCCATCGGCCATGTGGATCACGGGGAAGGGTTCGCCCCAGTAGCGCTGACGGCTGAACAGCCAGTCGCGCAGCTTGTACTTCACGGCGCCCTTGCCGATGCCGCGGGCCTCCAGCCACGCGGTGGTCGCGCGTTTGGCCTCTTTGACCTCCATGCCGTTGATGTCGAGGCCTTGGTCGTTGGCGGAGCGGATCATGCGGCCGTTGCCGGTCCAGCAGGCCGTGCCCGCCAGCACGGCGGCGGCGGCGACGCCGACCGCGGCGGCCTCCTGCGCGTCGGGCTCGATGATGCAAATCACGGGAATCGAGAATTTCTGGGCGAACTCGAAGTCGCGCGTGTCGTGCGCGGGCACAGCCATGATCGCGCCGGTGCCGTAGCTGATGAGCACATAGTCCGCGATCCAGATCGGGATTCTCGCACCGTTGACCGGGTTGAGCGCGTAGGCACCGGTGAAAACGCCGGTCTTCTCGGTGTTCAACTCGGTGCGGTCCATGTCGCTCTTGCGGGCCGCCTCCTCGCGGTAACGGTCCACCGCAGCGCGCTGCGCCTCGGACGCGATCGCGTCCACCAGCGGATGCTCGGGCGAGAGCACCATGTAGGTCGCGCCGAAAAGCGTGTCCGGGCGGGTCGTGTAGACCGTCACCTTCTTGTCGGTGCCAGAGACCTCGAAGGTCACCTCCGCGCCCTCGGACTTGCCGATCCAGTTGCGCTGCATCTCCTTGATGCCCTCGGGCCAGTCGAGGCCGTCGAGGTCGGCCAACAACCGCTCGGCGTACTCAGTGATCCTGAGCATCCACTGACGCATCGGGCGACGGACCACAGGGTGGTTGCCGCGCTCGCTGCGGCCGTCGATGACTTCTTCGTTCGCGAGCACCGTGCCCAGCGCGGGGCACCAGTTCACCGGCACCTCGGCCACGTAGGCCAGTCCCTTCTTGTAAAGCTGCTCAAAAATCCACTGCGTCCACTTGTAGTACTTCGGATCGGTCGTGTTGACCTCGCGGTCCCAATCGTAGCTGAAGCCGAGCGCCTTGATCTGCTGGCGGAAACGGTTGATGTTGCGCTCGGTCGTGATGGAGGGATGGGTGCCGGTCTCGACCGCGTACTGCTCGGCGGGCAGGCCGAACGCGTCCCACCCCATCGGATGCAGCACGTTGAAGCCGCGCATGCGCTTGAAGCGGCAGAGAATGTCCGTGGCCGTGTAGCCCTCGGGATGACCGACGTGCAGGCCCGCGCCGCTCGGATAGGGAAACATGTCCAAACAGTAGAACTTCGGCTTGCCGGGCTCAAAATCGTTCACCTTGAACGTCTTGTGCGCTTCCCAGTACGCCTGCCACTTCTTTTCGATCGCCGTGAAATCATACTCGCGTGTCGTCATGTCGGTGTCCCAATCCAAATACGAAAAAAGGTAAGTATACCAAAGTCCTCCGCAATGTCAGGCCGCTTTCGTTCTCCCCGCACCGCAACTTCCCAATTCTCATTCGGCCTTGGCGGCAAGCCCACCGAAAATCGGCTTCAGGTGGCGCGCGTACAGGTTTTCGGTGACGTGTCGTCCGACCACCTCGCGGCACGCGTCGAGCGCCGCAAGATAGCGTTCGCCCAGCTCGGCCGCGACTTTGTAGGAGACGTGGAGAAACTGACGAAAATCGGAATTGAATCGCGAATCGCCAGGGGCGTTGCGCAGCGTCCCGGCGAAGCGCGCCCCGTCCCATGTCTCGACCTCCTCGATGCGCGGCAGGCGCGCCGCGTCGATGTCGATGACGGATGTGTAGGGTTCGCAGAGTTCGTCGATACGCGGCCGCGCCGTCGCATAGACGGCCTTCGCGACGGACAGCCCCTCTCCGCCCGCCATGGCCAACCCCGTCAGTTCCTCAAGCCACGTGGTGCCTGCCGTCTTTACATGCACGCCCACGTCGCGGGCCTTGAGCGTCCGCGCCACGTGCGGGTAGAGCGAAAACTTGTCGCTCCCGGAATGAATGCTGAGTTTCAGATTCGCGGGCAGGCCGAAATGCGCCGCCGCATAACGCGCCACACAGACGTCGGCGTCGAACTCGCGTCCGAAGGCCTCCGAATCGCCCACGTAGTCCACGCCCTTGTTGAAACGGCCGCTGAACTTGGGCGCGATCGTCTGTAACGGGATGCGCTCCTCCGCCGCCTCGGCCAGAATCACGAGGAGCGCGTCGGGCGTCTGGGGAGCAGAAGTCTCGTCCATCGAGATCTCGGTGACGAAGTCGTCCGACCCTTTCATTTCCACGATATGCCGATAGAGACGACCGGCCTGTCGCATGGCGAAAAGCGTGCCGCGCACGATCTCCGCGAGCTGAGGCCGCGTCAGGGCCACCGGTTTTTCCAAGCCGTCGATGCGGTGTTCGCCGACCAAGTCCGCGTGCCTTGCGATGAACCCATAGATGTCGCCCTCGTCCATGGTTTCGCCCATGTAGTCGGCCACGTCCAACGTGAAGAAGTCTGAAGACGACACGAAACCGTCCACGTTTTTCAGACTGATGTGATCCGCATCCACATGGTAGTTTTTATTCCAGCCGGACTCGCGCACCGCCTCTGCGGCCTCGCACCGCACCGACTCGGGCGCGGTCCCAACGATGGCATGTTCCCGGTTGGACTTGTTCCAGACCGGCACGACTTCGACCCCCTGATTGCGCGCCAGCAGACGAAACGCCTCGATCTGCGCCCGGCCCTGCCGGCCGAAACGGTCCCCGACACCCATGGAATACTTCGCCAACTGTTTCATCTCTTCATCCTTTTCTCCGGCCCTGCCGGAACGTCAAGCTTTTCAGTTCATGCCCGCCGCTCAAAGCGCCCGCCGTTCGACGGCCTGGAACACGGCACCCAACTGCGCGGCCAGCGACGTGGCCGTGAGCGAACACCGGCTTTCCGCGAGTGCCGCGAAGTCGCCTGCCGTTCCGTGCGCCCACACCGCCGTCTTGGCCGCCACGAACGCGTCCAAACCCTGCGCCCACAGCGCGCCGACCATGCCCGCCAGCACGTCGCCCGTGCCGCCCGTGGCCATGCCCGGATTGCCCGCCAGGCACAGCCAAGGCAAGCCTCCCGGCTCGCACGCCAGGGTGCCCGAACCTTTCAGGACCGCAACCGCCCGATACTCGTCCGCCAGTCGACGGACCGTCCGCAAGCGGTCGCCCTGAACCTCCTCGACCGTCGTGCCCAGCAGGCGCGCGGCCTCGCCGGGATGAGGCGTCAGCACGAGCGATCCCGCCGCCGCCGGAAGAGTTCCCTCCGCGCGCATCTGCGCCAACGCGTTGAGCCCGTCCGCATCGAGCACCAGCCGTCCGCCGTACGCGGCCAGCAGGTGCGCGACCAAACCGCGCGCGCGTTCCGACGCGCCCAGGCCCGGCCCGGCTACGATCGCACCGAATCCCGCCAAGTCGCGACCCCAGTCGCGCAGCGACTCCGCCGACAGCTCGCCCTGCGGCGCGTTCAAGACCGACACGATCGCCTCGGGCACGTGGGCCGCCGCCGCGCCTCCGCTCGGCGAAGGCACGGCCAGCGTGACGAGCCCCACGCCGCTGCGCAACGCGCCCAGCGCGGCCAGCACCGGCGCGTGCGGATACGACGCGGAACCGCCGATCACGCACAGATGCCCCAGCGCGCCTTTGTGCGCCCGCCAGTCGCGGGCGACGAAGCCGCGCACGACCTCGGGCAGCGCGATGAGTTCGCATGGAACATCCGCCGCGCACCGATCGCAGATATCCGGCGGAATTCCGATGTCCGCCACCACAAGGTGGCCCACCCACTCCGCGTTCGCCTGCGTCAAAAAACAGGTCTTGGGGCGCGCGAAAGTCACCGTCGCGTCGGCCCGCACCATCGCGCCGGGGGCCTCGCCCGTGTCGCCGTTCATACCCGACGGCAGGTCCGCCGCGACCACCGCCGCGTGGGGACGCATCCGGTTGATCCAGCGGATCGCCTGTTCGGCCGCACCGGTCGGCGCACCCTTGCAGCCGGTCCCCAACACACCGTCCACGATGACGCCCCGCCGCAGCACGGTTCCCGATCCGATATCCGAGTCCTCGGCCCAACTCTCCGCGGACGCCAGCACCACGTAAGGCACGCCCTTCGTGCGCATCTCGTCCCACGCCTCGCGCGCCGACCCCTTGAGCGAAGCCGGAACGCAGGTCATGATGACCTGCACAAGGAAGCCGTCCTCGAACAGGCAGCGCGCCGCCACGCAGGCGTCGCCGCCGTTGTTGCCGTGCCCGGCGATCACGATCACGCTCCGCGTCTTGCGCAAGTCGGCGACCTGCGCCGCCACGCGGGCCAAGGCCGTTCCCGCCCGACGCATGAGCATCATCTCGGGGATATTCGCCTCGGTGCCGGCCGCCCGATCCGCCGCCCGCATCTGCTCGACCGTCAGGAAACGCATGCCGCACCTCCGCCGTTCGGCGCTGCGCGCCCGAACCGCTCCGCGAGCCGCTCGAAACGCTCGGCGGCCCGCTTCACGAAAAGCCGTTTCTCCGAATAGCGCCCGGGATAGAAGGCCCCCTTGAAGCCCGCCAGCACGACCCGCTTGAAGGCCGGCAGGTCGAGCCCACAGGCATCGACGATCAATTCAAGTTCGCGGTTGATGGTCGTGTGCGACACCAGCGTGTTGTCTGTGCCCACCGCCACCGCCACGCCATATTTGAGCATCTTCCCGACGGGGTGCCGCCGCAAGTCGCCGGCCAGCTCGGGGATGGTCTGCAGGTTGCTCGTGGGGCATACTTCGACCGTCACGCGCATCGTCGCAATGTAGTCCGCCAATTGCTCCGCGTAGGCCTCTTTGTCGGCGATGGCCGGGTCTTGGATCTTGTCCGGCGAAAACAGAAACGTGCCGTGCCCGATCCGTTCGGCGTGACACCGAGCGATCGCCTCGTAGATGGACTCCGGGCCATAGGCCTCGCCGGCGTGAACCGTCTTGCGCAGAAAATGCCGGTGCGCCTCCTCGTAGGCCGCGTAGTGATGCCCCGCCGGATATCCCGCCTCCTCGCCGGCCAAATCGAATCCCGTCACCGGCAGGCCATACTTTTCGCGCGCCGTGACGGCCGCATGGACTGCCTCCAGCGAAGCGGCGGACACCACGTCACGATGCCGCATGCCCGGCAGCACGTCCAAAAGCCGGTCGTAGTAGGCACCCATGCCGCGGCCGAAGTTGCGCATCGCGCAGCAGATGATGGCCCACTCGAAGGGGATATCCTCGCCAACGGCGATCGCGGCCGCATGCCGCCGCGCGGCCCGGCCCAGCCCGGCCGCGACCGCCTGGAATGCGCGCACGCACTCCTCGCCCGTCGCCACCAGCCGTTGCGGCGCGAACCGCACCTCAAGATAGCGCACCCCCTCGGCAATGGCGTCCTCGGCCATTTCGCAGGCCGCGCGCTCCATCGCCTCCAGAGACTGCAACACCGCACACGTGTATCCGAAGCCTGCGAGGTACTCGCCCAAATTGCCGTAGACGGGCTTGAACACCAGTTCCCGCAGCCCCGCCTCCTCGTACGACGGCAGCGCCACGCCCTGCGCACGGGCCAGCTCGATCAGCGTCTTCAGGCGCAGCGAGCCATCCAGATGCGCATGCAGATCGCTCTTCGGTACAGCTCGTATCAGTTCGTGCGAAACCATGCCACCCCCAGCCTCACGGTTCAGGCGGGACGAGATCCGATCGCCAACGGCCGATGAAACAAATCGGGAATCCCCGGAAAAACGCCAGCACCGGCAAGAGCAAGACCGCGTTCACATACGGTATCGCCAGCGGCACCGCCAAAAATGACAAATGGCAGAAGTGGGCCACCAGAAAGAATGTGAGAACCGCGAACCCCGTCAGCAGCGCGCAAACAAACGCATACACGAGATATCCCAGCACCGCGAACGGATACTGGTTGCACAGCGAGAAGACGGCGCGCCACGCCCGCCCCGCCGACACGCCCCGCCAGTACATCACCGGAACCACGAACGCCTTGACCAAATGCGCCACAACCGCCAAACACACGACCAGTAGCATGGTGGCCGTTCCCCAGAGAATCGCCGCCAGACGGAGGGAATCATTCCACACCTTACCCGCCGCCTGAAAAGGATGGACGATCTGGAAGAAGACGCCCGCCCCGACCGCCGCGAACAGCGCACAGACGGCGACGGCGAAACCGATCCACCACTTGACGAGCGCGAGCCACGCGCAGAACGCGATGCCAAACCACCGCATCGCGTCAAACGGCGAAAACAACAACCGCAACGTTCTCGACCACGCGTCCGAAGCGGCGCTCATCGCCCCGGGCCGT
>Ga0172375_10003789_pt1 | contig 22747 bp, 33 predicted proteins | sample LakKiv1m_FD_114537 | JGI IMG/M metagenome (GOLD analysis project Ga0172375, IMG submission 114537) | Freshwater microbial communities from Kabuno Bay, South-Kivu, Congo - kab_092012_11.1m | ecosystem: Environmental > Aquatic > Freshwater > Lake | place: Democratic Republic of the Congo... | reverse complement strand
TCTGACGCATAAATTAGACGCACAGTTAAAAAGGGCGTTAAAAAATATAAGTTTTTTAACGTTAGATTTAGCTTCTGATTGCCACGCTTATGAGGTAATGAATAATCAGAAAATACTGATTACCAAAGCCGGTTTATCTGACCTGACCGAGAGGTTAAAGCCATGAGTCAGATTGAGTTAATTATTAAGGCACTCTTGACTACGGAGAAATCCAGCGGTTATTTACCGGAAGGTAAGTATCTTTTTTTAGTAAATAATGCTGCCAACAAGATTCAGATTAAGCGGGCAGTCGAACAAGCTTATAAAGTAAAGGTTAAGCAGGTGAATACTTTTATTTCTCGCGGAAAACTTAAAAGAGTCAGGCATCAATTAGGCCGCACAGTGGATACTAAAAAAGCCGTAGTTACTTTAGCCGCCGGCCAAAAAATAGAGGTCGTTTAAGATGGGCATTATTAAATTTAAACCGACAACACCCAGCCGCAGACACATGAGCGGCCCGGATTTTAAAGAGATTACTAAACATAAGCCGGAGCGTTCATTGCTGCTTCCGCTTAAAAAAACCGGCGGGAGAAATGGGCGCGGCCGTATTACTACCCGTCATATCGGCGGCGGCCATAAGCGGATGCTGCGGATAGTTGATTTTAAACGCGACCGGCATGATCAGCCGGCAAAGGTTTTGGCGGTGGAATATGACCCTAACCGTTCTTCCCGGATTGCTTTGGTGGAATATCCGGATAAACAAAAGCGTTATATTATTGCGCCTTTAGGCTTAAACATCGGCGATGTTATTATTGCCAGCGATCAAAAAGAAATTGAGATTAAGCAGGGTAATTGTCTTTTACTGCGTAATATCCCTTCCGGAACTTTGATTCATAATATTGAAATATCCAGGGGTAAGGGCGGTCAAATCGTACGCAGTGCCGGCACGAGCGCTCAGATTATGGCTAAAGAGGGGGATTCGGCGCATGTGAGATTGCCTTCTGGAGAGGTAAGATTAGTAAGTTTAGATTGTCATGCGACGATCGGCCAGATCGGTAATGTTGATCATGACGCGATTGTTTTAGGCAAAGCCGGCAAAAGCCGCTGGTTAGGAATCAAGCCTTCCGTGCGCGGTGTAGTGATGAATCCTTTCGATCATCCGCATGGCGGCGGTGAAGGCAAAAGCGGCCAGGGTAATCCGCATCCGGTTACTCCTTGGGGAAAACCCACCAAAGGATATCGTACGCGGAATCGTAAAAAGTATTCCAATAAATTTATTGTTAAAAGAAGGAAACCATAATTATGCCGCGCTCACTGAAAAAAGGTCCATACGTAGAGGAAAGTTTATTAAAGAAGATTCAAAAACAGACTAAGTCCGGATTACGCCAGGCGATTAAAACCTGGAGCCGGCGCTCAACAATTATTCCGGATTTTGTCGGTTTGACTTTTGCGGTGCATGATGGTAAGAAACACGTTCCGGTTTTTGTTACCGAGAATATGGTGGGTCATAAATTAGGAGAGTTTGCTCCTTCGCGTATTTTTAGGAAGCACGGCGGTATTAAGGCGAAGAAGGGGCTGGAAAAGACATAAAATGATTGCCAAAGCGGAAGGAAAATTTTTAAGAATTTCACCCAGTAAGGTGCGCATCGTTTTGGATCTTATTCGCGGCAAAGATGCGCCTGTGGCGCAAAGCATCTTATTGCATCTAAACAAAAGATCAAAAGAATATCTGATCAAGATATTGAAATCCGCGATTGCCAACGCTAAAGTTAAAGGTTTTGCGGCGGATAAATTATATGTTTCTAAGGCTCTCTGTAATCCCGGGCCGATGTGGAAAAGATTTAAGGCCGCAGCTTTTGGCCGGGCGGCGTCAATCGTTAAGCGTACCGTACATATTAAGATAGAGTTAGATTTAAAAACGGGGGAATAATTTATGGGTCATAAGGTAAGTCCTTTATTATTAAGGATCGGTTTTATTCGGCAGTGGCATTCTCGTTGGTTTGCCAAACCTAAAGATTTTCCTCTGTTTATCCAGCAGGATTTTAAAATTAGGAAATTTATTAAGAGTAAATTTAAACAGGCGGCGATTTCTAAAGTTGTGATTGAGCGGTTGGCGGAAAAAATTAAAATTCGTATATTTTCGGCGCGTCCGGGAATCATTATCGGCCGCCACGGTTCAGATATCGAGCGGCTGCGTTCAGATTTAAATGGTTTAGTGAAGAACGAGCTCTCCATTGATATTCAAGAGATAAATAACCCCGCCTGGGATGCGCAGCTGGTGGCGGAGAACATTGCTTTACAGCAGGAAAAAAGAATTGCTTTTCGCCGGGCCGTAAAAAGAGCGATGGAACAATCCATACAATCCGGGGTCAAGGGTATCCGGGTGAGCTGTTCCGGCCGTTTAAATGGCGCGGAAATGGGGCGTAAAGAAACTTATAAAATGGGTAAAGTGCCCTTACAAACCTTGCGTGCGGATATTGATTATGGTTTCGCCGAAGCCTTAACGACATATGGCTTAATCGGGGTTAAGGTTTGGATCTATAAGGGCGATATTCTGGGAAAACATTTTATTCAAGAAGAGACTAAAAGTTCTGGACAGCAGCAATCTGGGTCTAAGGAAGCGTTTAGACCGGCGCGGCCAAATTAAGAGGTAATCTAATGGCTTTAATGCCGAAAAGAGTTAAATATCGTAAATTGCAGAAAGGTCAGCGGCGCGGAATCGCTACTACCGGCTCGACGGTCTCTTTTGGAGAATTTGGTTTAAAATCTTTGGAAAACGGATGGGTTAAAAATACCCAGATTGAAGCGGTGCGCGTTATTTTAGCGCGCCAACTGCATAAGGGTGGAAAATTATGGATTAGAATTTTCCCGGACAAATCAATTACTAAAAAACCGGCGGAAGTCCGCATGGGTAAAGGCAAAGGTGATTTAGATCATTGGGTTTGCGTCATTAAAAGGGGCCGGGTGCTTTTTGAATTAGGGGGAGTTCCCCAGGAATATGCCAAGACTTGTTTTCGTCTGGCGGCTTATAAAATTCCGCTGCGCACTAAATTTGTAACCAGGATACATAAATAATATGAAGCCACAAGCGCTCAGAGATCTGTCTAAAGAAGAGTTGTTAGAAAAAGAAAAAGGCCTGTACGCGGAATTAGCGAAACTGAATACGCAGCGTTATACAGGCAGTGTTGAGAAGCCGCATAAGTTTGCGCTGGTGAAGAGAGATATTGCGCGGATCCGGACAATCTTAAACGAAAAGAAAGACAAATAAGATGGGTAACCAAAAAGAATTTACCGGGGTAGTGATCAGCGATAAAATGCAGAAAACCGTAGTGGTAAAATCCATGCATTTAACTCGGCATGCCAAATATTCTAAAACGGTTAAGCTCTACAATAAATTTAAAGCGCATGATGAAAAGGGTATCGCTAAACTTGGGGATACAGTAGTGATTGTGGAAACACGCCCTTTGTCAAAAGATAAGCATTTTATGGTGAAGCAGGTGATTAAGAAGGCGCAAGATGCACACTTGGTAAAGCCTGAGGAGATTGTTTAGATGCTGCAATTGCGGAGTATTTTAGATGTGGCGGATAATACGGGAGCGCGCCGGGCTTCATTAATCTGTGTCTTAGGTAAAATGGGTAGTTTTAATGCCGATATCGGAGACGTGGTCAGGGTGAATATTAAAGAGTCTATTCCCGGAGCAACCGTGAAAAAAGGTGAGACGGCGTTGGGAGTAATTGTGCGTACCCGGCGTGATATCCGCAGACCAGACGGTTCGATTTTGCGTTTTGACCGCAATGCGATAGTCATTATTGACGATAAGGATAACCCCAGAGGTACGCGTGTCTTTGGGCCGGTGGCTCGCGAATTAAGAGATAAAAATTTTAGTAAGATAATTTCTTTAGCGCCTGAGGTACTTTAATGCAAAAAATTAGGAAGAACGATATTGTGCAGATAATTAAAGGCAAGGATAAAGGCAAGCAAGGCAAGGTAATTAGCATTATCCAGGATGGCGCGCGGGCGATTGTCGAAGGCTTGAATTTATCCAAGAAACATAAGCGTCAGAGCCGCCAGGACCAGAAGGGTGGAATAATTTCCATTGAGATGCCCGTCTCTGTTGCTAATCTTATGATTTTTTGTAAACATTGTTCTAAACCTTCTCGGGTCGGATCAATACTCTTAAAGGACGGGACAAAATCCAGATTTTGCAAGGCTTGTAAAGAGGCGCTTTAATATGATACCCAGACTATTAGAAAAATACCGTAATGAAATTGCCCCTAAATTAATGGCAGATTTTAAGCTGAAGAATAAAATGGCGGTGCCGGTGATTGATAAGATTGTCGTGAATATGGGCATTGGCGAGGGGACGGTGGATATTAAATTGTTGGAGAAGTCGGTGGAAGAGCTGGCGAATATTACCGGGCAGAAGCCTATTATTCGCCGGGCAAAAAAAGCGATTGCTAATTTTAAGGTGAGAGAGGGCCAGGCGGTAGGGGCCAAGGTTACTTTAAGAAGAGCAATGATGTATGAATTTATGGACCGTTTGCTGAATATTTCTTTACCGCGCATCCGTGATTTTCGCGGGGTTTCCCGGGATTCATTTGATCAGGGGTATAATTATACTTTGGGTTTAAGCGAGCAGATTATTTTCCCGGAGATTGAATACGATAGAATCACGCGTACTCAGGGAATGGATATTACTTTTGTAATTAAAAATTCCAAGAATGCTGATCAGTCAAGGGCCTTGTTAAAATATTTTGGCATGCCTTTTAAGGAAAAGGAAGAAAAATAAAAAATGGCAAAGAATTCTCAGATTGCAAGATGGAAGCGGGCGCCGAAGTTTTCTACGCGTAAATATAATCGTTGCTCAATCTGCGGCAGAAGCAGTGGTTACTTGAGAAGATTTCAACTCTGCCGTATTTGTTTTCGGGAGTTGGTTTGGCAGGGATTGATTCCCGGCGTGAAGAAGGCAAGCTGGTAAACAACTATAACCATGCGGGGGTGGAATGTCTAGAACAGATTTAATTGCTGATGTTTTTACAATTATTCGCAATGCCATTAGGATTAAAAAGGATACGGTGGACCTTCCGGCATCCGGTAATATAAAATCGATTATGGCGATTCTTAAAAAGAACGAATATATCGATAATTTTAAACTGATTGAAGATAAAAAACAGGGAGTGGTGCGGGTTTATTTAAAATATGTTGCGGGTAAATCTGTGATTCGCAATATTAAACGAGTTTCCAAACCCGGCTTAAGGGTTTATGTCAAAGGAAAGAAAGTCCCCACAGTTTTACGCGGCCGGGGGCTGGCGATTGTTTCTACTTCCAAAGGTGTGATTACCGATCAGGAAGCCAGGGAGCTGGGTATCGGCGGCGAAGTTATGGGTTATATTTGGTAACTAAAGGATTAATCAATGTCTAGGTTGGGAAAAAAATTAGTCACAATACCTCCCGATGTAAAAATTGAAGTTAAGGATGGGTTTGTTTGCGTTCAGGGGCCCAAAGGGAAGCTGGCGCGTAAGCTCTCTGAGCGGATCAGCATCGAGATTAAGGGCGCGGAACTTTTAGTCAAAAGAGCAGGGGATACTAAAATCGATAAATCTTTGCACGGATTATTTCGGGCGTTGATTGTCAATATGATCGTGGGAGTAACCCAGGGTTATCTCCGGGAGCTGGAGATTCAGGGGGTAGGCTTTAAGGCGGCGGTTGCCGGGGATAAATTAAATATGGCTTTAGGATTTTCGCATCCGGTGAATTATTTAATTCCCGCGGGTATTAAAATCGAAACACCCAAGCCCACGCAGTTGGTGATTAAAGGAATCAATAAAGAGTTAATCGGAGAAGTAGCATCAGAAATTCGCGCGTTTTATCCTCCGGAACCTTATAAAGGCAAAGGAATTCGTTACGTGGGAGAGCATGTGAAAAAGAAGGTCGGTAAAGCGCAAGCAACCGGTAAATAAAATGAGAAAAAAAGAAGAGTTAAGGCTAAAGCGGCATAAAAGAATCAAGATGCGCATGTTGGGTACGCCAGAGAAGCCGCGTTTGGTGGTGCACCGTTCGTTAAAGAATATTTCCGCGCAGGTATTAGATGATACCGTGGGTAAGGTTTTATTCTCTCTTTCGACAAAAGATAAGTCGATAAAACAGAACTTTACCAGCGCCGGTAATCTTAAATCCGCGGTGCTCTTTGGTGAATTGTTTGCTAAAACGGCCAAGGAAAAAGGCGTAAGCAAAGTTATTTTTGATCGAGCAGGTTATCTTTATCACGGCCGGGTTAAATCTTTTGCCGAAGCATTAAGAAAAGGTGGAATGGAGTTTTAAATTATGCGTGAATTAAATATTGGACAACAGTCAGATTTAATCGAAAAAGTTATCAGTATCAACCGCGTTACTAAGGTAACCAAGGGCGGAAAGAAATTACATTTTAGCGCCTTAGTGGTTGTCGGCGACACAAAAGGGAGGGTAGGTTTTGCTTTGGATAAAGCGAATGAAGTTGCGGAAGCGATCCGTAAATCTTTAACCAAAGCCAAAAAAAGTTTGTTTAAGATCCCCTTGGAGGGTTCGACAATTCCTCACGAAGTAATTGGTAAATTCGGAGCAGCTTCGGTGATGCTTAAGCCGGCCAGCGAAGGTACCGGGGTTATTGCCGCCGGACCGGTGCGCGCAATCTGTGAGGTCGCGGGAATTAAAGATATACTGACTAAATGTTTAAAATCAAATAATCCGATTAATGTTATTAAAGCGACGATGCAGGGGTTAATGAACCTTAAGCCTTAAAATTAAAATGAAAGAAAAAAAATCTGAAGTAAAACACGCAGTAAAAGAGCCTCAAAAAAGTAAAGCTACCGTTCGGCAGGCAGGCGCGGCTGAAGTAAAAAAGGCAGTGGTAAAGAAAATTGTCAAGCCCCAGGTGGTTAAAAAAATTGAAGAGAGGCCTTTGGCTAATCTGGTTTCCCTGTCGAATCTTAAGAGTCCGTTTGGTTCGCGTAAAAAAAGAAAACTCCTCGGCCGCGGTTCCAGCTCTGGCCATGGTAAGACTTCTACCCGGGGAAGTAAAGGACAGACCTCCCGTGCTGGCCGGCATTTTTATTTAGGTTTCGAAGGCGGCCAGTCTCCGTTAATCCGCAAAATGCCCAAGCGGGGATTCGTCAGTAATTTTAAAAAGATTTATCAGATTGTTAATCTGGGTGATTTGAATTCCATTAAAGAAACTACGATTACGCCGCTTATTTTAAAAGCAAATGGTTTAATCCACAATGAGTCCACCTTAATTAAAATATTAGGAAAAGGTTCGCTTAAGAATGCAGTGACCATCCAGGCGCATGCATTTTCAAAACGTGCATCTGTGGAAATTGCCAGCGCCGGTGGTAAAGCAGAAATCATAAATGTTTAATGCGCTGGTCAATGCTTTTAAGATCCCGGATTTAAAAAGACGATTAATTATTACCGGCGCTTTGATTGCGGTTTATCGCGTTGGTTGTTATATTCCGACCCCGGGCATTGATGGGGCGGCTTTGGCTGAGTTTTTTAATCGTATCGCTAAAACTCAAGGCGGCACGCTCTTTGGCATAATTAATATGTTCTCCGGAGGCGCGATGGAACGTTTAACGATCTTTGCGCTGGGGATCATGCCTTATATATCCAGTTCGATTATTATGCAGCTGCTTACGGCAGTTATCCCGGCTTTTGAAAAAATGGCCAAAGAGGGTAAATCCGGATACGAGAAGATCAACCAGCTTACGCGTTACGGGACGGTTTTACTTTCGGTGGTGCAGTCTTATTTTATCGCGCTTTGGCTGGAAAATCCGGCGCGTTTTGAGGGGCTGCAAATTGTGATGCATCCGGGATGGGGATTCCGGATTCTCACGGTTTTAACCTTGACTACCGGAACGATTTTTATTATGTGGCTGGGCGAACAAATTCAGGAGCGGGGTATTGGCAATGGTATTTCGTTAGTTATTACCGCCGGGATTATCTCCCGGATTCCTACCGCGCTTAATCAGCTTTTTGTTTTAATCTCGCCTTTTGCGGCTAGCCGCAGGCAGATTCAGCCGATCACTTTGTTGATTATGGCGGTTTTGCTAGTCGGTGTGGTTTTTTCGGTTATTTTAATTACGCAGGGGGTAAGAAAGATTCCGGTGCAATATGCCCGGCGTATCGTTGGGCGTAAGATTTATGGCGGTCAAAGCACTTACATTCCGCTTAAAGTTGATACTTCGGGAGTGATCGCGATTATTTTCGCGCAATCAATTATTTTGTTTCCGGCGACGCTGGCCTCGTTTATTCCTAATCCGGGTTTTCAGCGTTTTGCCCAGAGTTTAATCCGGGGGCAAGTACTTTATTCGGTAGTTTATGCTCTTTTAATAATTTTCTTTTGCTATTTTTACACGGCGATTGTTTTTAACCCGAATGATTTAGCGGAAAACATGAAAAAGTACGGGGGTTTTATTCCCGGAATCCGGCCGGGAACACCCACCGCGGAATTTTTGGATTTTGTGATGACCAGAATTACTTTGGCGGGCGCAAGTTTTATCGCGGTGATTGCTATTTTCCCGGATTTCATTATGGCTTGGTTAAAAGTGCCTTATTTGGTGGCTTCATTTTTTGGCGGTACCGGAGTTTTAATTATTGTCGGGGTAATGCTGGATACGTTAAAACAGGTGGAATCGCATCTTTTGACACATCATTACGAAGGTTTTATTAAAAGCGGGCAGATCAGGGGAAGAAGATAATGTATTTAGTGCTTTTAGGTCCTCCGGGGGCGGGTAAAGGTACTCAGGCAAAAAGGCTGGCCGAAAAATTAGCACTCCCGCACATCTCTACCGGCGATATCTTAAGGCAGAATGTTAAAGATAATACGGATTTGGGCCGGCAGGCTAAAGGGATAATGGATAAAGGCCTTCTGGTGCCGGATGATTTAATGGCCAAAATGCTTGATCAGCGTTTTAGCAATTCTGATATACAAAAAGGTTTTATTTTAGACGGTTATCCCCGGACTTTGGCCCAGGCTCATGCTTTGGATAATATTTTGGCGCAGAAGGGCTTGGCTGTGGATTTAGTGGTTTATTTAGACTCAAGCGATCAGGTAATTATCAACCGGCTTACGGGAAGATTAGTTTGTTCTAACTGCGGAGCGAATTTTCACGCCACGAATATGCCTCCTAAAGTAAGTGGTTTATGCGATGGCTGCGGCGGGTCATTGTATCAGCGTTCTGATGATAATGAAATAACGGTGCGTAAGCGCCTGGAAGTTTACAAGCAGCAAGTTGCCTCTTTGATCGAGTATTATAAAAACGCGAAAAAGTTACATCGTTTAAATGCGGATTTAGGAGCACAAGTAGTTTTAACGCAGATTATCCAGTTAAGCGTACTGAGACATCACTAAATAATGAGCACATTGGCTGAGCTGATTTTGGAACGAGACAAGGAACGAGGACGCCGGCGTAGTCTTGCACTACGCCAAGGACGAGTGACGCAGTCGCAGTCCAAAATCAGCCAGCCCATAACTATAGATAAAAGGGAAGCCCGCCTTTCGGCCGTCTGCGGCGTTGCTTCTCCTCGGCGTAGTACTACGACTACGCTTTCGTCGTCGCGCCTTGCATCCGGCCAAAATTCGGGCTTCCAATGTGCCCATTATTTAGTGATGTCTCAGTGGTTTAGATGATTCCGCTTAAGTCGCCAAAAGATTTAGCGATGCTTAGGCGTTCAGGAGAAATCCTGGCTGGCGTAATGCAAAGATTAGAAGTTAGTTTGCAGCCAGGCATGACTACTTTGGATATTGATCTTTTAAGCGCAGAGTTAATCCGGAAAGAAAACGCCTTGGCCGCTTTTAAGGGCTATAAAGGTTTTCCCGGCACAGCTTGTGTTTCGGTAAATGAGGAGATTGTCCATGGTATTCCCGGGCCAAGAGTAATTTTAGACGGGGATATTGTGAGTATAGATTTAGGTGTGAATTACGAAGGGTTTTTTTCGGATATGGCGGTGACTTTAGCGGTGGGTAAAGTCGATGCTCCGAGGTTAAAGTTAATTTGCGTAACTAAACAGTCATTGGAAATTGGAATCAAGCAGGCGCAGGCGGGAAACTATTTAACTGATATTTCTCATAGTATCCAAAGTTTTGTCCAGGCGCAGGGTTTTTCCGTTGTCCGGCAGTTTGTCGGCCATGGCATTGGAACGGCATTACATGAGGAGCCGGAAATTCCTAATTTTGGCCGGCCGGGTTTAGGGCCGGTTTTAAAAAGCGGAATGGTTTTAGCGATTGAGCCGATGGTAAATCTGGGTAGTTGGGAGTGTGAGATTACACAGAATGGTTGGACCGCGGTAACTAAAGATGGCTCTCCCTCAGCGCATTTTGAACATACGGTAGCCGTTACGGATAAAGGTCCGCTGGTATTGACAAAGTTGAATTAAAGTTTATAAAATGGCCAAAGAAGAATTAATTGAAACAGAAGGAAAGATTATTGAGGCTCTGCCTAATGCGATGTTTAAGGTTGAGCTGGAAAATGGGCATGTAGTTTTGGCGCATGTTTCCGGAAAGATGCGCATGAATTTTATTAGAATTATTCCGGGCGATAAGGTCAAATTAGAACTTTCTCCCTATGATTTAAGCCGGGGGAGAATTACTTTTCGGGTGAGATAAAATGAAAGTTAAAGCTTCGATCCGTAAAATTTGCGACAAATGTAAAATAATAAAAAGAAGAGGAGTGGTGCGGGTTATTTGTGTCACTACCAAGCATAAACAGAGACAAGGTTAAAATTATTTTTTAAAGCCTGCCGGCATCATTGCCGCAGCCAGCCACTGGGAGAGCATATGCCAAGAATTATCGGTGTGGATATACCTAAAGAAAAAAGAATCGAGATTTCGCTTACTTATTTATATGGGATTGGCCGCGCCATGTCTAATGTTGTGCTGAAAGAGGCCGGGATTAATCCGGATAAGCGGGCGAAAGATTTAACGGAAGAGGAAGTTTCGCGGCTTACTCAAATTTTACAAAAAGGATCGCTGCGGGTGGAAGGCGACCTGCGGCGGGATATCTCTGTGAATATTAAGCGCCTGATGGATATTGGTTCTTGGAGAGGAATGCGGCATAAAAAAGGCCTGCCGGTGAGAGGGCAGCGTACGCGCACAAACGCCCGCACCAGAAAAGGCAAGAAAAGAACCAGCCAGGCACCGGTGATTAAAAAAGCTGAAGCGCCAAAAGCTAAGGCTCCGGCCAAATAAGCAAGAAGATTAAGAAGGAGTTAAAAATAAAATGGCAACCAAAGAAAAAGCAAAAAAGAAAAAAATCGCTCGCGGCGTAACCAGTGGGATTGCGCATATTCAGGCAAGTTTTAATAATACGATTATTACCATCACGGATAAGCAGGGTAATGTTTTGGCCTGGAGCGCTCCGGGTACTGTCGGTTACAGTGGTTCTAAAAAATCCACTCCCTTTGCCGCTCAAGTAGCGGCCACGGATGCGGCGCGTAAGGCTAAAGAGGTGGGGGTCAAGGAATTGGAAGTTTATGTTAAGGGCCCGGGTTTTGGCCGGGAGTCAGCAATTCGCGCGCTTCAGGCGGCAGGTTTGGTGGTAACCCTCATTAAGGATGTAACGCCTATCCCGCATAACGGTTGCCGTCCGAAGAAGAAAAGGAGAGTTTAATTTATGGGCCGCTATATTGGTGCAGTTTGCAGGTTATGCCGCAGGCAGGGGGAAAAATTATTTTTAAAAGGGACTAAATGCCAGACGGAAAAATGTGCCGCGGCGAAAAGGGCCTATCCGCCGGGTCAGCATGGACAGGGGCGCCGGCAGAAGCTTTCAAATTACGGCGTGCAGCTGAAAGAAAAACAAAAGGTTAAAAGGATTTACGGAGTTTTGGAACAACAATTCCGTAAATATTTTAAACTGGCCTCTAAAACTAAAGGAGTAACCGGTAAAGTGCTTTTGCAATTATTAGAGCGCCGGCTGGATAATGTAATCTTTCGTCTGGGGTTGGGGATTTCGCGTTCACAAGCGCGCCAGATTGTCAGGCATAATTTCGTCTGGGTTAATTCTTGCCGGGTGAATATCCCGTCGTATTTAGTGGACAAGGATGACCTTATCGAAATTAAGGCTAAGGATAAAGCTAAAATAAAGATTAAAGATAATCTGGAGTTGGCTAAGGATCGGACGGTTGCCAGCTGGCTGGAATTCAGCCCGGCCGAAATGAAGGCCAAGATTTTAAGGCTTCCGGAGAAAACCGATATTCAACAGGTAATTCAAGAACAGTTAATCGTGGAGTTGTATTCTAAGTAATTTAGGGAATTAATTTAGCAGTTTTATTATATATAATCAGGGGGGAAAGATGGGAATAAAATGGAGAGATTTTCAGTTTCCTAAAAAACTTGAATGTGATGAGTCAACTTATACGGATACTTATGGAAAGTTTCAGGCGGCTCCTTTTGAAAGAGGATATGGCGTAACCTTGGGAAACTCTTTGCGCAGAGTCCTGCTTTCTTCGATTGAAGGCAGCGCGGTTACGGCGATTAAAATTGCCGGAGTTTCTCATGAATTTTCAACAATTGCCGGTGTTTTGGAGGATGTTCCGGAAATTATTCTGAATATCAAAAGTATCGTTTTGAACTCTCACTCTAAGATCCCGAAAACAATTTATTTAAAAGCGGACAAAAAGGGCGTGATTAAGGCTAAAGATATCCAAACCGACGAGACCATTGAGATTATTAATCCGGAGCTGCATATCGCCACGCTGACTAAGGATACCAAACTGAATATTGAGATGGAGGTATCGCGCGGACGGGGTTATGTCGCCGGCGAGTTGAATAAAAGTGAAGATAAAACCGTTGGTTTTATCGCCATCGATTCCATCTTTACTCCGATTAAGAAAATTAATTATTTTGTGGAGAATACCCGTGTCGGCAAGCGCACGGATTATGATAAATTGATTTTGGAAATTTGGACCAACGGCAGTATTAATCCTAAAGATGCCCTGCTTTATGCTTCTAATATTTTGCAAAGGCACTTGGATATCTTTGTCAGTTTTGGCCAATTACCGGAAGATGTTGCTGAGGAGGAGCCGGAAATGACCAAGGAGGATACCGCTTTGTATGAGAAATTAAGGCTGCCGATTTCGGAGCTTGAACTTTCCGTGAGAAGCTCTAACTGTTTAAGAGAAGCCGGAATTAAGACGATCGCCGATTTAGTCAAAAGAAGCGAAGAGGAGATGCTTAATTTTAAAAACTTCGGTAAAAAGTCGCTTACGGAAATTCAAGAGCTCTTAGTTGGTATGGGAGTTACTTTGGGTATGCAGGTTGATCCTAAAAAGATAAAGAAGGGTTAAAATAAAATGAGACACGCAAAGAAAAGGTATCAATTGGGCCGTTTTACTAGCTGGCACGATGCCACTGTCCGCAGCTTGGCGAGGAATATGGTCATCGCGCAAAGTATGAGAACTACCCTGACCAGAGCCAAAGCCAGCAAGCAATTGATTGAAAAGCTTATAACTTTGGGTAAGAAAAATACGCTTTTTGCCCGGCGAGAAGCGCAAAAAGTTTTGGGTGAACATCGGTTGGTGAATTTGCTTTTTAATGATATTGCTCCGCGTTTTGCTAAACGTAATAGCGGCTTCACCCGGATCATCGGATTAGGTAAACGCCGCGGGGACAATGCCGAAATGGTTATTTTCGAGTTAACCGAGATGAAGGAAAAGGAAATTAAGAAGGTCAAGCCGGCTAAGGAAGTTAAGTCTCAACCAGTTCCTGAAGACGCGGCAGCGCAGGAGAAGAAAGCTGTAACCGAACAAAAGAAGGAACCTAAGGTAGCGATTAAGGATAACCCGGTTGACGCAAAAAAGCCGCAGAAGAAATTTATGGGCGGCTTAAGGACGATATTTAAAAAGAAAAGTGATTCTTTATAAATAAAGAAAAACTTTTATGAAAATAGATACGCGGCTGGCAGGGCGCCTAAAAAAAATAAATCCATCTTCAACATTATCGATCACCTCTAAAGCCAAAAAGCTTAAAAGCGCCGGCTGCGATATTGTTAATTTTGCCGCGGGAGAACCGGATTTTGATACCCCGGATTTTATTAAGGCGGCGGCGATTGCCGCAATAAATTCAGGATTTACCAAGTATACTCCTACCACCGGTACCGCGGAATTAAAAAAGCTTATCATTCAAAAATTCAAAAAAGACAATTCTTTAGAATACGCTCCGGATCAGATTATTGTTTCTAATGGGGCAAAGCATAGTATCTTTAATGCCTTGATGGTGCTCACCAGCCGCTCTGACGAAGTGCTCATACCTTTGCCTTATTGGGTGAGTTATCCGGAGATGGTTAATCTTTGCGAAGCCACTGCGCGTTTTATTAAAACCACCGCCGCAAATAATTTTAAAATTACCGTTTCTGACCTGGTTAAACACATCACGCCTAAAACTAAAGTATTGATTTTAAACAGCCCCTCAAATCCTGCGGGTTGCGTTTATCATAAAGAAGAGCTGGCGGGGATTGCTAAAATTTGCGTAGAAAAAAACATCTTTGTGATTAGCGATGAAATTTATGAAAAGATTATTTATGACGGCATAAAACATGAATCCATCGCCAGCTTTAACCAAGCGATTTATAATTTAACCATTACGGTTAATGGTTTGTCCAAGAGCCATTCGATGACCGGCTGGCGGATCGGCTATCTTGGGGCTCCGGCTGATGTTGCCGCCGCAATTTCGAAATTACAAGATCATTCAACTTCTAACCCTAATTCTATTGCTCAAAAAGCCGCCGAGGCCGCCTTAAGCGCTCCGGATGATTTTTCGCAGAAATTATGCCAGGAATTCGCCAAACGCAGAGATTATCTAGCCGCCCGGATTAAAGGTATTAAGGGTTTGGATTTTTGCCTGCCGCAGGGAGCATTCTATATGTTTTGCAATATTGCTAAAACCGGTTTGGATTCTGTGACTTTTGCCAAGCGGCTGCTGGATGAAGAATATGTCAGCCTTATTCCGGGGGACGCTTTTGGATTGGATGATTATATCAGAATAAGCTTTGCCACGAATATAAATGAGTTACAAAAAGGCATGGATAGAATGGAGAGTTGGTTAAAGAGGATATAATGGTGAATTTAAACTCTAAATCCGAAATACGAAACTCTAAACAAATCCAAAACTATAAACTCGAAATCCAAAAGTTCGATTTTAAAAATTTGAGTTTTGGGTTTAGAATTTGTTTAGGATTTAGAGTTTAGGATTTAGAGTTTGAGGTTATCTTATGGGAAAAACAATTGCGGAGAAGATTTTAAGTAAACACGCGGGTAAAGATCTACAGGCGGGTGATTTTGCGGTCTGTAAAGTTGATTTTGCCTTTGGCCAGGATGGCACCTCATCCATAATTATTGATCAGATTATCAAGTTAGGGGTAACCAAAATCAAGATTCCGTTTTGCATGGTTATTGATCACAGCGCTCCCAGCCCGAGTGAAGGGGTATCCCGGGTGCATAAGAAGATGCGCGATTTTTCAAAAAAATTTAAAACCGAAATTTTTGATATTGGCTGCGGCGTTTGTCATCAGGTAATCCCTGAATCTGGCAATATTTTGCCGGGGGATTTGGTTTTGGGCGCGGATTCGCATACTTGCACCTATGGGGCGATTGGCGCGTTTTCCACCGGAGTTGGCTCTACGGATTTAGCTATTACTCTGGCGACCGGAAAAAATTGGTTTAAGGTGCCGGCAACCATAAAAATTGTGGTTAAGGGAGAACTGCCCAGAGGTGTTTTTGCCAAGGATGTTATTTTGTATATAATTGGACAATTAAAAAGTGACGGGGCAACCTATAAGGCAGTGGAGTTTTCCGGTCCGGTAATTGACCACTTAGGAATGGATGGCCGTTTTACGATCGCCAATATGCTTGTGGAAATGGGCGCCAAAGCCGGTTTTATGCCGGTAGATAAAAAGACGGTTTTTTGGTTAAGATCCCACGGCATTCAAAATAAGAGCATCGAAAATATTTCTGCAGATAAAGATGCCGTTTATGAGAGTGTCCATGAATTTGATATCTCTAAGCTTAAGCCGATGGTTGCGATGCCGCACAGCGTCGATAATGTCGCTCAGGCCGGTTCATTAAATAAGGTTAAAATAGGCGAAGCTTTTTTGGGCACCTGTACTAACGGCCGTATTGATGATTTCAAAGCCGCGGCGGTGGTCTTAAATAAACGTAAAGTTAGTCCGGAAGTTAAATTGATTATTGCTCCCAGCTCACGTCAGGTTTATCTGGAGGCTTTGCGGCTCGGTTTAGTGGAAATATTTATTAAAGCCGGCGCAGTGATTGTCGCTCCCGGATGCGGAGCCTGTGTGGGCACGCATAATGGTATTCCCAGTGATAACGAATCTGTGATTTCAACGGCTAACCGGAATTTTAAAGGGCGGATGGGAAATCCCGCGGCATTCATTTATTTGGCTTCTCCGGCAACCGTGGCGGCATCGGCACTAAAAGGCTATATCAGCGATCCGAGAGGTTATTTTTAAGGGAGGTGTTTTATGGAGATTCGCGATTTACTTTTGGCGTGTATTGATAAGGATGCTTCGGATTTACATCTTACCGAGAATGAACCGCCGATTTTACGCATTGACGGCCGCCTGCTGCGGACGAATCTGGGAGCATTAAATAAACCGGATTTAAAAAGGATGCTTTATAGCATTCTTTCGAATACTCAGAAAGAAACCTTTGAGCGGGAATTGGAGTTAGATTTTTCGCTGGCCTTGCCGGATTTAGACCGTTTCCGGGTGAATATTCATTTACAGAAAGGCAGCGTCGAAGGGGCTTTTCGCCGCATTCCTATAGAAATACCGACGACTGAAAAGTTAGGCCTGCCGCAGATTATTTCAGATTTAGCGCGCAAGCCAAATGGTTTAGTTCTGGTTACCGGGCCAACGGGTATGGGCAAGACAACTACCCTGGCGGCGATGATTGATTTAATCAACCGTGAGCGGGAGTGTTTGATTACTTGTATTGAAGATCCGATTGAGTTTATTTATTCTAATAAAAAAAGCATTGTTAAACAGCGTGAAATTTATGCGGATACGCATTCTTTCGCTCAGGCCTTACGGCATACTTTACGCCAGGATCCTAATGTTATCGTGGTCGGAGAGATGCGCGATTTAGAGACCATCTCCACCACCTTAACGGCCGCGGAAACCGGACATTTAGTTTTGGCGACTTTACACACTCCGGATGCTCCGCAAACTATTTCCCGGATTATCGATGTTTTCCCGCCGTATCAGCAGCAACAGGTTAAGCTACAGCTGGCGGATTGTTTGCAGGGAGTAGTTTCGCAGCTTTTGCTTCCGCACGCTTCAGGAAAAGGCAGGGTATTGGCTACGGAGGTGATGGTGGCGACCTCCAGTATTCGTAACCTTATCCGCGAACAGCAGATTGAACAGATCCCCACCGCGATGCAGACCGGCTTGCAATACGGTATGAATACGATGGACAGCTGTTTGAAAGTTTTGGTGAATAAGGGATTAATTACTCTGGATGTGGCGATGTCTAAAATTAAAAATAAGCAGGAGTTTGAGCAGTTATGAGAATTACGGGAAAAAGCGTAAAACTCGGTGATAATATTAATACGGATTTTATTATTTCCGGCAGGTATAAGTTTGCGATCACCGATATGAAGGAGTTGGCCAAACACATTATGGAGGATATTGATCCTCATTTTGCCCAAAAGATTCATCCGGGTGAGTCGATTATCGTGGCGGGTTCTAACTTTGGCATGGGCTCCAGCCGTGAGCAGGCTCCTTTAGTAATTAAAGAAGCAGGGATTGTCGCGGTTTTATCCGATCAATTCGCGCGCATATTTTTTCGCAATAGTTTTAATATCGGTTTGCCCTTGATTGAAACGGATACGCGTAAAATTGATGAGGGTGATCAATTACAAATTAACCTGGATGAGGGGCGGGTAATCAATTTAACTAAAGGCATAGCATTAGAAATTAAACCTTTGCCTAAATTTATGCAGGACCTTTTGACGGAAGGCGGAATAGTTAATTATTATAAAAAGTTTGGGGAGCTAAAAATTTAAATGAAGCATAAAATAACTCTGATTCCTGGTGATGGTATTGGCGGCGAAGTTTCTTTAGCCGCGGCTAGATGTATCGATGCTGCCGGAGTTGACATCCAGTGGGAGAAGGTGCTGGCGGGGCAGGATGCTCTGGATAAAACCGGAGAACTTCTGCCGCAGAGCGCGCTGGATTCAATTAAGAAAAATAAAGTTGCGCTTAAAGGTCCGCTGACTACCCCGATCGGTAGCGGATTCCGTTCTGTTAATGTCGCCCTCCGCCAGGCTTTGGATCTTTTCGCTTGTGTGCGTCCGGCCAAAAGCTATTCGGGAGCCAAGAGCCGCTTTAAGGATATTGATTTAGTGATTGTCCGGGAGAACAGCGAAGATCTCTATTCCGGGATTGAATTTCAGGAAGGTAAACCGGAAACCGCGGCTTTGATTGCGCAGATTCAAAAAGATACCAATAAAATTATCCGGCCTGATTCAGGAATTAGTATTAAGCCGATATCTAAATTTGCCTCCGAAAGGATTGTGCGTTTTGCGTTTGCTTATGCCTTGGAGCATAAGCGCAAAAAAGTTACTTGCGTGCATAAGGCGAATATTATGAAATTCACCGACGGTTTATTTTTGCAAACTGCCCGTCAGGTTGCCGGTGAGTTTGCCGGAAAAATAATCTTTGAGGAAGCGATTGTGGATAATATGGCGATGCAGCTGGTGCAAAAACCGCATAATTATGATGTTTTGGTGCTGCCGAATCTTTACGGAGACATTCTTTCTGACCTTTGTGCCGGGTTAATTGGCGGGCTGGGGATTGCTCCGGGCGCTAATCTTGGCAGAGAAATGGCGGTTTTTGAAGCAGTACATGGCTCTGCTCCTAAATATAAGGGTAAGAATAAGGCTAATCCTACCGCGATGATTTTATCGGGCGTCTTAATGCTGCGTTATATTAAAGAAAACAAAGCCGCGGATAATCTGGAGGAAGCGGTTAGCCAGGTAATCGCTGAAGGAGAGTCTGTAACTTATGATTTAAAATCTGATCCGCTTGATCCATCAGCTGTGGGAACGTCACAGATGGCGGATGCGATTATTAGTAAATTAAGCACCCCGCGCTTATAGGGAATTGCGCGGGTGTGCCCTTGTGGGCAAAATATAAACAGATGAAGATTGCTGTGATTGGTGCTGGAAATGTGGGGAGTTTAGCGGCGATGCGCATCGCCGCAGATGGTCTCGGCGATGTTTTACTGATCGATATCGTTAAAGGCTTAGCTTTAGGTAAAGCTCTGGATTTAGAGGATGCCCGGCCGCTTTTAAAAAATAATTATAGTATTCACGGAACTGATGATATCGTCCAAGTTAAAGATTCTGATATTATCGTGGTTACTGCCGGCTTAGCCCGTAAACCCGGGATGACCCGCGAGGAGTTATTACTTAAAAATGCCCTGATTTTAAAAGGCGTATGTTTGAAAATAAAAGAATTAGCGCCGGATGCGATCGTCGTAATCGTCACTAATCCTTTGGATATCATGACTTTTTATGCCCTAAAGATTACGGATTTTAAGCCCGGCAGGGTCTTTGGCATGGGAATTAGTTTAGATACGGCGAGATTCATTAATCTAATCTCGCAGGAATTGCACTTGCCTGCGACAGATATCGAAGCGTTGGTGGTGGGCGCCCACGGTGAAGGTATGCTTCCTTTGCCTAATTTTACAAAAGTTAAAGGGGTGAATTTAGATGAGTTTATCAGCGATGAGAAAATTGGTTTGTTAATTAATCATACCATTAACCGCGGCGCTCAGATTGTTGAGCAGCTGGGTTCCGGCAGCGCTTTTTTTGCTCCTTCCGCGGCAATTGCTTCTATTGTTAAAACGATCGTCAAGGATGAAAAACGCACGGTTGGTTTATGCAGTTATTTAAACGGCCAGTATGGTATTAAAAACTCTTGTATCGGCGTTCCTTGCCGTTTAGGCAAGAATGGCATTGAACAAATTATTGAATTAGATCTTTTTGCAGACCAACTAGCCCGGCTGGTTAAATCTGCGCATGTTGTGGCTGAGGCAACCGCAGGATTACTTGATTAATTTATGCCTAAGTATGATCTGGCGATCATCGGAGCGGGTTGGGCAGGTTTTAACGCTGCTTTAAAAGCGAAAGAGTTGGGCCTGAAAGCCTGCCTGATTGATTCCCGTCAGATTGGCGGAACATGTTTGAATTACGGTTGTATTCCTACCAAAACATTAATTGCCTGCGCCAAGATATTTTCCCTGGCTAAAAAATCATCCAATTTCGGGGTAGAGTTAGAAAATTTACGGTTAAATTTTACCGCCATCCAAGAGAAAAAAGATAAAATTGTGCGTCAACTTGCCCAGGGAATGCAGGGTAGGCTTTCGGGAATTGACTTTATTAATTCTTCAGCGCAAATTATTTCGCCTAAAGAAATAAAGGCCGATGGAGGTATAATTGATACTCAGTTTATACTTATCGCTACCGGAAGCCACCCCCTGGAGTTACCCGGATTAAAATTCGATCAAAAAAAGATCATTTCCAGCGACGAGGCAATTGCTTTGCCAAAGATTCCCCAATCACTGTTAGTGATCGGTGCGGGTGTGATTGGTTGTGAATTTGCTAGTTTGTTCTCTATTTTTGGATCGGAGGTAACACTGGTTGAGAAAATGCCGCTTATTTTACCAACTGAGGATAGGGATGTCTCCAGAAAGATTGAAGTTATTTTTAAGAAAAAAGGGATTAAAGTAGTAACCGGCGCGGATCTTTCAATCTTTAATTTTGATAATTATTCTAAAATACTGGTTTCTATCGGCCGGGCTCCGAATACTGATGGATTAGGCTTGGAGGATCTCGTGGTAAAGCTAAATAACCATAAAATCGAGGTTGATGATTATCTAAAGTGTAACCTGGATAATATTTATGCTGCCGGGGATTGTACCGGACAAATCATGCTTGCGCATTATGCCGCTTATCAAGGTGTATTGGCAGTAAAGAATATGGCCGCGGATAATAAGTTAAAGGCGGATAATTTGGTGGTGCCGTCCTGTATTTTTACCGAGCCGCAAGTTGCCAGCGTGGGGGTAAAAGAAAACGATGCGCTGGCCAGAGGTTTGCGGATTAAAATTCACAAATTTGATTTTCGTGCCAGCGCTATGGCACAGATTATCGATGAAACTGAAGGGTTTATTAAGATTATTACTGACCAGGAGACCGGGCAAATAATCGGCGCATCCATCATCGGCCCGCAAGCTGCGGAATTAATTGCGACATTGGGGGTGGCAATTTCTAGTCGTCTTACGGTTGATGAGGTTAGCGCCATGATTTTTGCGCATCCTACTTTTTCTGAAAGCCTGCATGAAACTTTTTTAGTAAGCCATAATTTTTAAGGAGGCACAGATATGATAAAAGTCGTTTTGCCGGAATTAGGGGAGGGTATTACTAAGGCCACCGTTTCATATTGGTATTTTAAGGATGGTGAAATGGTAAACGCCAATGATGACCTGGTTGAATTGACTACCGATAAATCTACTTTTAATCTGCCCAGCCCATGCAAAGGGATAATCTCCGAGATCATGTATAGCGAAGGCTCTAGCGTAAATGTCGGGCAGATTTTAGCAGTCATCAACGAAAGCTAGCCATTTTTATTGACATTCCCGAGTTTCTCAAGTATACATAAGATTAGTCTAGAGATGTTAGAAGAATGAAGGCGATAATCATCAACAATTACCGTCAAGAGAAAATTAAATGAGTATTGATTATAAAAAAGAATTAGAGAGCACCGCCAGAAACATGATCTTTGTGCACGATCCGGATCTTTTGATTAAGATGACGGTGCGCATGATGGTCGATAAAGTCAAGATTGCCCACGCCAGTTTCTTTTTACATAATAAGGAAAAACAGGGGTATTTACTGATGGTCTCCCGGGGTTCTTTGCATAAAAAAATCCCCCTGGATTTAGTCTGTATTGATAAAGATGATGTGTTAATCCGTTTTTTTAGGGAGCATCAGAGCAGTTTTATTTTTAAGCGCGAGGCATTGTTATTGAGCGAGGCAAAATTAGCTTTAAAAAATAATAGATTAAAATCCGAGACGAAACAACAATTAGCCCAGGTGCTTTATCAAATGGAGCTTTTGGATGCGGAAGTTTGTATCCCGAGTTATTTCCGGGAAGAATTATTAGGATTACTTCTGTTAGGCCGCAAGGATAACGGAAAGAAATTTATTGATGAAGAGCTGGATTTTTTTGTCGCGCTTAATTCCAGCGTGGCGATGGCGATTAGAAATGCGCAGTTATTCAAGGAGTTGGAATATGAATTAGACCGTAAACATCAGTTATTCATTCGTACGACGATCTCTCTGGCTGCGGCGATTGAAGCCAAGGATCATTATACTCATGGGCATACTAACCGGGTCACCAATTTAAGCATGGAAATTGCTCAGGGGATGGGAATGAAAGCGAGGAAAAATTTTGATTCTAAATTCCTGGAGAATCTGCATATCTCCAGTCTCCTGCATGATATCGGAAAAATCGGCGTACCGGAGCATATCTTGAATAAAAGAAGCAGCCTGACGGTGGGTGAGCGTAACCGGATTAATGAGCATCCGATGATTGGAGTAAATATCTTAAAGTCGATCAAAGAGTTAGAGGACGCCGTGTTGGGAGTTAAGTATCATCATGAGCGATTTGACGGTACGGGCTATCCGGAAGGTTTAAAGGGGGATCAAATTCCTTTGGT
>Ga0172375_10003784_pt1 | contig 22760 bp, 16 predicted proteins | sample LakKiv1m_FD_114537 | JGI IMG/M metagenome (GOLD analysis project Ga0172375, IMG submission 114537) | Freshwater microbial communities from Kabuno Bay, South-Kivu, Congo - kab_092012_11.1m | ecosystem: Environmental > Aquatic > Freshwater > Lake | place: Democratic Republic of the Congo... | reverse complement strand
GGCGCCGGGATCACTCCGGCGCCAGGCGCAGCGACACCAGCTCGAGCAGTTGCCGGTTATCCAGTTCCGTGAGCCAGTTCTCACCGGCACCGCCAACGACGCGTTCAGCCAGTCCCCGTTTCTCCTCGATCATGCTGGCGATACGCTCTTCGAGGGTGCCCCGGGTGACGAACTTGTGGACCAGGACGTCCTTCCGCTGGCCGATGCGGAAGGCACGGTCGGTCGCCTGATTCTCGACGGCCGGGTTCCACCAGCGGTCGAAGTGGACCACGTGGTTGGCCCGGGTCAGGTTCAGACCCACACCGCCAGCCTTCAACGACAGCACCAGGTAGGGAACATAGTCGCGGCCTTGGAACTGTTCCACCAGGGCCGTGCGCTCGCGGGCGGGGGTGCCCCCATGCAGGACCAGGCCCGGCCGGCCGCAGAGCGCTGCCAGGAACCCGTGCAGGGGCTCGGTCAGCTCCCGGAACTGCGTGAACACCAGCATGCGCTCGCGCTTCTCGAGGACGAGCTCGGCGACCTCCCGGAGGCGGAGGAACTTACCGCTTTCCGCCTCGGCGTAGCCGGTCTGGCCCAGGTACTGGTCGGGGTGGTTGCAGATCTGCTTGAACTTCATCAGGGCCGCCAGGACGACGCCGCGGCGCGCGATGCCCTCTGCCGTGCGGAGGCGTTCGCGCAAGTCGGTCACCAGGCGGTCGTAGAGCAGCGCCTGGCGCCGGGAGAGTTCCGCATAGGCCGTCATCTCGACCTTGTCCGGCAGGTCGGCGATGATGGCCCTGTCGGTTTTCATGCGTCGCAGCAGGAAGGGCGAGATGACGTGCCGCAACCGCGCGTAGCCTGCCGGGTCGGCAGCCAGGCCTTTGCCGAAGAGCCCGAACTCGCGGGCCGAGCCGAGGAGGCCGCGGTTGAGGAAGTCGAAGAGCGACCAGAGGTCGCCGAGCTGGTTCTCCACCGGCGTCCCGGTGAGGGCCAGGCGGTTGCGGGCGGTCAGGGCCCTGGCGGCACGGCTTTGGGCGCTGGCGGGGTTCTTGATGGCCTGCGCCTCGTCCAGCACGACGTAGTCCCAGTGCACCCCCTGGAGCCAGGCCCAGCGCGGCACCAGCGAGTAGCTCGTGAGCACCAGGTCCCACTGGCCCAAGTCCTGCGCCTCCAAGGGCGCGACCTTGCCATCGGCATGCAGGCTCGGGTGCGCATCGTAGACCCGCAGACGGGGCAGGAAGCGGCCGATTTCGCGCTTCCAGTTGCCCAACAGGGAGGCCGGCAACACCAGCAGGCTCGGCGCCGGACGGGGCTCCTGGACCAGGCGCGAGAGGAAGGCCAGCACCTGGACCGTCTTGCCCAGGCCCATGTCGTCGGCCAGGCAGCCGCCAAGGCCCAGGGTGTGCAGAAACCACAGCCAGTTCAGGCCATGCTGCTGGTAGGGCCGCAGTTCCGCCCCGAAGCCCGGGCCGGGAAGTGCGGGCTCCACCCGGGCCGGCGAGCGCAGGCGTGCGGTCATGTCCTGGAGCCACTCGCCTTGGGTGATCTCGACCACCGAGCCCGCGTCGCCGCCCAGCCGGGATGGGTCCAGCGTCAGCCTGAGCGCATCGCGCAGGGACATGCCAGACTCGATCAGCGCGCGGACACGCTCGTACTCCGCCAGGGTCCGGCGCAAGGTCTCGGGGTCGACGCTGACCCATTTCCCCTTGATCAGGGCCAGTCCCTCGGTCGCCTGCAGCAGGGCCTCGACCTCCTCGGCGGAGACCGGCTCGCCGTCCAGCGCCAGGTCTATGTCAAAGGCCAGCACGGCCTCGGCCCCCAGCCCTGCCGGGGGTCTGGCGCCGGCGCGCACCCGGACCCGCACCGCCGGGGCCTTTGCCCGCCACCAGTTCGGGATGCGACAGAGGACGCCTTCGGCCTCGTAGAGCGGCACCTCTTTGAGGAAGGTGTGGGCTTCTGCCGGGCTCCACGCCAGGGGGTGGAAGAGCTCGCCCGAGTCCACCAGGCGCGTCACCAAGGCACTCCCGCGGGCGGCAGCGTAGACCGTGGCCAGGAGCTGCAGCAGCCGTTTGCGGTCCCCGGCGAACTCCTGCAGGGCGTGTTTCAGCGGCAGGTGACGGGCCTTACCGCTCTCGTCGACCCGGGTCGAGTAGGTGGCGAGGAAGGCGAAGGGAGCGGGTCCCGCGCGGTTTTCGACCAGGTGGAAGTAGACTCGCCCCGGGAGGTGCAACTCCGGGTTGAACTGCCGCAGGTAGTCGGCGACGGTCCCCGGGTGCCCGGCCAGGCCGGCCGCCAGGGCCTCCTGGAGGCGTCTCCAGACCGCGGTCAGGAGGTCCACCGAGAGGTACTCGGAGCCCGCCATCAGCGGGGCTGCGCCAAGGACCGCGATGGCCTCCTCGGCCGTGAGCTCCGGCCGCAGGTCACCGCGCCGCTGCTCAATCTCCTCGGTGCGGCGGACCTGGTCAGCGAAGCGGCTTGCCAGGCCCCGCCAGAAGTCGAGGGAAGGCGACAGCGCCAGGCTCGGTTTCGCGAAGGCCAGGCGCAACCACCAGGCGGCCCCTTGCCCGTAGTGCGCGAACAGCGCCTCCTGGAGGGCCGCGGAGTCCGCCGTCACGCTGCCGGTGGCGGGGCCCCATTCGAGGGTGACCTCGCCCTCGGGCAGGATCACGGCCTCGAGCTGGCGCGGGGCGGATGGCTGGTCGTTACGGTCTGGCATGGTGGGCTGGGGTCCTGGTTCGGCCGGCACTATACCGTACCGGCATCGCCCGTGCCGCCCCCGGGGCCGATTCCGGCCTCCCCGGCCTGCCAGTGGCCCGACCCTGCGGCTGGTGGTATGCTTGTCGCGGTGGCTGGGTGACAGGTCAGCGCCACGGACGGCGCGCGGTGGCCTGTGCGGCCCCCTCAGGGGGCCTGCCTCAAGCGATGGGCTTGCGCCCGTGGTCGATGACGGAGGTGCTGCCATGGAACCGGTCCTGGATGCCTGCGTGTCGTTCGAGCGGATCACCCCGGCCGGGGAGCAGTGGTTCTTCGGCTACTACGACAACCAGGCCTTCTCCCCGGACGACCGGCGACACCTGGCGCACCGGGTCCCGTTCCGCGACCGGCTGCCGCAGCCCGCGGACGAAGCCGAGCTGGCGGTCATCGACCTGGAGACCCGGGAGCCGGCGATCTTCGGGCGCACCAGGGCCTGGAACTTCCAGCAGGGGGCCATGCTGCAATGGGTCGGCAGCCGACCGCAGACCCTCTTCCACAACGCCGCGACGGCCTCCGGCGACTACCGTGGCGTGGTCTATGACCTGGGGCGGAAGCGGGCCCGGGAGGTGCCCATGGCGCTGGCGGACCTCGCCAACGACGGCCGCCGCGGCCTGGGCATCAACTTCGACCGGGTGTTCGACTTCCGCCCCGGCTACGGCTACTGCCAGAAGCGCGATCCGTGGTTCGGCCAGCGGCATGCGGCGGAGGACGGGGTGTGGCTGGTGGATGTCACCCGTGGCCGCATCCGGCAGGTGCTCACCCTGCAGCGGATCTGGGAGGCTATGGCCCACGCGTTCCCTGGCGGCGACGCCAAGATCTGTGTCAACCACATCACCTTCAACCCGGCGGCGGACCGCTTTGTGCTCCTGGCGCGGAACTTCCCCGAGGGCGAACCGCGGCGCTGGATCACGACCGTCTTCGTCGCGGACCTCAAGGGCCGGCTGAGCGCGCCGCTGGTGGACGCGGGCATGGCCTCGCACTACGGGTGGAGCAGCGACACGACGATCGTCTTTTTCATGGTCGGCACCGCCGGCAACCAGCTCTACGAGGTGAACGTCGAGTCCGGCGTCCAGACCGTCATCGATGCCGCCTTCTTCCCCCAGGACGGCCACTGCAGCACGTCGCCCGACGGCCAGTGGCTGCTCTACGACAGCTATCCGCGCCAGGGCTACCGGTACCTGTACCTGTATGACCTGAAACAGAAGCGCGGCATCACGCTTGGCGGGCTGCTGGACCTGCCGGTGCCGGTCATCGACATCCGTTGCGACCTGCACCCGCGCTGGAATCGCCAGGGCACCGGCATCTCCTTCGACGGCACCTTCGAGGGCTTTCGCGGCATCTACACCGTGGATCTTCGCGGTGTCATGCGGGAGCGCTTCGGCAGCCGTTGACGGCGGAACCTGCCGCGACGGCCCTGGCTATGGACTAGCCCGCGCCGTGGGGCTAGATTAGAAGCTGTACTGCGGGTAGGTATGGTCTCCGCTTCGCCGCGTGGGTCCAACTCGATGAGGAGGGTGGCTGTGAGTGCACGTCCCACACGAGCCGGATGGCTTGGCGGCTTCTCCACCCAGGCGCGCGTCCTCCTGGCCGTGGTGCTGGTGTGCGCCTTCGTGTTCCCGCTGTTTGTTCTGGGGGCCAAGTACCCGGACACTTTCGCGTTCCTGCTGCATCTCTACCACCAGCACTTCGATTTCTCCCTGCCGTCGGCCCGTGTCTATGTCGACTCCGTGTCCGTGCTGCTGGCCGTCTGTCTGTGCGCCACGTTCGTGCAGTACCGACGAGCCATGGCTCGGGAAGCGGCGCTGACCGACATCATCAACAGCATCAGTCCCGACGTGCTGCTCGTCCTGGGTCCTGACCGCAGGGTGGTTCTGTGCAACCGCGCCGTGAAGCGCATGCTCGGGTATGACGAGAGCGAGGTGCGGGGTCGGGAGTGTGATTTCGTGGTGTTCGCCGAACCCCGGGCTCTGGCAGCCCCGCCGCTGCTTCTCACCGGCCTGGCGGCGGAAGGTTTCCGCATCTGCTCTGCCGAAGGGAAGACGAAGCACGGCGGGAGTGTGCCGCTGGAGGTCATCGCCGGGCACCTGCGCGGGAGCGAAGGGAAGTCCTCCTGCTGCGCGACATCAGCGAGCGCCAGCGTGCCGAGCAGGAGCTGCTGTCAGCGAAGGAGGAGCTGGAGCGTCGCGTGGTCCAGCGCACGGCGGAGCTGGTCACGGCCAACGAAGGACTGAAGCACGAGATCGGCCAACGCAAACTGGCGGAGGAGGAGAGGGAACGGCTGCGTGACGAACTGCTGCAGGCCCAGAAGCTCGAGGCCATCGGCCTGCTGGCAGGGGGGATCGCCCATGACTTCAACAACCTGCTGACGGCTGTCGGTGGCCACCTGCGGTTGGCGGCCGGAATGCTCCCGGCGGACGCCGGTCCCCAGAAGCACCTGTCGTTCGCCGAGGAAGGGTGCACGCGCGCGGGCAAACTGGTCCGCCAGTTGCTCCAGTTCAGCCGCAGGGCACCGTTCACGCCCAGTCCCGTCGACCTGAACGGCACTCTTGCCAACCTCAAAGAGATGATCGTGTCCGTCCTTGGCGACAGGGTGACGATGGAGTTGGACCTCTGCCCCGAGCCCGCCTGGGTCCGCGGCGATGCCACCAGCCTGGAGCAGGTGTTCACCAACATCGTGGTCAACGCCCGGGACGCCATGCCCGGGGGAGGTGTGGTCCGCGTCAGCACGGCCCACACCGCCCTGGTTCCTGCGGAGGTCCGGGGCATGAACGGCGCCCGCCCAGGGCGCTTCCTGCGGGTGTGCGTGGAGGACTCGGGGACTGGCATGTCGCGGGAGGTCCTGTCCCGGATCTTCGAGCCCTTCTTCACCACGAAGAAGCCGGGTCAAGGCACGGGCCTGGGGTTGGCGGGCGCCTACGGCACGGTCCGGCAGCATGGAGGCTGGATCGATGTGTGGAGCAAGGAGGGCGTCGGCTCGCGCTTTGCGGTCTACCTCCCTGCGGAAGCCGCGGCGCCGGCGTGCGCCGCGGCGGACCCGGTTCGGTGCCAGACCCCCGTGCCTGGCCCGGCCCCAAGCCAGCGCCGGACGGTCCTCGTGGTCGAGGACGACGCATCGGTCCGTGCGCTCGTCGTGCAGTACCTGGCCCACATGGGCTACACCATTCTGCAGGCCGGCTGCCTGCGGGATGCTGTGAGCATCGTGGAACAGCAGGGCGACGCGATCGACCTGGTTTTCACCGATGTGACGCTGCCCGACGGCACCGGGATTGGGGTGGCCGACGCCGTCCGCCGGGTCCGTCCTGGAACGCCTCTCCTGCTCACCAGCGGGGACGCATCCGGTACGGACATGCGGGATGAGATCAGCGCGCGGGCGCTCCCCTTCATCCGCAAGCCCTACAACCTTGCGGAACTGGCCGCGCACGTAGGGGCTGCCTTGCCGCCGCCGGCGGCGTAGGCAGCCCCGGGAGAGTGGCCATGTGCGCAGAGCGAAGCCGGCGGGTGGCCCCGCAGGGGCGAGCACGAGCAGGAGCACGAGCAGGAGCACGAGCAAAAGGGGCCAATCCGCTGGGTATCGGCGCTTTGTCGTGCCCCTGTCGGGCCTGCCGGCGGCAGTCAACCGTGCCGACATCGCCATTCCGCACTTCTTCAGTCAGCGGCCCGTGGCGGACATGGAGCTGTTCATTGGCGGCATCTGCCTGCTGCCGCCGGGGGCGGAACCGCCGGTTCTACCGCCGCCGTTCGTGCGGCAACTGGGTCACGGGCTACGTCAAGACCGAGCAGCGTCCGCCCTACGAGGTCTCCCACGTGGGTTGGTGGCCTGACCCTATCCTCGACTTCCTCGGGCCCATCGACATTGCCGCCGACGACCCGCAGAGCAGCCAAGGCCCGGGCCGCGGGCAAGTACGTCTGGTGGTACGTCTGCTGCGGGCCCCACAACCCCCACGCCAACGGGTTCATCGAGTATGCCGCCATCGAGTCGCGGCTGCTCATGGGGGCCATGACCGCCAAGTACCGCCCGGACGATTTCCTCTACTACTCACTGACGATCTGGAATCAGAACCGCCCCATCGAGTCGGGGCCTTTCACCGAGTGGGACCCGCTGAGCTGGACCACGTACCACGGCGATGGGTCCCTGCTGTGCAGCGGCCCCGGCGGCAAGCCCGTGCCCACGGTCCGGCTGGAGGACTTCCGCGATGGCATGGAGGACTTCGCCTACGCCTGCATTCCCGAGGAGTGTGCCCGGCGGGTGAGAGCTGATGCGGCCGCAGCGGAAGCCCGCAGGGCCTGGCTGGCCGAGGCCGAGGCGGCCCTGGCCGTTCCGGATGGGCTGGTCAGGACCATGGCCGAGTACTCGCGGGATCCGGCCGTGCTCTACGCCTGGCGCAACCGCCTGGCGGCTCTCATCGAGGCCAGCGGCGTCCCCGACCCCAACCCCTGGGGCGACCCCTTCGGCGTGCGCGGGTTCGGCGCGGCCCGCGGGCGGTGAGGCCGCCCGCTCCGGCGGTCCGGGACCACGCCGACTGCCCTTGGCGGGCCAGGTCCCCCGGCTCCGCGGGCGCCCACCCTCGCGGACGTTCCTCCCTGATGCTCCATCTCGCTGAACGCCCCGGGCCCGGTCAGGCCTACGGTGCCGCCACGGCGAAGCGGCGGAACGAGCCGGGTGACTTGCCCTCGCCGATGCCCGGCGTCAGTCCCATCCAGCAGGACCTGCCCTGCCCGTCGTTCTCGTTCACGATGAAGTCGATGGTCATCACCTGGCCGGCGATGGGCGGCGGGGGTCTGAGGGCGGTCCAGGGGATGCGCGCCTCGTAGATCGTCCGCGTGCCCGCGCGCCGCCCCGCGACCTGCGCCTGGAGCAGGGCAACAGCGGGACCGGGAAGCGAGAGGTGCGCCCGGGGCCCACCGGCGCCCAGCACCAGCCCCACTTCGCGGTCGTCGGCGTCGTAGCCCACGCCGCCATCGTTGCGGGGATCCACGGCGAGTTGCACGCTATCCGACCCCCAGTAGCCATTCCCGTCGGCGGCCGGCGCCGCGTGGACATCGTCCGTGACCTCAGCCGCGAAGGTCAGCGCCTCGGCGTCGCTGGCCAGCCAGGCGCGGACGCTGAGATCCTGGGGGCCGTCCCAGCCGATGCCGGGGTCCACCGGGAGCAGCGACTGGCGCTGGTCCAGGACGAAGGGCGTTCGGGACTGCCATTCGGCGAGGTCGCCATCGACCCGGAGGCCGGCTGGCGGGGGGGCGAGTGGCTCGAGCGTGCCTTTCAGGCTCGCGTCGAGGCGGTTCTGCACGGTGACCGCGTAGGGGGCCACCTCAGGCCTGTTCTCAGTTCCGGTTGTTGTGGTTGCCGCCGGTGCTGAAGCCGCCCTCCATCCCGTCCGGCTTGTCACGCGTGCGCTTGCCCTCCAGCACCCCGGCGTTGAGGCGGTAGATCTTGGTCTCCATGGACTGCGGCGTGCTCGCGTCGTAGACCATCAGCGTGTAGGCGTCGTAGTTGTACAACAGCCCGCTGGCGATGCAGACGTAGCGCACAAGCTCGCTGAGCGGCACGTTGTTCATCTTCAGGGTGACGGTGCCCTCGGTGAAGGCCTTGAGTCCGGCCGGGCCGAAGCGGAAGAGCATGTTGATGCCCTTGCCCTCGGGGTCCGCCGCCTTGGACTGCTCGCGCAGGAACTCGAAGACCTCCTTGGGCGAGACCTCCTCGACGTCGATAGCGCGAACCATGATCTTCGCCGCGCGGCTCTCGAGCGTCGCCGCGCGGGCCGCGACAACGGCCCACAGGACGGCCATGGCAGCGATCCGCATGCGTGGACTCATGGTCAGAGCACCTCGGCGTTGGCGGGCCCGTTGTGGGTCCCGACGACCATTGTACACCAGGGGACTGCAAACAGCCAGCAGGCGGACCTCCAGGCAGGCGTCGACGCGCTGGCGTAGACAGGGGAGGGGGATGGAGGCCATCATAGGCGTTAAGATAAGGGAGGTCGGGTACCGGCGCCCCCGACCTACTTCGGGCACGTCCCGGGGGCCTATCTTAACGCCTATGATGGAGGCCATGGTGCCCACCGGCTTGGGGGGGGCGTCGTGCGCCCGCTCGCCGCCGCCGCAGGAAGGCGGTCCCGGTGGGCGCTACCAGCCCAGGACGGCGGCGAGGTTCGGGAACTGGGGCCGGATGAGTTCCTTGATGGCTGCGGCGTACTGGCGGATCTCCCACTGGGCGCCAGGGCTGTCGCGCAGGTCCAGGAAGCCGATGAGGTTATGCAGGTCGACGGTGGCCCAGAAGGTCGTCATCAGGTTCTGCGGCAGGACCCCGCGCGCCTGCTCGCGGCAGACGCCCATGGCCAGCAGCCGGTGGTAGAGCTCCTCGGCGGTACGGTTGTACTCGGCGATGAGGCCCCGGGCGGCGTCCTGGTCGACGCGGACTGGCTCCATGGAAGCCTGACGGTTGCTGGGGGCCTGTTCCCGGACCACCGGTGGCACGTAGAACTCGAGATCGACCTCGGTGTAGCGGCGGGAGATCTCGTTGTACGACCACGTCCGGTGACGGTGCCACTGCGACCGCACAAACAGCGGGCAGTGCACGGAGAAGGTGAGGACGACATGCTCGAAGGGGCTGGTGTGCCGGTGCTCGAGCAGGTACTTCAGCAACTTCACGTCCTTGTCGTCCAGTTGGTCGTGGCGCCGGCCGAACGACACCCGGGCAGCATTGACGATGCGGGTCTCGTTGCCCAGACAATCCAGGAGCCCGACCCAGCCCTGGCCCGCAAGGACGCGGACGTGGCGTGGGGGCGGTGCGTTGAGACTCTCGGATGACATTGCCGGATCTACCTTGGGCGCGGTGTCAGGGGGCAACGATAACCCGTCGCAATGGACGCCGGAAGGTGGCGTGGAGACGGCCGTAGGGCCCTTGCCGGCCGGCCGCGAGCCCTCGCTGTCTGGTGGATGGGCTGTCAGGGGCTGGCGGCCAGGGCCCCTGAGGTCACTTGCCGGCGAGCTTCGGTTCGAGGTAGTCCATGCAACTGCTCAGCGTGGCCAGCTTCGGGTAGTCGGCCTCGGGGACCTCGACGCCGTACTTCTTGCGCAGCTCCATGACGATATCCAGGAAGTCCATCGAGTCCAGCTCGAGCTGGTCCCGCAGGTTCCTGGCCGGGTCCAGACCGGAGCAGTCCTCGTCCGGGACGATGTCGCGGATAATGTCGATGATGGCCTGGCCGATCTGCTCACGTGTCATAGGCGCCGCGTCTCCTGAATCGTTCCCTGCGGGTCGTTCCCGTGGGACGCTGCGAACCACGGGTTCAGCCGACATAGCGGCGGACCACCAGAACGCAGTTAATGCCTACCATGCCAAACGAGTTATTCAAGAGGGTCTGGACCTTTTCCACCCGCTGCGGGCGGTTGCTCACAAGGTTGCGGAGGTGGCACTCGGGGTCGAGGTCATCCAGGTTGATGGTGGGGTGTACGACGCCGTCCTGGAAGCTGGGCAGGTTACCGGCCAGTTCCAGTGCCGCCGCGGCCCCCATGGCGTGGCCGATGAAGCTCTTGGTATTGTTGACCCAGGTCTCGGTGCAGTCCGGCCCGAAGACGTCGCGGATGGCCTCGCACTCCTTGATGTCACCGGAGCGGGTCCCGGTGGCATGGGTGCTGACCACATGGATGTCGCGCGGCTGCAGTCCCGCGCGCGCAATGGCGCGCTGCATGCACTCGGCCTGGCGCTTGGGGTCAGGCAGAACCATGTCCACCGCGTCCGAGTTGTAGCAGTACCCCGCGACCTCGGCATAGATGCGGGCACCCCGGGCCAGGGCCCGGTCCAGTCGCTCGAGCACAAACAGGGCGCCCCCTTCACTCACGACGATGCCATTGCGGGCCATGTCGAAAGGCCGGCTCGCCTTCGCGGGATCCGGATGAGTGGCCAGCGCGTTCTGGCTGCGGAAGGCCGCGAAGATGCCGAAGGTACGGGGGCTCTCAGAGACGCCGCCGGCCAGGGCCACATCGACCTCGCCAAGCAGGATCTGCTGGGCCCCGGTGACCACGCCCAGGTTGCCCGCGGCGCAGGCGGCGCCCACGGTGTAGTGCGGTCCGGTAATGCCAAGGTTCACCGTGACCTCGCCCGCGGGGTTGTTGGCGACGGTGCGCGGGTTGTGGTAGTGGGACCAGCACTTGGTGTCGTAGTTGAACTTGCTGATTTCGTAGATCTCGGCCTCCGTCTCGACGTTGCCGTGTTCCGTGATGCCGGCGAACACGCCGATGCGGGACCGGTCCAGCGCCGCCAGCGTCAGCCCGGCGTCCTTCAGCGCCTCGTGTGCGCAGTAGATGCTGATGGAGCCGGCCCGGGTACCGTTACGGATCTCCTTGCGGGTCTGGTGGCGCTGGGCATCGAAGGTACACAGCCCTGCCAGCGTCTCCCCGAAATAGCGGATGGAGTAGGCGCTGACCCCGGAGACCCCTGCGAGCAGGTTGGCCCGGAACTCGGCCAGGGAGTTACCGTTGGGCGCGGTCAGCCCAACCCCCGTGATGACAATCCGTTCACGCGGTGACGTATTCATGCTTCGTCGGACTCGCTGGCCTTTCCGTGCAAGCCTGTAGAGTTGTGCATACGGCCGGCTAATATAGGGCCACCCGGGCGCCGTGGAAACCCGTGCCCGTCCGTGTCTGCGGCCGGGGCCCTCAGCGCGTGGCCCGGTCCCCGGCGCGACCGGTCAGCGTGGGAAGTAGACGTAGCTGATCGGGGGCTTACCGGTGGCGAAGAAGTAGACCCCGCCCACGAGGGTGAACACCAGCGCCCCCATGATCTCCGCCGCGATGACTCCTACCATGAGGGGTTTGAGGCGCACCACCAGTCGGGGGCCGCCGACCCGCATGACCACGCCCTTGATGAACCAGCCGGCCAGGAAGGAGTACGAGGTCATGGCCATGGGCCAGGTGGCCCAGAGCAGGAACAGCACCGGGTGCAGCGGCCACCAGGGCACGCGCAACCGCAGGGCGCTGAAGGCCGCCACCAGGCCGAACCCCAGTCCCGCGGCCGGCCAGAAGTTCGGCCGGGAGTGGATTCCGCTCAGCTTGTGGAACCACGGGAGGCCCTCGCCATCGGCCAAGGTCCCGGTCAACCTCATCTGCAGGACCTCCGGCTCCACGGCCTGGAATGGCATGATGGGGATGCGCTGCCGGGACCACTGGTAGCTGGTGCAGCCGAAATGGTAGGACGCCATGAGGGTCACGGCCACCGCCACCACCACGCCGGCGACATAGAGCAGGAAGGTGGTTCGTGCCAGTCGGCCCGGGGTCAGTCCGGCCTTCTCGCCGATCTTGAGGCCATTGACGAGGTACGGCATCAGCGCCTGGCTCTGGTCGATGCAGAGGTTGGTGCAGACCAGAGCGGTCACCACCACGCCGACAGGGCCCAGCGTATAGCCGCCCAGCATCCCCAGGAGCACGCCGAAGGGCTGCCAGCGCGGACTGATGTAGAACAGGCCCGTCTCCGCCGCGATTCGCGAGGTCATCACCATGCCCAGCAGCATCAGCACCACGGTGGCCGCGGCCCATGGCCAGGCCACGCCCAGTCGCGTCACCAGCACGACCAGCGCCGCCATGGACACCAGGCAGGCCCGGCAGGCCCAGACCGCCGCGACGTCGGCCCGGGCCTCGACCCGCCGCCAGAAGGCCAGGGCCCGGGCGAGGACCTGCCGGTAGTATTGCCGACCCGAGTACAGCATGGTGAAGGTCAGCGCGACGTAGGCCCCCGCGCGCAGGTCGCCCTCGAAACCGCCGACGCCGTAGTCGGTGTAGAGGTTCACGCCGCGGGTCACCAGAGGGATCGCCAGCAACAGGTAGAGCAACTGCGAGATGCCCATGGTGAGGCTGATCTCGCTGCTGAGGAAGAAGGCCAGCGCCACCACCAGCGGGAAGAGGCTCAGTTGCAGGGCCAACGAGCCCCAGGTGGTCTTGTAGATCGCGGGCCAGGCGGTACCGATGGCGGTCATGGGCCAGCTCAGGGTCACCGGAACCAGGACGTCGGGGAACCAGCACTGCAGGCCATTGTTCAGGCGGATCAGGAGAATGGGCGCGAACCCGACCCAGAACAGCCGCAGGCCCATCACGCTCGGCAGGATCTCCCCAGGCTGCCGCTCGAAGAGCGCCGCCGAGCACTCGGCGATAGGGTAGCTGAGGTGCTCGTGATCAGACCACTGCCGGTGTACGATGACGGCCAGCGCGCACATGCTCAAGGCACTGAGGAAGATCATCGGCAGCCAGGTCGCCAGCGCCGGCCACCAGGCCTCCCACGGGACCTGTTCCCACAGCCGCCGGGGTCGTTCCAGCAGGGGCACCGCGTCGGCCAGTCCCCCCTGCTGGGAACCCGTGATATAGCGGGTCACCACGGCGTCGTGGTTCGCGTCGGTACGGGCGACGAAGGCCTGTATGGGGACATAGCCCAGCAGGCCGTGCTCCTTCCATCCCGGGGTCACCTGGTTCCAGTGGAAGGGCATCACCAGGTTCTGGGTGAACTGCTCCATGAGCCCACGGCCGGGGATGCTGCAGGCGGCCATCGTGAGGGCCACGATCAGGGCCAGTTCGGCTGGTCGCAGGGGCCAGTCCGGCCGCAGCCGGCGCAGCAGCGGGTTCAGCACCACCACCGTCAGGAACAACGAACCGAGAACGATCACCGGGATCAGGTGCCCGCTGGTGAAACTCTCGAGGTTCAGGATGCGGTCGTTGACGTGACCCGCCCCGGCGATGAAGAGCGATGCGGCCACGCCGATGACTAATGCTCGCCACGACATCAGCAGCACCCCACTGCACGGAGCCTGGCTGGGACCCGCCGCGGCGTCACTGTAGTGCCGGCGCCGGCCAGGCGCGAGCCTCCCCGGCGGGTGCAGGCGTAGGCGGTCGCTGGACTGGCGTTCCGCCCGGCGCGTGGCGCCGGCTCCGAAGCACGGGCGTCCCGCGGATGCGGGACCACCCGCCACCGGCGCCGCGTGAGGCCCCGCGGCCCTACGTGGGAGTACGCGCGGCAGGCAAGCCCGCCTGGCGCCGACCCGCGCCAGGCGCTATCGTGGTGCCAGGCGTCAGGGGTGCGACCTGGGTGTGCCAGCCTGGCGCGCGTGGGTGCCGGTGGGGGACCGTCAGGCATGAACCGTCAGGAATGGACCGCAGCGGTCACCGGGCTCGTGATGGGCGGCATGGTCGCCGCGAGCCAGGGAGCGGAGGCAGCGATGAGTGCCACGGCTGAACGGCCGGCGTCGGCAGCGCCCGCAGAGATCCTGGACTTCCTCCCGGAGCAGTCCGTCACTCGCGTCGGCCGGCCGCTCCGGGTCACCGTCCGCATCGGCAACGCGGCCGGAGAACGGGCGGAGCTTGCCGTACGGCTGAGCGTGCCGCCGGGGGTGGCTCTGACGGAAGGGGCCGCTGAGCAGCAGTTTGGGCTGGAGGCGGTGCAGGAGCGCGAGGTGTCCTGGGTCCTGGTGGCCGGTGGGCCCCTGCTGGCCGAGCTGCGGCTGGAGGTGCGCACCGGCGTGGCTCCGGTGGCCGGGGCCATGGTGCCCGTGCGGTTCCTGCCCAGGCTGGAGGCGTCGCCCGGTACCTACGTCCCCGAGCCCCGTCCGGCCCGGACGCCGCTGCTCATCGGGGCCCACCACTGTCCTCTCTGGGAGGCCGACAAGCCCGGCATGTGGACCCAGATCCGCAAGCACATGGAACGGGTGCCGGCCCTGGGTTTCTACGACCAGGCGAGCCCCGAGGTCTCCGACTGGGAGACCGCCTGGGCCGTAGAGCACGGGATCTCCTTCTTCATCTACTGCTGGTACCGCACGTCGCAGGGCGGGCCGGTCCAGACCATGTTCAGCAGCGCCATCCATGAGGGTCTGTTCGCGTCGCGCTATGCGTCGCAGATGAAGTTCACCATCATGTGGGAGAACCAGAGTCGCGGCCGGGCCGGGGTGGCGGACGAAGCCGATCTGATGGGGAACCTGCTGCCCTACTGGCTGGGGAACTACTTCCGTCACCCCAGTTACCTGAAGGTTGACAACCGGCCGGTGCTTTTCATCTACCGGCCCGAGTTCCTGGTGCAGGACCTGGGCAGCGTGGAGAACGTCGTCAAGGCCTTCGGCAAGATGCGCGAGGCCTGTCGCGCGGCCGGCTTCGACGGGTTGTACCTGCTGGGCGAGTACCGCGGCCTGGATCCCAAGCACCTCCAGCTCATGAAGGACCTGGGACTCGACTACACCTTCGCCTACTGCTGGCACGTGCCCAACAGCCCGACGCCCCAGCAGGCCATCGACGCCCAGATGGACTCCCTCCGGAAGACCCAGGAACTGGCGATCCTGCCGCAGGTCGCGACCGTCTCCCAGGCCTGGAGCGGCTGGCAGGACGAGGGCAGCATCTGGAAGATCCCTCCGCCGGACTTTGAGCGACTGCTGCAGCAGGCCAAGGACTTCGTCAGTCGCCTGCCACCCGAGCAGCTCGGGGGCCGCATGCTGTTGCTGGACAACTGGAATGAGTGGGGTGAGGGGCACTACCTCGCGCCCTACACCGAGTATGGCTTTGGCTATGTGGACGCCGTGCGGAAGGTCTTCTCCGACGCTCCCGCCGAGCACCTGGACCTGATCCCGGAGGACGTGGGACTCGGGCCCTATGACCGCGCCTACCGTCAGCACGTGGTCGCCGAGGCGGACCTGCGGCAGTCCCTGCGACGGCACGTCGCGCGCGCCGGGGGCGAGGAGCCTGGCCTCATCGGCTGGTGGACGTTCGATGAAGAGGACGGCACCCCCGTCGCCTGGGACTCCTCGGGCCATGGCCGCGGCGGTATCCTGCGCAACGCCCGGCGCGTCCCCGGCCTGGAGGGCCGTGCCCTCGAGTGCCAGGGCGGTTGCGTCGACGTCCCGAACCACGCCGCGCTCTCGCCAGCAGGCGGCCTGACCATCGCTTGCCGGGTCAGGTCAGACCTCGCCGGCCAGGGCAATACCTGGATCGTCAACCGCGTCCTCTCCGGCGGCACCGACACTGGGTACCGGCTGGGCGTGGTCAACGGCAAACCCTGCTTCGAGGTGCCCCAGACCTCGTGGAGCCATCACCTCAGCGCCGCAGAGGACCTTCCTACCGGCCGCTGGGTCCACCTGGCCGGGACCTTCGATGGCACGACGATGCGCCTCTACGTGGACGGGCTCGAGCGCGGCACCATGGAACGGCCCGGCCCGGTCAAGCCCAATGCCTTTCCCCTCTGCCTCGGTTCCTACGAAGCCGGCCACCAGGCCCATTTCACCGGTCTGCTCGACGAGGTGCGGCTCTACGGCCGCGCTCTCAGCCCGGCGGATATCGCCCGGCTGGCCGCCGCCGGTTCGGCGAAGGGACCCTGAGGGGACCACCCCACGGGGCCGGTTGCGTCGTGCCGCTCTCCGGCGGTTCGGAGGCCACTGCACCCATCGGGCCAGTCGGTCGCTGGGCAGAGGCCTGCGTCCGCATCCAGTACATCGGCAACCTGCGGCTGGCAAGACTGCGGTTCGGTTAGCGAAGCTCCGCCTCAAACCGCCGAGAGCTCCCAGCGGTCTGGAGGCCGGGATCTCCGCATCCCGGCGGCAGGTTACGGAGGACCCGCCATCCAGGCGTTCCCGGCGTGGCCGGGAACCTGCCTCAACCGTGCGGGTACTGCCTCATCAAGCGCGCCTAATACAGCGTGGCGTTCAGGCCGTTGCCCAGGGGTGCCCTGGGGGGTGCCACCGCCGGCGGCACGCTGCGGAACACGCACACGGACTCGGGGGCGGTGATCGCCACGTCCGCGATCCCGTCACCGTCCATATCCCCGCGCAGGACGATGTTGCCGATTTCGCCCTGGGCGTGGGGCTTGCCACCGTAGAGGTCGGGTTGCGACTCCATGACGAGGGTGGTTGTCCGGCGGCCCTCGCCATCGAAGACCCCCCGCGAATGGGGCAGCACGATCTCATCCAGGCCGTCGCCGTTGAGGTCCGCCAGGGCGTGGAACCGAGTGTACTCCGCCTTGATCCGGCCCAGCCACTCGCCGTCTTCGCCGACCAGCCAGAGCTCGTTCTGGTCTCCGCACGCCGCGGTCGGCACGACGTCCACCAGGAGCTGGACGCCAGGCCGGTCAGCCCGGACTTTGCCGATGTCGATGGACTCGAAATGGTGGCCGCCGATCTCCCACAGGAGGCCGCCGTTGCCGTCGACCGCCATGAGCCGGTGGTGGCCGCAGCAGGTGAGGAGCAGCACGCACTCGGCCGGCGTGGCACCCCGGCGCAGCACCCGGGCGCAGTCCATGTGGCCCCCGCCCTTGAAGCGCCCGCCGTCCTGGAGGGCCCAGCGGACCGTGCCGTCGGCATTCACCAGGGCATAGCCCACCAGGACCTCCTCGCGGCCGTCGGCATCGACGTCCACCGGCACCGGCTGGTGCGCCGTGGGGAAGCCGCCCGGGTTCTGGAGGGTCCAGAGCTGCTTGCCGGAGTGGTCCAGGGCCCAGATCTGCGAGTAGCGCGTCTTGACCAGCACGTCCGTGGGGCGGCCCTTGCCGGAGAGGTCCGCGAAGACGAGACAGTCCGTGGCCTCCGGCGGGATCGGTAGCCGGCGCCGTTCCTTGCCGGTGGCGCCCTCCAACTCGACCAGGAAGCCATCGGTGCATAGGATCACCTCCGGCCGACCATCGCCATCCCAGTCATGGATCTGGCAGGCCACGTCATGGTGCAGCCCGCGGCGGCCGATGGCCGGGTCGCCCCAGCGCCAGAGGATGCTGCCGTCGAGGCGGTGAGCGACCACGGCACTGGTGTAGTGAATGTCGACCGTGTTCACATTGCGGGCCGAGACGATCTCGACCTGGCCATCGCCATCGACATCCCCGGCCACGGTCCAGGCGCCGCTGTACTGCAGGTCCAGGGGCAGGCGCTTCCAGGGCTGGACCTGTCGGCTCTCGGCGTGCGGTACGCCCGGGTCTGTGGTATCGAACCGCGTTGGGTTGGCGGGCATGTCAGCTCCCATGACAGAGGCGGTGACCACGAGCCATGCCGTGCAGACTCGTGCCGCCGCGGCCGCCTGGCGGCACCACAGGGATCGCGTCCTGCCTGCACGGTCAGCCTGCGCCATGGCTCGGGGTCTCCGCCTCGCGCTCCGCGGGGCCGCGGCATCCATCGGTCGGTAACGCCGCCCTTAGTCTACTTGGCCCGGGCCGTCGCGGCAAGGGACTTCCCCGCCGATGCCAGGCCTGCGCATGCCCGCGTGGCACCGGTGGTTTGCCCGGGCAGGATTCCGTGGCATACTGACTGGTTCCGCGAAGACACTGGCGCCATCGGTGTGGCACCGACGCGCTTCAGGTCCGCGTCGGCGCCCCCTCGCTTCAGGCAGGAGACCACGTCACGGCACGATGAAGAGCCACACGACAGCCCTGGGCACGGCCCCCCTGGGCCCCCTGATGGTCAGGCTGAGCATCCCCGGCATGGTGGGCATGCTCGCGTCGTCGCTCTACAACATCATCGGGACCTTCTGGGTGAGCGGCCTGCCGGAAGGGACCCACGCGATCGCGGCCCTGACGGTCCTGTTTCCGCTGCAGATGGTCGCCGGCGCGCTGGGCATGGGGTTGATGGCGGGCGTGGTCTCGCTGGTTTCGCGGCGTTTTGGGGCGGCCCGCATCGACGAGGTGCACCAGGCCGCCGGGAATGCGTTGTTGCTGGCGGTGGGCACGGGTCTGGCGATGGCCCTGGTGCTGGTGCCGTTGGCGCGGCCCGCGGTGATGCTGTTCGGTGCGACGTCTGAGATCCTCGAGCCGTCGGTGACCTACCTGACCACCGTGGCGCTGGGGTTCCCGTTCCTGCTTTTCAGCATGGTGGCCAGCGGCCTCTACAGGGGTTCGGGGAACACCTTTGTGCCGATGTTGCTGCTGGTGTTCGGCGCCGTCCTGAACGCGATCCTGGACCCCTTCCTGATCTACGGCTGGGGGCCGTTTCCACACCTGGGCATCGCCGGCGCGGGGCTGGCGACGGTGATCTCGCAGGCGGTCGGGGCCCTGTGCTCGGGGTGGTACCTGTGGAGCCCGCACAGCGGTTACTCACTGCGCCCGCATCACTTCCGCCTGCGTGGCACCATCCTTGCGGACATCGCCCAGGTGGGGGCCCCGGCCTCGGCGGAGAGTGTCCTGCGCAGCGTCGTGGCCTCGTTGTGCAACTGGATGCTGGGCCGGTTCGGGCCGGCGGCCATAGCGGCGCAGGGGCTCTCCATGCGGGTGATGATGCTGATGATCTCCTGCCTGGGCGGCGGGGTGAACCAGGCCCTGGTACCCACGGTTGGCTACAGTTTCGGCGCGGGCGACTACCGCCGCCTGTGGCGCGCCTACCGGTTTGCCGCTCTGTGGACCGGCATCGGCGGCCTGATCCTGGGCACCCTGATCTGCGTGTTCGCCGTCCCTATCCTGGCGCCCTTTACCAAGGAGCCTGAACTCGCCGTGTTGGGCCCCTTGGCGCTGCGCTGGCGCGTGTGCACGTTCTTCCTGGTGGAGCCGCAGATGATGGCGGTGTTCGTGTTCCAGGGCATGGGCAAGGGTGGCCGCGCCATGATGCTCACTCTGACCCGGAACGTGCTGTTGGTGGTTCCGGCCCTGTTCCTCCTGGGCTGGCTCTACGGCGTCACTGGGGTGTTCGCCGCGCAGGCCGCCGCGGATGTACTGTGCCTGTTCCTGTCGGCCGCGATGGTCGTGCAGGCGTATCGCCGCTATCCGCCGCAGGCCGGCACGTCGGTCCCGGAGTCCACGCCGCCCTGAGACGCTCCCGGGCCATTGCCCTTCCCGCAACCGGGTGATATGGTCTCCAGGCAGATACGGAGGACGGTGCCATGTCCCGAAGCCCAGGGCCCACGAACCCGGCGGCTGCCCGGCGGGTGCGCTCCCGGACCCCTCGCGCGCGCCCGACCCGCCTCCCCGCCGCGGACACGCCGTGGGACTGGTCCCACCACACCACCTACGAACTGCGCCTGCGCCGCCTGCGCCACCGCTTCTCGTACGCCTTCGTGCGCGAGCTCTACGATCTGACCATGGACGGGATGCTTGCGCAGCTCGACGCCGAGCGGCGGGAGGCGGACCTGGTCGAGGGCGTCGACGCGCGTCGGGTCCAGTGGCAGGCGCCCATGGCGCGTACGTTCGCCGCACTCAAGGCCCAGGGCGTCGGGAGGCTCTCGGAGTTCGTGGACCGGGTCTACACCCGGGAGTCCGCAGAGGCGCTTCTAGCGGAAACCGGCCTGGCGCTGCGCGATCTGCGGGCGACCCTGGAGTACCTCGACCAGCAGTACCTGCCGTTCCAGAAGCCCCTGCGGGTGCTCGTGGCCCGCACCGATGCAGGGCGCCACGCCAGGATCGGCCTCCTTGTCCCCCTGGGACTGGCGAACAACCTGGCCCTGCTGGATGCCGGCAGGAGCCGCGCCGGCCGGGAGGCCCTGGCCAGCCGGACCGGGATCCCCGCGGCGGACCTTCTCGACCTGGTCCACCGTGCCGACATCTCGCGCCGGTTCTGTGCCGCCCGTGCCGTCGATGCCGGATGCCGGGCTGGCTATGGCACCCTCGAGGCATACCGTCAGGCCGACCCGCGACCCAACTCCGGCAGCCCCGTAGCCCGTGAGATGGTGACCTTCGCGCGCTGTGCTCCGCTCGTGGTGCAGGACGTCCCCTGCCGGCCCCTCCCACGTCTCGATCCGGCCCCGCCCCGATCCGGGGCCTGTGCCAACGGCTGCCCGAACTGCTGGGGAGGTTACGACTGTGGAATCCGCATGTGCCTACGCCAGAATAGGGTGCCAACGTGTGCGCACTGCTCACTGTTCCCCTGTGACGGGCACTGGCAGGCGGCCACCATCGCCCTGTTGGCCGAGCGCAGGGCACGCCTGGCGGCGGACGCGGTCGTCACGGTTCAGCCGTTGCCGCCGGAACGCCCGGTCGTGGTGCCGCTGCCGCCCTCCGCGTCTTTGCCCGCGGCCCACCGGAAGGGGCTTGCGCAGGTGCACGCGATCCTCAGCGCGTTCCGGGCCGGCACCGCCCGCACCACCTACGCCGGCAGGCACCAGCAGAAGCGCCGGCAGCGCCATGTCGGTGGGACGCTATGGAGCCTGGCTGCGGGCGGCACGCTGGCGGACGAGGGGGAGGGATACCTCTCTCTGGACAAGGACGAGTGCAGTTCGCGGCGTTCCGAGTTCCCGGACCCCGAACACGCGAAGGAACTGGATGCCCTACGCCTCCCGGGCGTGCGCACGGAGTCCTTCTACAAACCACCCCGGACCCCGCGGCACCGGGACAACGCCGAGTCTCGCCTGTTCGTCGACGAACCGCACGGCGGTATCGCCACCCTCAAGGCCCTGCGCTGGTACGCCGGGGCGCTCCGTCGCGTCTACGGAGTTCCTTCCTACAAGGGATCCAGTCAGTGGGCCGGCGAGGCCTACCGCCGGTTCATCGCGGCGGACATGACGGAGCTGCCGCAGTGACGGGAGCATGGCCTACGCTCCGGGCTGAGCCGGCTCAGGATGGAGAGGCCCTGGTGGAAGACGCCGCCGAACAGCGTCGTGACGGCCCGCGACGGCCCCCGCCCGCCCGCCGGCTGTGGGCGCGTCCGACGACGGGTCTTGGGGGAGACTGCCGGTCAAGGCTGTGGGTGGCCATCGTCACGGGAGTCCTCACGGTGAACAGCCTCCTGCAAGGGGCCGGGGGCGTCTCGGTGACGCCTGCGGAGTTGGCCGCCTGCGCGGAGTGGACCGCGGCGTACCTGGGGCCGGCGGGCACACGCGTCGCCTTCTCGTTCACCTACGGCGGCCGACCCTCGCCCGGCCTGCTGCAGGACTGGGCCCGGGCACACTCGTCCGAGGCGCTCGACGCGCAGCGCACCCGGCATACCACCACCTGGACCGATCCGCAGACCGGGCTGGTGGTACGGTGCGTCTCGGTGGCGTACCGGGACTTCCCAACGGTCGAGTGGACGCTCTCCTTCCGCAATGGCGGGGCAACCGACACGCCGGTCCTCGACGGCATCCAGGCCTTGGACCTGGCGGTAGAGGGCAGCGGGGAGGGTGAGTACCTACTGCACCACGCCGTGGGTAGCCCCTGCACGCCCCGGGACTACCAGCCGCTCGAGTCCGTTCTCGGGCCGGGCACCCGGCAGCGCATCGCCGCGGCCGGCGGGCGCCCGACGAACACGGACCTCTCCTACTTCAACCTGGAAGCCCCCGGCGGTCGTGGCCTGATCGTGGCCGTCGGCTGGCCCGGGCAGTGGGCCTCGGAGTGGGTGCGGGACAACCAGCGAGGGCTCAGGGTCCGGGCGGGACAGGAACAGAGTCACTTCAAGCTCCTGCCTGGGGAAGAGGTGCGCACGCCGCTGATCGCGCTGCAGTTCTGGCATGGGCCTGGCGCCCTGGCGGGCGGCGACTGGCTGCGGGCCCAGAACCTCTGGCGGCGGTGGTTCATCGCCCACAACCTGCACCGGCCGGGAGGCAGACTGCCCCCCACGCAGTGGTGTGGGGCGAGCCTCACCACCAACATGATGGTCGAGGCCACCGAGGAGAACCAGAAGCAGTACGTGGACGCCTACCTGGCGCGGGGGCTGAAGCCCGACTTCTGGTGGATGGACGCGGGATGGTACCCCTGCCACGGAGACTGGACCTGCACCGGCACGTGGGAGCCGGACCCTGCCCGCTTCCCCCACGGGTTGCGGCCGGTCACCGACTACCTCCATGCGCGGGGCATCCGGAGCATCCTGTGGTTCGAGCCTGAGCGGGTGCGGCGTGGGACGTGGCTCGCCGTGGAGCACCCCGAGTGGGTCCTGTGGGGCGATGGCGACGGCCTCCTGGACCTGGGTAACCCGGCAGCCTGGCGATGGCTGGTAGACCACGTCGATGCCATGCTGACCACAGCCGACCTCGATATCTACCGGCAGGACTTCAACATGGACCCGCTGCCTATGACCGCAGCGGTTGGTTGGATTCCCGCTTCCGGTTGCCTGCCAGTGAGTTGGGTGTCAGGACTGGGGCTCGTGGCATAGTATAGGGTGCAGAGGGCTTCCCTGTTCTCCTCCCGTTCG
>Ga0172375_10003782_pt1 | contig 22771 bp, 23 predicted proteins | sample LakKiv1m_FD_114537 | JGI IMG/M metagenome (GOLD analysis project Ga0172375, IMG submission 114537) | Freshwater microbial communities from Kabuno Bay, South-Kivu, Congo - kab_092012_11.1m | ecosystem: Environmental > Aquatic > Freshwater > Lake | place: Democratic Republic of the Congo... | reverse complement strand
TTCAAGTGAACCCTGCACATCCGCTTTGATGATTAAATTCAGTTCGCGCGCCGCGCCATCCTTAATCTGCTTGAATATATCTTCGAGGGTGGTCTTGGGAGCCTGATAGACCACCGAGGAGGCGGCTTTGCTGGCTTCCACCTGCGCACGGGCATCACGTTCAGTGGGTACAACGGTAAAAACATTGCCAGCGGATGGCACATCATTCAGCCCCATGACGGAGACCGGGGTGGATGGGCCGGCTGAGCGGATGGGTTTACCCTTAAAGTCGAACATGGCTTTGATCTTGCCGAAGGCAGTTCCTGCCACCACAACATCCCCCATCTGGAGGGTACCGTTTTGTACCAGCAAGGTGGTAATTACGCCTTTGGCTTTGTCCAGCTCTGCTTCGATTACAGAGCCCAGTTTCTGGCCGTGGGGATTGGCCATGATACTGGTTGATTCAGCTACCAGGGTGATGGCTTCCAGCAGATCATCAATACCAGTTTTCTGTTTGGCAGAGACCGGAATGACCATGGTATTCCCGTCATAGTCTTCTGGGACCAGGTCAATATCAGCCAGCTGCTTTTTCACGAAATCCGGGTTGGCATCCGGACGGTCGATCTTGTTCATGGCTACGATGATGGGAACCTGGGCTGCCTTTGCATGGGCAGCCGCTTCTTTGGTTTGCGGCATGACGCCGTCATTGGCAGCGACCACCAAAATTACAATATCCGCGCCTTGTGCCCCACGGGCGCGCATCGCGGTAAAAGCTGCATGGCCGGGGGTATCCAGGAATGTGATCAGGTGGCCTTTATGATCCACCTGGTATGCGCCGATATGCTGTGTAATTCCGCCAGCTTCACCACCGGCGACATCGGTATGGCGGATGGCATCCAGCAGGGTGGTTTTTCCGTGGTCCACATGGCCGAGGATGGTGACTACAGGAGGCCGCTTAACAAGGTTCTTATGATCTTCCCTGTCGATGACCATTTTCCAGTCGGCCAGTTTACCTTCTTCTTTCTTTTCTTCCTGCTCCAGCTCTTCCTGAGCTACTTCAAAACCCAATCCTGACGCAACGATGGCCGCGGTGTCGTAATCCACCAGCTGGTTGATGTTGGCCATGACTCCGTTGCTCATTAATTCTTTGATCACCTGGATCGGGCTGGCATCCAACTTGATTGCCAGGTCTCGAACTGTGATGCTTACAGGTAGTTCAATGCTTTTTTTCTCGCCCATGTGGCACCTCCTTAATTCTACGTGCTCACTCGCTATGTTGATGCGCGGAACCCTCACGGTTCTGCTTGAGCGAGAAACCTTCTGATGAAAACCCGGTTAAACGTTCAGGGTCTCACCTGGTCTTCCTCGCTCGTGTCTGCTTCCGGCAAGCGCGAAGCATATTCTTTTAGTATGATCTTTTCCGCGTCGGTTAATTCCATCTTCAACGCGGCCCCCAGGCTGCCCTTGAGGGCTTTCTCCCAGCAGGCGCGATGATCATGCAGGTAGGCTCCTCTGCCAGATTTCTTGCCGGTTGGGTCGATCATTACACCATCTGATGTGCGCACCAGACGGATCAGACCCCGTTTGGCACGCACCTCCCGACAGCCTACGCAGGTACGCTGCGGAACCCGCTTGGCTTTGTGGACGGCAACTCGCGCCATCACTCCGCCTGCCCGGGTCGCGGGAGGGATCTTTTACTCATCCCATTCACCCCAGCCGCCACCCCGTTTGTGTTTCTTTTTCACTGTGGTGGTATCGCTCTCAGGATCGTAGGTGATCTCTACAAATTTCTTTTTCTTTTTCTTACCGCCATCTTTCTTGGAACCGTCATCCTCTTCATCATCCGCACCGGCAGTTGCGACCAACGCTTCGGGATTTAACTCAAAGATACGGTTGAGATCCATCGGTAGTTCTTCTTCCTCCTCCGATGTCTGAGCGGGTGTCTGAGCAGGTTCGGCAGCTTCTGGTGTTACTTCTTGAGGTTCTACCAGCGGAACAGAATCTTGCGCTGCCACAACTTCGGGAGTCACCGGTTCGGGCAACAGTTTTGCTTTGCGAAGGGCGTTTTCGATGGCTTCCATCATACGCGGGCCGAACCCCTGCAAGCCAAGTATTGCGTCTGAGTCGATTTTGTATTGTAAAACCAGGTCTCCCTGGGTGATATATCCGGCTTCTAAGAGGGAGCTGGCGATTGCGTCTTCCAACCCCAGACCATCCAAGCCCAGCTCGAATGCGCGCGGGGGGATGCTGGAAAGTATCTGGGCACGCTGCAAGTCTTCAGGTTTCTGCTCTGCCTGGCGTTTGATGGCTGTTTTGCGCTCCACGCGGTCTACAAAGCGAGCTAGTTGATCAAACTCTTCGGGTGAAAGGGGACGACCTTCCACTTTCTTTTGCAGAATGGCATCGATGAGAGGGATATTCTCGGTTTCGGCTTCAAAGATCGGGCGGAAATCTACATTGCTGCGGATCTTGTTCAGGGCATCACCAGCTGCCTCGGGCAGGCTTTTGATATCGATCCGCCAGCCGGTCAACTTGGCAGCCAGGCGGGCATTCTGCCCGTCACGGCCGATCGCCAGGCTGAGTTGGTCTTCTGGCACAACCACTGTAGCTGTTTTATTACTACCGATCGCATCGTTGATGTAAACACCGTTTACACGAGCGGGGCTGATGGCTTTGGAGATATATACGCCCGGATCATTGTTCCACTCGATCACGTCGATCTTCTCGTCGTGCAGTTCGCGGACAATCGCCTGGATGCGGACACCCCGGATACCCACGCAGGCACCCACCGGGTCGATTCCCTGCTGGGTGGCAGCAACCGCCACTTTAGCCCGCTGGCCGGGTTCACGAGCGATCGAGCGAATCTCCACGACACCGTGGTAGATTTCAGGAACTTCTGTTTCTAGCAAGCGCCGGAGGAAATTGCGATGCGCACGGGAGAGGATGATCTGCGGTCCGCGTGGATTCTCGCTCACTTCGAGCAGCAAGGCGCGCACTCTTTCACGCGGGCGGAAGTGTTCACCTGGAATGGATTCTTTGCGAGTCAGCATACCTTCCGCTTTTAAGTCCATACCGACGGTGACACCCAGCGCGTTTGTGGCCTGAACGATGCCGCTGATGATTTCGCCTTTTTGTTTGTTGAAGAACTCGATCTGGGACATATGTTCAGCGTCGCGGATTTTTTGCTGGATGACTTGACGGGCGGTTTGAGCGCCGATGCGGCCAAAATCCACCATCGGGGCTTCTATCATCAATTCATCCCCGAGCTCGCAGTTGGGGAAGAGAGCACGCGCTTCTTCCAGGCTGACTTCGGTGTTTGGCAGTTGAACCTCTTCCACTACCTCGCGGGCCGTATAGATGGTCACCTTACCCGTCTCGGGGTCTACTTTGGCTTCTACTTCTTGTTTTTTAGGGGCATTCACAGCCCGCTTGTAAGCAGATTCCATCGCTTCTTTAAGCGCCTGCATGATGACATCCCGGGGAAGTTGTTTTTCCTCCAGGACTTCAATGAAAGCCAGCACAAATTCGTTCTTCATTCTTACTTTATCTCCACTCTGACGAACTTTGTAATTAGATGCAGAAAAGTGGGGAGTACCCACTTTTCGGTGAAAGCAATATCGGTGAACCGTGAAACAAGCATATTTTAGCATAACTACCCCCGGGAATCAAGCATTCTACATCCAATGGAGGATATTTACATTATCTACACAACTTTCTAATAATTCCTTCATATCCTTCTGGTAATATGGTCTCAATAAGGAGAAAACAATGAATAAAACGCTTAAGACTATTCTTATCATTTTGGCTGTGCTCGCCGGACTGGCGGTCGTGGCCTTTTCCATGCCCTTCCTGCACCACAGCGGTTTCCGCGGACACATGTCCATGCCTTTTTACGGCGGTTTCCCCATGTTTGGCGGTTTTATGGTGATCGGCTTAATCTTCGGTCTGTTCCGGTTCCTCATCCCGGCAGCACTGATCGCCTGGTTCTTCTGGTGGCTGATCAACAGCGTGGCTGCCCGTAAAGCCGCCGAGGTTGTGAAGGCGGCGTCTCCGGCACCAGCGGCAGAGACAGCCTGCAAGCACTGTGGTAAACCGGTACAAAGCGGGTGGGTGGCCTGTCCGCACTGCGGCAAGAAGCTATAAACCTGACAAATCCATCCTTCTCTCCTCAAAGAGCGCCCGTAAGGGCGCTCTTTCACTGTATTGTAAAATGGACAACCCAGTTGTACACTATTCTTGTCTATACAATACCATCTCCCTGATGGCAGGAAAAGCACAAACGATAGCACCCCTCCCTGCACGTGCGAAATGGAGGCATGTATGCAACACGCAGTGTACACACAGAAATGCAAGGATGCTGTCAATACCCTGATCTTTCGCAAAGGCGCTCTACGGAAAGCCCTTACGCAAGTTGCTGAGGAGTGCTTCTCCACCTTCCCGATCCATCAGGTGCCATACGGGGATGGCGCGCCTTGCGAAGCGCTGCTCGATCAACTGACAGACCACCATCAGCGCTCACCGACGCAGGTGATCGCAGGGATGTCTGACGAAGAAGTGCGTCAGGTTGCGTTATCTATTCTGGATCTGTTTTACCGGCTGGCAATCGATGAAGGCATGCAGCGTGTAGACGCTCAGTGGAAAGCCACCTACCTGCAGCCGATGAAATCGCACTATTAAAACGAGCCTGCCAACCCTGAAAGGCTATACAAATTTGCATTCTGAAGCTCTTGACCGTTGAAACCGGTTTTTCTAATCATTACAATCAATGAAAAAGGAGACAAGATGCAAAATAAATTGAAAATTTTACTTGTTGTTTTTGTTGTGGGAATTATCACCGTTGCCTGCGGTTTCAGCGCCAGCACAGCTAATATCTCTGAAGCATACCTTGCTACAGATGACAGCGGTGCATCGGCGACTACAACCTACGCTCAGGATCAGGGGTTTTACGCAATCGTGGTGCTTAAGAATGCACCGGATGATACAACGGTTAAAGCTGTATGGACCGCTGTGGATGTGGCGGATACCGACCCCGGACTGGTCATCGATGAATACAGCATCACTACCAGCGATGCCACCATTCCTTTCAGTCTGGTGAATGATAATCTCTGGCCGTTGGGTACTTACAAAGTGGATATCTACCTGAACGATGAATTGAATCAGACCCTGGAATTCCAGGTGGAATAACCGACCCTTCTTATTCAGCAGGCTGCCACTGGCAGCCTGCTTTGCATACTGAGGTCTATCCATCATGATATGGGGTCTGTTTGGGTTTGCCTGGTTGCTGATTGACAATTCCATCATTCCCGCTATAATCTCATGCATAAACTGAGCCTGGAACTCAAGGCGCGATTTCCGCACCAGAGAGCCTGCGGTTGGTGCAAGCAGGCAGCCGTATTGTGCCCGATCCATTCCAGCGTCAGATTTTTGACCAGTTTTCCGCCGAAGGCCAGATTAGCCTGAAAAGGAAACGGGTACGCCCGTTAGCGCGTTCGAAGGTCCCGCCCCCGGCGGGATAAAAGCAGGTGGCACCACGGGCAGCCCCTCGTCCTGCGGACGAATGGGCTGTTGTTTATTAAACCAGAGGAGCCTGAATGTTAGATATCAATTTGATCCGTGAGAACCCTGAATTGGTACGCGAAGCACTGCGCAAACGCCAGATGGATCCCGCCCCCGTAGATGCGGTTCTGGAGGTGGATACCCGTCGGCGCGCGGCACAGAGTGAGGTAGAAGCCCTGAAGGCCCAACGCAACGCGACATCCAATGAGATCAGCAAGATGAAGGACCCTACTGCCAGGCAACAGAAGATCGAAGCCATGCGCGAGTTAGGCGATCGTATTGCCCAGCTGGATCAGGTTTATAAACAAATGGAAGCTGAGCAGCTGGCAATCGTTCAGGTCATCCCGAACATTCCGCATTCAACGGTTCCTCCGGGTGCGGATGACCACGACAACCCGGTCATTCAGGTGTATGGTAAGCCGCGAGAATTTGCATTTACCCCCAAACCCCACTGGGATCTCGGCCCCGATCTCGGTATCATTGATTTTGATCAGGGGATCAAGCTGACCGGCTCGCGATTCTATGTGTTAAGCGGGGCCGGTGCCCGGCTGCAGCGCGCGCTGATCGCCTGGATGTTGGACCTGCACATCCGTCAGGGTTACGTGGAGAAATACACCCCCTTCATGGTCAAGAGTGACGTCTTGCTTGCTTCTGGGCAGCTGCCTAAGTTTAAAGACAACCTGTACCACGATGTAGAAGAAGATTACTGGATGGTGCCAACCGCCGAAGTACCCCTTACAGGCATTCACATGGGTGAATTTATAGAAGAAGCCGCACTGCCGTTAAATTACACGGCGTATACTCCCTGTTTCAGGCGGGAGAAGATGAGTGCCGGCCGGGATGTGCGCGGTATCAAGCGCGGCCACCAATTTGACAAAGTAGAGATGTACAAATATTGCCGTCCCGAAGATTCTATGGATGAACTGCAGCGGATGATCCGTGATGCAGGGCAAACCTGTGAAGACCTCGGCCTGCATTATCGGATGATCCAACAGTGCACGGGGGATCTGGGTTTCAACGGCATGATCGCTTATGATCTGGAATTGTGGGCGCCAGGTTGCGGAGAGTGGTTGGAAGTTTCATCTATATCGAATGTTGGCGATTTTCAGGCACGCCGCGCGAACATAAAGTACCGCCCGGCTGATGGTGGCAAACCACGCTTTGTGCATACGCTCAACGGTTCGGGGCTTGGGCTTCCGCGCACGCTGATCGCTGTATTAGAAACCTACCAGGAGAGCGATGGTTCCATCCGTGTACCGGATGTGCTTAAGGCCTGGATGGGCGGTATAGACCGCATCACAAAATGATGGACCTGACGCCCGTTCTCCCCTATCTCTTCCCCGCGCTGACCTTCATTGTGATGCTGGTCGGCTGGTTCGGGCTGATCATCCCAGTCTATCCCGGGCTGACGATCATCTGGCTGGCGGCAGTCGTCTTTGCCGTCATTCAGGGGGTCGCCTGGCCGGGTTGGTTGTTCTTAGTCCTGCTGACACTATTGATGATCGCCGGAAATCTGGCAGATAACATCCTCATTGGCGCTCGAGCTAAACAGACCGGCGCTTCGTGGGGGTCGATCCTGGTTGGTTACCTGGCAGGTATCGCCGGTACTTTTCTGCTGCCTGCTGTGGGCGGTGTGTTGTTTACGATCCTGGGAGTGTTCCTGATGGAAATGCTGCGACGGAAGGATTGGCGTCTTTCCTGGCAGGTGACCCGGGCGATGGCCTTCGGCATCGGCTGGGCGGTGTTGGTTCGCATGCTGCTTGGCGGGCTGATGGTTATTTTATGGATCATCTGGTACTTCGTGACAACTGCCTGATCTGCCCCTATACTTAACCTGGTACAGCATAACGAACGCCCCCGGGAAACCCGGGGGCGTTCATTCTTCAGTCAATGGTTATTCGTGTGCCAGATAGGCTTCGAGCATCAAGAGATTTTTCTCGCCAGCTTGCTTCACCACGCGCAGGAGCGCATCCATGTGGCTGACCTCTTCCAGCTGTTCACTGACGAACCAGCCGAGAAACTCACGCGCGAGGTGATCGTTCTGTTTGATGGCCAGGTCCATCAGCGCGTTGATGCGGCGGGTGACTTCCCATTCCCAATCCAGCGCGTACTGGATAGCTTCTTCAGCGCTGGCAAAAGATGTCTTTCCAGCGGGGATGGCGGGGATTTTGACCTCACCACCGGTATCCATGACGTACTTGACGAACTTCATACCATGCGCCCGCTCTTCTTCAGATTGCTTGATAAACATCTTGGCCATTCCCTTCAGCGCGCGCGCTTCAAAGAAGGCTGCCAGCTGCAGGTACTGGCTGGAGGCCTCAAACTCATGCCCGACCTGAGCATTAATCATTTCATTCAATTCTTTACTGATCATCATAGGAAAACCCTTTCTTCAAATAATTTATAATCATTATAGCAAATTGGATGGCTTGATTCTACTGCCAGATTACACATCCCGAATTGATGATATAAATATGTAATTAACGATTACTGGAGGAGATCATGAATTGTTCTGAACTACCATTCACCCCCACAGAAGTGAAGGTGGAGCTGGGCCAATTACTGCGGTTGGAGAAAAAAGCCCGCCTGATGCTGAATGAGCGGTTCGAACAAGCATGGAAACTTCGGGAACAAGCCCCAGAAAAACACACCCCGGCTTTTATGACTGCCTGGGAAGTGCTATCTGCCAGCGCGGAGGTCACCAGCGGTCTTTTCAACCCCAACGATTGGGTACCGGCCATCGGGCAGGACGCTGCCTGGGCTGAAAAATTCAACGACCTGATGGAAAACCCCAAATCGCTCACTCGCATGTATGGCAAACGTTTCGCGCAGCTATGGCCGATCTTTGATGTACGGGCTGCCCGGCAACAGGGAGTTTTACAGGCAGAAGCCCCCACCCGGGCGGAAGCCCAGTTGGTTTATTCACGGGCTGGAGTTCCGGGCGTGCCCGCCTGCTGGCAGGCACATGCCCATGAGACCCCTGTCCCCGTCCCGGATTGGCAACACACTGTGCCTGCATGGGAGGCAGTCCGCCGCAATCTTTTTCAAGACCCGGCCTGGAACCACACAGAGAACGACACGCGGATCATTTCGAATGCTTTCCTCTCCCTGATCTATTTCCTCAAAGAAAGCCACCTCTACTTTGAGAACCCAAGCCTGAGCCCGGATATTTTTGATCGAACTCAGGTACTTTCCAGTTTATGAACGATCCACTCAGTGAACCTTCTGTTTATCTTCGCATTCAGGGGATCGTCAGGCAGATCCCTGCCGGCCGTGTCAGCACGTATGGTCAGGTAGCCCAACTCGCGGGGGGATGCACCGCTCGCATGGTAGGATACGCCATGGCCTCCCTGCCGGAGGGAACTGATGTACCGTGGCAGCGGGTGATCAATGCCCGTGGACGAATCAGCCCGCATGGAATGGGTTACGGATCTATTCTGCAAAGGCAGCTGCTGGAAGAAGAAGGGGTTCGCTTCTCACCCGATGGGGTGATTGACAGGAACCTCTTCTTCTGGCCGTAGCAGAGACAGGGGAGATCAGGTATTCAACCAGTTACCCGGGGTGGGGGCGAGTTGTTTAATGATCGAAATCAGTCGGTCCATTGGTAATGGCTTGGAAAGATAATAATCCGCACCTGCATCTCGACACATTTCTTCATCACCTGGCATCACCAGGGCGGTGAAAGCCACTACCGGAACTTGCCGCAGCCAGTCTGAATCGGATGAACGCAACAAGCGGATCGCCTGAATGCCATCCATGCCAGGCATCTGGATATCTGTCAGAATGATATCCACCGAGAAACGCGCAGCCATATCCAGCAATTCGAGCCCACTGCGCGCAGTCATTACATGACAACCGGCAGCCGACAGGACGGCTGAAACCGTATCGAGGATGATTTCATTGTCGTCTACCAGTAATACCTCAAGATCCAGTTTTTCTCCATCCGGCACTTGAACCGATGGAGATGCCGGCGCGGCCACACGCGATAATTCCCTCTTCAACTCTTCCTGCGTAAATGGTTTCACCAGATATCCCGCGGCACCCATTTGCAGGTAGCTCTTCCGGGTCTCTTCGACCGAACTGATGATGACAACGATCCCGGCGGTTCGCGGATCGTTCTTAAGCTCACGTAATACAGTTGCGCCATCCATATCCGGCAAGTGCAAATCCAGTAGAATGGCATCGGGTTTGAAGCGAACAGCTTCATCGAGCGTGCCAGCTCCTTGACCCCGGATGACCGGTTCGATGCCCAGAGAGCGCAACAACTCCGCGATTTGCTTTTGATGGGCTTCATCATCCTCGATCAAAAGTACCCGGCTCATGGGATTAATATTTTGATTCAGGCGGCGGTGATCATCGATTAATGTTCCCTGCCAGTTAAATGTGAGGGTAAAACGACTTCCTTTGCCTTCTTCACTTTCCACATGGACGCTACCCCCGTGCATTTCCATCAGCCGAGCAACGAGCGACAAGCCCAAACCGGTACCGGCGTATTCGCGCGACAGGCTGCTATCCAGCTGAATAAAAGGCTTGAACAGTTTCTGCAAGTTGTCAGCGCGGATGCCTATACCAGTGTCCCATACCACGATCTTTAATTGGCCATCCGCTGCATGCACCTCCAGACCGACCTTACCGCCATCCGGGGTGAATTTAACCGCATTACTCAAAAGGTTTACCACGATCTGTTTTAGCCGGCGCGAATCGGCCATTAAAGCCGCATTGCGAGGTTCGACTGAGTAGATTAATTCAATATGCTTTTTTAATGCCAGGGATCTGACCATCTGCAAGCTGGACTGGCTGACCTCGTGGATGGAGCAGACCTCATACTGCAACTCCAGTCTGTCCGCGCCGATCTTGGAGAGATCCAGAATATCATTGATCAGTTCCAACAGGTGGCGCCCGGCCTGTTCGATGTTTTGAACCGCGTTTATCTGCTTTTCATTGAGCTCCCCGTAGGTTTGCATTTGCAGAACTTCAGACAGCCCCAGGATACCCGTCAGGGGAGTTCGCAATTCATGACTCATGCTGGCGAGAAATTCATCTTTCAATTTAGATGCTTTTTCCAATGAAGCATTCGCGGAACTTAGCTGATCGCGGCTTTTTCGCAGCGCTTTTTCAGAGGCGATCAAAGCGGTTTCTGCCTGCTTCTTATCTGTGATATCACGAATCACGGATTGGATCAGGATCAAGCGACCTTCCTGATCATGCACCGGTGAGAGCGCAATTTCCATTAAAATGCGTGCCCCATCTCTGCGGATGAATGTACGCTCGTAAGGCGGTAGTGGTTCGCCGTTCCTTAAGGCGGATAATTTTCGTTGCGCATCCAGGCGTTCCTCAGATGCGACCGAAAAAATCAAATTCCTGCTTGTCTTTTTCCAGGTACTCTGTCAGGGAATAGCCCAACATTCGTAACCCCTGGCGATTGGCATTGAGCGCGCGCCCTTCAGGTGAAAAAATGAAGATGCCATCACTGGAACTATCAAATAGACCGCGGTATATTTCTTCTGATTCGAAGAGAGACTGCTCGCTACGGCGAAGGGCATCCATTGCCTGCCGGCGTCCTGAAATATCTTGCACGGATGAACGGGTCGCGATGATCTGCCCGGACTCATCGCGAATTGCAATGGTATTGATCAGGACATAGAGGGGGGTACCATCTTTCCGAATGAAGGTTGCTTCCGCGTCTTTCGTTTTCCCTGTCTGCAGGAATTGAGTCAATATCTCTGAAATATTCTCGCGATCTTCGGGGGGAGCAGGTCGGTTAACTTCATCTTTCCGATGACCTGTTCGCGGGTGTACCCCAACCAGTTTAATTCTGTCTGGTTCATCATCTTGAACACAAGATCCAACCCGACCGAATGATAGCCTACCGGCGCATTGTTGTAGAGATCTTCCACCTCGGCGGTGCGGGATTTGATCGTTTCTTCCAGATCGTTATTAAATGAACGCAGCTGGCGGTTGAGGTGGCTGATATCCATTCCATCCAAGATTTGGATGACGAAAGAGAATATGGCGATCAGACCGATCATGCCAAAAAGGATCGCACGGTTATATTCTGTATTGGTGTATTCCAGTACGACCCAGAGGATGAAAGAAGCGCCGATGAGGGCGGCTGTGAAGTAACGATGGAAATCTGTTATATCTACTAAACCACGTGTCATGGTTTTTTCGTTTGCCTTGCTCCAACGCTGTGAAAGGGCGGAAAGCCCGAACAGAATGTAGCTGGACGCATAGATGACATCCACCCACCTACCCGTCAGAAATCCCGTATTCAGTTCGACTGAAACATAAAGCGAATCAGCCAGGATGGTGACCAGGCTCGCCGCGAGCAAGATATATTTGGAAGATGACCTGACACCAGGATGCGAGAGTGTGAGAATCAGGATCACCACAGCCAAAATGAACAGATCGAATAACGGGTAGGCTAAGCTAAGGAGCAACTCCGGGGTGATACCCCGGATAGCCTCTGAGACGATCGGTGCCAAAATGAAATGCCATAAATACAGACCGACGGTTATTGAAATGATGAGGATATCTAAAGTAACCTTGATCCGATCCCTTCCACGCGGAGGGTCACCGGGAAAAAGAACGACGCCGACCAGGAAAAGAGGGTAGAAAGCCAGATAGAAGAAATCCGCAATGGAAGGAAATGGATAGATCTTGAGCACCATCTCCAAAAACGCCCAAATACTATCCCCAAGGGTGTAGCTGAACATGGATATTCCTATAAATAGCCAGGCCATGCTTAAGCGCTGATCCTGCTTTTTGAGCCATGCAGCGGTCGTGAAGATTACCACCGTGGATGTCAGGTTATAAACGATGAGGAGCAGGTCCATCCACCAGCCATGGGTGGGCTGATGAGACACGGCTGCCGCAATGGCTGCGGGTAATAGCAGCAGGCTGGTCCCAATGAGGATCACCCGGATGGGAAAATTCCCAAGCAAGTCTTTGACCTTATGCGGCGTGCCGGAATTACTTTTCACAATCACCTTCTACTGGTAGGTTCAGCTCTGGAGCAATCCGCTTCGTAACCCTGATATTATCCAAGATGTTTTTTGAATAATTCGACGATTTGCGGGTCGAAATGACTGCCAGATGAAGGCAGTATGATAGCCAGCGCTTCTTGGGGTGACATCGCTTTGCGGTATGGCCGGTCAGAGGTGAGGGCATCCCAAACATCCACAATGGCGAACAATCTGGCTGCCAATGGAATGGCTTCGCCTTTCAATCCGCGCGGATAACCAGAGCCATCCCATTTTTCGTGGTGGCAGTAGGGGATATCCAATGCGGGCAGCAGGTATTCGATTCGTGAGAGCCACTCATACGCATATTCCGGATGGCGCTGCATGACCACCCATTCTTCATCCGTCAATTTACCGGGTTTGTGCAAAATCGCATCCGGGATACCCAGCTTGCCGACATCGTGGAGCATGCATCCACGCCAGATATGCTGCAGGTCTTCTCCGCTTATGCCCATCTCACGGGCCAGCTGCATGGTCAACGCGCAAACTCTTTCTGTATGACCTTCGGTTTCTTTATCGCGTAAATCCAGTGCGTTCGACCAGCCCTGCAGGGTCTGATCATAAGCGATCAGCAATTCCTGGCGCATTTTTTCGATCTGGCTGCGCTGCTCGACGATCCGCCTGAAACGGTTCAAGCGCAGAACTCCCTGCAGGCGCGCAATCAGCTCCATGCCGTCGTAGGGTTTCGTAATAAAGTCATCCGCCCCGGCGCGAATGCCGGTCAATTTTGAACTCCGGTCATCTAACGCGGTCACCATCAGGATGGGTATCTCTTTGAGCGGTTCTGTATCCCGCAGCGCTTTGCACACTTCGTACCCGGTCATCCCCGGCATCATCACATCCAGTAAGATGACATCCGGGATAATCTGTTTGGCCTTATCGATACCAATGGAGCCATCTTCAGCAAAATGAAGGTTATATGGCTGCCCGAACAGCAGGGCTTCAATGGTCGTCCGTGCAATCGGTTCGTCATCGACGATCAGTATATTGGGTAAGTCCTGTGTCAGGTTTGTCATTGGTTATCTCCTGGGTTATCCTTATTTTAACCTGAGTTCTTCAATTAACTGCAGCATTTTGCCAAGTGGTACAGGTTTGCTTACATAGCGGTTCGCGCCAGCAGCCATACAGAGCTGTTCATCCCCTGGCATTGCCAGCGCAGTGATGGCAATGATGGGCACCTGTTTCAGGTATTCATCTTCGGATGCACGGATCGACTGGATTGCCTGCAGCCCATCCATCCCCGGCATCTGAATATCCGTGAGGATGATGTGCGCGCGCGCGTTTGGCGCCAGCTGAACTAGTTCACGCCCATTTCGGGCCGTGATGACGTTATACCCTCTTACCCGCAGGTAATCACACACCGCATCCAGGATGACCGCATTATCATCCGCGAAAAGAACCGTCACTCCTTCACCGGTTGGTTTCACGCCGGTACCGGGCTGCGATTTACCGGCAATGGCTCGGATGAACTCCTTTTTCAGATCGTCCAGGCTGAAAGGTTTAACCAGAACACCCGCGGCGCCGAGATTTAGGTAGCGGCGGCGGTCTTCTTCCACCGAGCTGATGATCACCACCATGTCTCGAGTCCGCTCGCCGGATTTGAGGTTCAGTAATACCTGTTCTCCTTGAATATCCGGCAGGTGGATGAGGCGATGTACACGGCGAAGAATACCGGTCGTAACAGGGTGTGGGCTGTCCCGTACAATCTGGAAATCGGTTATAACAACGAACAGTTAGAATGGAAGACGGAATGGGAAACCGGACTCCCGGCAATTGATGATGAGCACAAAGCCCTATTGGATCTGACGAATCAATTCATCGAGATCTCCCTTAGCCCTGAACGCAGCGAGGAGATTCCGGCGTTTATGCAGACGATCTATCATGGCCTGAGCGGGCATTTCGTACATGAAGAGAAGATACTGATGGACGTCCAATACCCCGAAACGGAGAAGCACGTCCAGATCCACAGCAGTATACTGAGAAAACTGGCCGGATTGGTAGAACGGATCCAGTCTGGTGAAGTTCGTCCGGTGGCTTTCTATATCTTCATCATCAACGAGATCGTAGTTGGCCACATGCTAAATACCGATGTCAAGTATTTCCCATTCATCCGCCGCCTTCTTGCGAAAGGATGATTTTCCCTTCATCCAATCGTAGGATGATCATTTTTGGGCCAGAACCACTGTTTTCTCAGCCAATGCCCGGATGGATAATTTTTCTTTGCCCGCGATGTAGGTTTCCAGCAGGTCACCGAGCGGGTCCGCCCAGACAGACGGAACAGGTTTTAGAATACCCAACACATTCCCCACCAGGCCGCCATTACAATCCACGTCCAGTCCGGCGGAAGCCAGCAGCGCCATCGATTCGGTGAAGTCGCCCTGACCGTACCATAGAGCCAGCACATCCGCGGCCAGGTTTGGGTAGGCGTGGATCCAGTTATAGCGCTCGAAATGCTTTTCAAGGATTTTCCAGGCTGTCTGTGGATCTATAGCGGTTTTCACGGTTTCAATGCAAAAGGCCAGTTGGGCGGCATACTCACTGCCGGCGGGTACGTAGCGCGCGCCTTCGAGGATGATCTCGCGTGGGTCTTCCATACCAAATGCCAGGGAGGTAATCACCGCGGCATAGATCTCGCCGTAGACGCCATTGCGTGCGTGTGAGACGACACCATCCACATGTGCCAGGCGGGCTGCTTCCATCGGATCCGCGGGAGATAGCATACCGCAGATCATACCGCGCATCTGCGCCCCAATCCAATCACAATACGGGTTCAAGAAGGTGCCAGATTCCGGCGGATAGATACCCAGATTGATATTTCGCAGGGCTGTGCCTTCGGCAGAAACACCGTAAGGCAGCTTCTTCACCCACTCATCCGCGAGAGCCGCACTGGTGATTTTTCGTCCCAACCGCTCAAAGACGTCCATCAAGAGTAACTCATAGACGACATCATCATTGGTAGTCTCCGGCGGGATCAGATACCCACGCACCTCTCCGTACACCTGGTGGATGCGTTCGCCAGTGTATCCCTCGATGGCAGTGCCAAAGGAACCACCGGCCATTTGCCCAAGCCATCCCTGGTAGATTTGTTCATTGTAGCGATCCTTCCAGGCAGGGCGGGGTAAATTATCCGCAGCAGCTGGCATGGCAGCCCTGACTTCTTCCCAGCTCGCAGGGTGCTCATACTGGTGATAGGGATGATCGGGTATTTTCGGCGCTTCTTTCAGGATCTGCATGATTCGCGCTGGCAGGACGCGTAATTCCTCAATCCGTCCTTCGCGCTCCAACTGGATTCCCTCAGGCAGTAAGGCTTCCGCTTCACGCACATCATAGCCCTGGTTAGCCCAATCTTGCACCATTCCCATGAAGAAAATATCCGGCGCCAATGAACCAGGAACGCGGACATTCCAGTGCCAACGCAGCAGTCCATCTCCGTGCGGAAAATCCGCCACATGCTCCCAGCTGGCTGCCGCCTTGCGGCGGTCTACCGGTACAGCTGAATCACGGAAATCCTTTTCCTGCTGCCATGCTGATTTTGTCATGAATCACTCCTTATGCAATCAATTTCTTTTTCATTCTCATGGAATAGACAAACAAGGCGACCAGTGTGGCGATGTAAGGCACCATGGCGGTGAATTGCGGGGGAAGGTCTTGTTGCAGGAACAGCCCCAGGCCATCGGTAAACCCAAAGATCAGCGAGATGAGAGCAATGCCAACAGGACTACCTGAAACAAGAATCACCGCAGCCAGAGATATCCAACCTTTGCCGGCAGACATTCCCTGGGTAAACCCTTCCACCACCCCCAGAGAGAGGAAAGCGCCTGCCAGTCCGCATAAGATACCGCAGAGCAACAAAGATGATATGCGGATGCGATTAGCGGAAACACCGCTTGTATCCAGACAGGTACGGTTATAACCTGAAGCCCGCAGCCGCAGCCCGTAACGGGTTTTGAATACCAAGTAATGAATACTGATCACTGCAAACAAAGTAAGGTAGACCACCAGGTTATGCCCGCTGAGGATCTCACCCAACACCGGTACCTGCTCCAGCCCGGGAAAGTGTATGCGTGGGATCGGGACGATCCCGGTTACTGGAATATCGATCTGGCGGACCAAGTAGGTTGTCAGGCCGAGGGACAGCAGGTTTAGCCCGATCCCTGTGATGAATTCATCCATTTTCAAGACAACCGCGAAGAGAATGAAGATAAGCGCCATAGCCAGCGCGCCGAGGATGGCAAAGAAGATACCCACCACCCAGGAATGGTAGTAATAAGAGCCGAGAGCGGCAAAGAAAGCTCCGCTGAGCATCATGCCTTCCATGGCTATGTTAAAAATACCGGCATAGTAGGTTACCGATCCGCCCAGGGCGGCGAGCAGGATGGGAGTGGCAGAGGTGAGCATGCCATTGATCAGGCCGATGATGATCTTCATTTAGCCAATCCTTTCATCTTACGCCGGGCTTCCAACCGTGCAAAGAGGGTTTCAAAGTATCCTCGACCGGCTACCACGATCAGCACGATCACAGCCTGCAATACCTGGATCAATTCTCGCGGGACGAGGGCAGTCAGCTGCATGCCAGTTGCGCCTGTTTGCAGTACCGCAAAGAAAAGGCCAAAGATGAGGGTCAAGAAAACGCCGGAATTGGCAACCATAGCGATCATGACGCCATCCCAGGCGTAGTTTGCACCCATATCTTTGATAAAACGGTGCGGGCCAGCCATCAGCACCAATCCGCCTGCCAACCCGGCCAGGGCACCGGTCAGCAACATGACTACCAGGTAGTTCTTATTGACGTTCACACCACCCAGACGACTGAAAAGGCTGTTCTGCCCGGAAATCCGCCATTCATAACCGGCTGTCGTGCGGTTCATCACCCACCCAATGATCGCGAAAACCAGCACCATCACCAACACACTGGAAGAGAGGTTACCCCATTCAGGCATCCAGCCGGTGGGAGAGATTGGCGGCGTCTGGGGATGATTGGCATCTTTTTCGAACAAGGGGTAGCTGATCGCCCAGAGAGTGAAAAAATCCGCGATCATATTCAGCATGAGTGTGGTGATAAATTCGCTCATTCTGAAAAAGTGCTTACACAGCGCAGCAATTCCAGACCATAACGCTCCACCGATCATGGCGAGCAGCAGTAGGACCGGGATCATTAATACGGCAGGGAGTTTGAGATACAGCCCGCCAATGGTGGCAAAGAGCGCACCGATCAAGAGCTGGCCGGGCTGACCCAGGTTTACCGGTCCAGAAGCAAATGCCACCGTGGCGGAAAGACCGGTAAGAACTAATGGGACAGACTTGTTTAACGTATAGACGAATTTCTTCCCCAGAGAATATTCGAACAGGCTGGCATAAGCCAGTAGCGGATCTTTTCTCTGGATCAGCATGACGACTGCGCCCAGTATGAAGGCAAGCAGGATGCCGATCAGGTTGATCATGACTTTACGCTTCATACGCTTTTCCTTCCAGCATGAGGTAACCGATCTCGGTGATATTCGTGGCTTCTGTGCGCAAGTTCGCCACGATCCGCCCGCGATGCATTACTAATAACCTGTCAGACAGGCGAAATAATTCCTCTAGATCAGCAGAGATTAACAACATGCCGCGCCGGTTCATGCGCATGGCAATGATCTGACGGTGGACATACTCGATCGACCCAACATCCAATCCACGGGTTGGCTGATCCAATAATATGAAGGGTGCCTCCAGCATCAATTCACGGCCAAGGATCACTTTCTGCTGATTCCCTCCGGAAAGCGATTTGAAAGGTGCTTCACCGCTGGTCATTTGTACATCGAACATCTGGCGCACTTCACCGGTAAAAGCGACAGCCTGCCGGTAATCCAACACAGAACCAGCAGCCCGTGTGAACCTTTTACCCAGGCGATGGTGCGTCATGATGACATTTTCGGTAATCTTGGCAGGGATACATGCTCCCATATTCGCCCGATCTTGGGAGACAAACGCCACCTTACGCCTTTTATCGAGGATCGGGAGCCGGGTAATATCCACACCGCTGGAACGAATACACCCAGTTTGTGGTTCCACCAATCCCATGATGGCATTTACCAACTCCAACTGGCCATTGCCTTCCACTCCGGCGATACCAACGATTTCACCGGCTTGCACCTTGAGATTGATCTCCTGCAAGCGCATGCGTTTATCAGCATCGGTATAACCAAGGTGTTCGATCTCGAAAACGGTTTCGCCGGGTTCCTGAGGTTGGCGCAGTGATTCAAAAATCACTTCACGACCAACCATCATCTGTGCCAGTCCAGCTTTTGTGGCTTTTGCTGCATCCAATGTGCCTACCCACTTACCTTTGCGCAAAACAGTGATCCGATCGGATAGTTCCAACACTTCATCCAAATGATGGGAGATGAACAGGATGGTGTGGCCGTTATCGCGCAGACGTTTTAACTCTGTGAATAATTGCGGAATCTCCTGCGGTGTGAGCACCGAAGTCGGTTCATCCATGATCAGAACGGATACATTACGAAATAATAGCTTGAGGATTTCCACTTTTTGCCTGGCCGCGACGGAGATATCTGCCACTTTCGCGTCCGGGTCGAGGTTGAAATGAAATTCATTGATCTTTGCCCGTACGAACTCGCGGGCTTTTTTAACATCCAGATGGTTGGGGAATTTGATTGGCTCGATGCCAAGCACAACATTCTGCCAGATTGTATATTCAGGAATGAGCAGGATCTCTTGATGCACCATACCAATTCCACTCGAGATGGCTTCGCCGGGGTCAGAAAATCGGGCGGGTTTTCCTTTAATAAGTATCTCGCCTGAATCCGCGGGCTGCATACCATAGAGGATCTTCATTAATGTGGATTTGCCTGCGCCATTCTCACCCACAATAGCGTGGATCTCTCCCTCACGGAAATTCACACTCACCTGGTCTAGGGCTACCAGGCTAGGTGGGAAGATCTTGACGATCTGTGTCATTGTAATGATATCGCCCACGAGACACCCTTTCGAAAAGCCGGGTACCGGCGAACCGGCACCCGGTAACCCATCTACTCATTAAGGGACGTAGATCTCAACTTTTACATCCCCATTGATGATCTGCTGACGCAGTTCATTGACTTTATCCAAAATGGTCTGCGGTAAGACGCCGCCATTGTCATCAAACACCACATCTACGCCACCGGAAGCCAGACCGTAATTGAACACGGTTCCGGGAACGTATGTGCCATCTTTGATTGTCGCGAAGATGGTGGTGATTGCCAGGCCAATGTCTTTGATATCTGAAGCGACCACATGGCCGGGAACCAGAGCGTTCTGATTGGTATCTACGCCGATGGAGTACAGATCGCGCTCACCGGAAGCCTGCAGTACACCCTTGCCAGCATTGGCTGCGATCTGGAAGACGATATCCGCGCCAAGATCATAGAGCTGTAAAGTGGCTTGTTTTCCTTTGGCGGTATCTTCCCAGTCACCCAGGTAAACACGTTCCATGGTGATCTCGGGGTCGACGGATTTTGCGCCGTTCTCATACGCAAACATGAAGGCGTCAATGACCGGATCCATATCGCCACCCACTGCGCCGATGATCTTTTGATCATTCACATTGGGAATGTTGGTATCGAGGGTGAGCATACCAGCCACCACACCTGCCAGATAAGCGGATTCTTCTTCGATGTAGTCTACCGAGGTGACAGTCTTGCCGTCATTCACGACCACGGTATCCAGGTTTACAAAGACTTTGTCCGGGTTGGCATCCGCATATTCTTTTACCAGATCTTCGAAACCATAGGAGATGACAAAGATCACATCGGCATATTCCACAGCCGCTTCCAGCATAGGCTCATACTGGGCAGGATCGTAGCCGCACTCCAGGGTACGGATCTCCACGCCGTATTCAGCAGCGATGGCGTCCATGCCTTTTTGGCCAGAATCATAGAAAGCATCATCGCCCAGGGCACCATTGATCAGGTAAACTGCCCGGGTTGAATCTAATCCGCTGACGGCAGAAACCTCAGGTCCAGCGGCTTTGGGCGCGCATGAAGATAGAGCCAGCGCCAGAATAGTGAATACAGAAACCAGCAATACGAACTTTTTCATCATTTTCTCCTCTGAAATAAGTGTTTTCTGATCGGGGAACAGGGTTGTTTTTCCGTGATCACCTCCTTATGGTTGAACTTGTAGGCCGGCTTTTTCCTGCCGGTGATTCTGGAAGAAGTGCTCAACTTCTTCCCGTGTGGGTATGGAACTTTGCGCTCCCAGCGTAGTTACTGCCAGGGCAGCAGCAGCCACAGCAAAACTAAGGGAGGATTCATTGTTATGACCCTGCAACCTGGCCGCGGTGAAGTAGCCGGTGAAGGTATCTCCGGCAGCTGTGGTATCGACTGCTGTCACCTCATAAGCGGGTTGAAATATCTCCTCTGCGCCAGATTTCAGGAATGCACCGGTTGAACCGAGGGTGATGATGACTGTGCCCACGCCGGAAGCAAGTAATCTGGAAGCCGCCTCGCGGGCAGTATCTCGTCCGTTGACACAAATACCACTCAGGGTTTCAGCTTCTGTCTCATTCAGCACCAGAATATCTACCAGAGCCAACAGATCAACCGGGATGGGAAAAACTGGCGCCGGGTTTAAACACACCTGTACATCTGTAGCTGCGGCAGTTCTGATGACCGCGTGCACCACAGTCAACGGGATCTCATGTTGGAGAAGGATCAGGTCTCCCTTTTTCATGACGGTGACGGCTTCAACAGCCTTCTGCAATGGCAGGTTGCCATTCGCACCCGGAATGATGATAATGCGATTTTCTCCACTGGCATCCACCAGGATTGCGGCAACCCCCGTGGGTTGATCTTGTACCTCGACCAGACTACCGGTATCCACCCCCGCGGCAGCTAAAGAAGAGCGGATGGCTTCACTGAAAACATCTTTACCGGTACAACCGATCATCCGAACTGAAGCTCCTGCCCGGCTGGCAGCCACGGCCTGATTCGCGCCTTTCCCACCGGGGACGAGTTGGAAGCCTGTACCCAGGAGAGTCTCTCCGGCAGCAGGTACCCGAGGAGTTTGCACCACCAGATCCATATTCAAACTACCAATCACGACGATCTCAGACATTTTCCCCCTTAAAATGAATCGTAGATTCTCTTAAAATAAGGTTTCCCGAGAGGATCACCCTCTGGTTTTCTCCGCTGCGCACACCGGTCATCCGTTCGATCAAGATCTTGATCGCTTCCTTCGCCAGATCATCCACCGGCTGACGAACGGTAGTAAGCATTGGCGTGATCTCACTGGCCAACTCGATATCATCAAAACCAACGATGGAAATATCCGCAGGGACAGAAAGGCCATGTTGTCGAATGGAAGTCATAGCTCCGATGGCCATCATATCGTTGGTTGCAAATACAGCCGATGGTTGATCGGGCCGGTCCAGTAAGATATTCATTGCCTGCAACCCGCCCGCGCTGGTGTAATCTCCCATGGCTATCAGAGCCGGATCGACAGGAATTCTGGCTTCTTCAAGGGAACGTTTGTAACCTGCCAGGCGAGCCTGGCTGGAACTATACGCGGACGGAGCGGCGATACAGGCAATGCGATGATGCCCCAGATCCACCAGGTGACGCGTGGCTTCGTAGGCGGCTTTTTCATTATCGAGCATCACCACATCCGCCAATTCGAGAGAAATGTCACGGTCTGCAACCACCACCGGAATACGGTTTTCGGTCAGCTGGTAGAGTTCATCATCCCGGCCACCGGAAGAAATGAAGATCATTCCATCCACACGTTTTGCCAGCAATGTTTTGATATAGGAGGATTGTTTTTCGGGGTTATTGTCGCTATTGCCCAGGATCACACTATATCCCTGCGCGAAACCATAGTCTTCGATCTTGCGTGCGATCTCAGCAAAGAATAGATTCGATGCATCGGGTACGATGAGACCGATAGTTTTGGATATACCACTGCGCAGACTGCGAGCGAGTGAATTTGGTTGGTAGCCCAAGGCGTCCATCATCCGCAGCACACGCTGGCGTGTATCAGGTTCTACAAAACGGGTGTTATTCACCACATGAGATACCGTGGTGATTGAAACACTGGCAGCCAGGGCAACGTCTTTTATGGTTACGCGCTTCATAGGATGTACAGCACCTCGTCAGGAAAACGTTTGCGCAATCGATAAGCATAGAATAACAAATATGCAGGTCGGTGTCAAGTACGAAAAAGGCGCTGGCGCGCCTTTT
>Ga0172375_10003781_pt1 | contig 22771 bp, 19 predicted proteins | sample LakKiv1m_FD_114537 | JGI IMG/M metagenome (GOLD analysis project Ga0172375, IMG submission 114537) | Freshwater microbial communities from Kabuno Bay, South-Kivu, Congo - kab_092012_11.1m | ecosystem: Environmental > Aquatic > Freshwater > Lake | place: Democratic Republic of the Congo... | reverse complement strand
AGGCGGCGCTGTCTGGCCTGGATATGAATCCGGACAGACAGCGCCAACGCAGCGGACGCCCCAAACAGCCGCGTTGGTTATCGCCCGAGAGACGCGTCGCATTGGTTGGAAGCGGCATGTTCTTTGCGCTTCGAGCGCGACCAGGATGCCCAACGCCCAACAAATTTGACTTAAATCTGGCTTGCGCCCCTTTCCGGATTCATATTGAAGTTCCGGGCGTTGAATGATACACACTGCCTGCTATTAATCATGGGAATACGCAATCTATTTCAGGATGAGCCGCCGGCCGCCGGCATGGAGGAACCCCGGAGACACGACCGTGGTTTCCTGTACATTATCGCCGCTGCGGCGCTTTTTGTCATAGGCGCGGCAATGCGGATATTCGGAGCCTGGGCTTTCGAGTATTCCCACACATCGGACCACGGGATTATCTGCCTGATGGTGAAGCACATTCTGGAAGGCAGGGAACTGCCGGTGTTCTTCTACGGGCTGCCTTACATGGGTTCGATTGAGCCGCTGACCAGTGCGGCGCTGTGCCGTGTATTCGGGATGTCCGGATTCTGGATCAACATGGGTACGGCGCTCTGGGCAATCGCCCTGCTGCCTGTTGTATTCCGCTGGGGACGCGCAGCCGGCGGATCGGCCGCGGGCATTGCGGCCCTGGTTTTCTGTGTTGTCGGACCGCCCGACTATTTCCAGTTCATGAGCTGGGCGGACGGCGGATATGCCTCGATAGTGTTTTTCACGACGATCATCCTGTTCACGGCCGCGCGCATGTCGGAAATGGAAGCAGATGGCCGCCGCTGCGGCCACGGCTGGTTTTTGTTGCTTGGACTGCTGGCGGGACTGGGATGGTGGCAGTCGCCGTTGCTTATTCCGTCGTTCTTCGTCAGCGCGTTGCTGCTTCTTGCGGCGATGCGAGGCGGGGTGTTCACTTCCAGGATATTTTCAGGTCTGGCGGGTTTTGCCGCCGGCAGCGCGCCGTTGTGGTGCTGGAACTTCTTCAACAGGTGGCAGACATTCGACATGTTGAACATGCGCGACCGGCCGGAGTTCTGGCGCGGGCTCAGGTTGTTTTACCTGAAGCGCATACCAGACATGCTGCAGTTTCACAGGCAGCCGCAGTTCGCGCGGGTTGCCCTTGCGATCCTGCTGATCGCGTTGCTGGCAATTGTCCTTGTGCGGTTGATTGCGGTATTGCGCAGGCGCAATCACAAGGCGACACCCTATATCGCCGCAGCATTCCTTTTCATTGTAATATATTCGGCGCTGTATGGCCGGTCCCGGTTTTCGACAGTCAACGCTCCGCGCTATATTCTCGTGCTGGTGCCGATGCTCGCGGTTCTCCTGGGCGTTGCAGTCTCGCGTCTGGCGCGCGTTCTGCCTTTCGGTCTGGCCTGGCTTCCGCTTGCGGCCATTGTTTCCCTGCACGTGGTAAAACTGGACGCGCCCTTGCGCAGCCGTCGCGAAGCGCGATCCTTCCTCCCCGCGGCGGCGCAGCTCGCGGATTTCATGCGCACCAACGGCATACGCAGGGCGTACACGGAGTACCAGCCGTCCAGGGAAAACAGGGTCAATCACGCCATGAATTTCCTTCTGAACGAGGAGTTTGTCTTTTCGCCGCACCGCAGGGAAAGGTACAAGCCATACGCGTTTGAAATGGAGCTTTCCCGGGAAGTTGCCGTCATGAACAACTGGTACGATTTCGAGTCGTTCCTGGCTGCAACTGGCGGCAGGGCCGATGTCGGACGTCCGGCGGGCATAACTGTGCACTACAACGTGAAACCGTCCGGGGTGAATTATAGAACGCTTGCAGTGAACCGCATAGCCGCGGTTACCGACGGCGCCGGAAACGATCTTGCCGGCCATCTGCTCGATGTTAATTTTGACACGGACTGGATGAATGTTGCAGGCAAGGATGCTCCGGCTGCAATCGTGGTGAATTTCTCCATGCCTGTTGCGATGTGCGGACTGCGCCTGCTTAATATCGAGGGCGCCGGGCCGGGAACGACGGCGGTTGACGCGTGGGATGCGGACGCCGGGCAATGGAAGGAAATTGCGGCCACGCAGACCTGCTCCGGCTATTTCTGGTCCGGTCCCCGTTTTTACTGGGGCGGTCCTGATTTCCGGCTCTGCCGGGTATTTGATCCTGTTGAGACCAGTCGCGCGCGAATTCGGCTTACGAACAACCGGAAAGGGATCGCCTTTCGTCTGAGGGAAATGCAGATCCTTGAAGCCGGCGATGCTGCCGACGGCATTCCGGACGACGCGGCGCTTGCCCGCCTGGCCGGATTCATCCGGGAACGCGGCATAACAGCGGTGTATGCGGACAGGTGGGAAGCGAACGAGATGCGCATTGCCCTGCCGAATTCCGTCCAGACATCCTGCCTGCGCGGGGTTTTCGGAAAAACCGTTCTTCCATCGGATATCGAATCCAAATCGGGAACCGTTGTTGTCGTTCACAGACGCGACGCGGACCTCTCGCGCCAGGCTTTGCAACTTGCCTCCGTGTCCGCGGTGGAAACAACCGTGGAACCATGGCGGGTCTTTGAATTAAATCCCGGAAGCGGCGCATCGAAAGCAAAACTTGTCTGGTGTGGCTTCGGCTGCCTGCCCGGCCGGTACGGCCCCGAAGCCCGTGAACAGCCGGCCGTGGACTAGTTCACTTCACGCTGTCCGCTACGCGGACACATCGGTACAAAAGCGTTACCTGATCGCCGAGCCGGTAAAGCAGCGATTCCGCGGATACCCCGAACCTGTGCTTGATGCGCAACAGCAGTTCCCATGTCCACTGGTCCTGCTGTATGCCGAGCTGGTGGACCGTGGTGCATACTGCGTCTTCCGGCATGAGAAATAATGCCGCGAACCGCCGGGCGGCATGCTCCGCTTTCATCCGCCCGCAGCCGGTTTTCTTCGCGCCCTTGCCGCCGCTGGTGTGGAAATATATCCGTCCGAGTTCGTATGCCAGCCTGAACAACTGACGTTCGACATTCATTCCGATGCCCACGACAGCCGTTTTGCGACCAATATCTTGCAGTCCGTCATAAGACACTGCATAATCTTTTCATTGGTTGGAGATTCCAGGAATAAGATATTTTCCTTGGGGCGGGATGAGGGGACCATGGCGCACGATCTGATTAACAGTATAGGAAAAACCATTCTTGTTGGGAGCGGCGCGATAGGGACGTGCCTGCGGACCGGCGGCGCCGCCGCATCGGAGCCGGTGGAGCTGTTGAATGTCCGGCGGCCTGAAGCAGTGCGGGATTTGCATCTGCGTTATGCGGATGCCGGTTCTCAAATACTTGTGACCAACACTTTTTCGGCCAACCGTCTCGCGCTTGAGGATTGCGGCATGGCCGGGGATGTCTCATCGGTCAATGCGGCGGGTGTTGCGCTGGCGCGCGAAGCGGCCGGCTCGGAAAGAATGGTATGGGCCTCGGTCGGTCCGCTGTCGCTGGGTTTGAGATTCGACGATTTTTCCGCGGAGCGCCTTCTTGATGTTTACGCGGAACAGTGCGCGGCGCTTGCCGCGGCGGATGCGATCGTGCTGGAGACGTTCACGGAGCTGCGCGAGGCAACCGCTGCGCTTGACGCGGCCGCGCGCACCGGGTTGCCGGTTATCTTCCAGGTGGGCAACACCGGCGGCGGCTCGGGACAGTGGGAACGGGTTCAAGCCCTGGTGGCGCTGGCTGAACGGCACGGGGTTGTTGCCGTCGGCACCAACTGCCGGCATCCCGCGGATACTTTGCGCGCAGCCAGGTTTCTTCTGGGTTGCACCCGGCTGGCGGTGACTGCCTCGACAAACGCCGGTCATCCCGGGATCGAGCGCGGCCGCGTCATTTATGATTTTGCGCCGTGCGACCTTCGCGAGGAAGGAGAGCGGCTGGCGGCGCTTGGCGTCGCGGTCATAGGCGGCTGCTGCGGAACCACGCCCGAGCATGTCCGGGAATTGGCGGGAGCGGTGGCCGGCAGGCCGGTGGCGGCTCGACCGGAGGCCGTGACCACCGGCGGCGTAGCGGTTGCCGAGGAGCCGGCCCGGGAACGTGCCGCAAATCCCGTGCGTATGCTCATTGCCGCGCCGCGTTTTCTTGTCAGCGTTGAAATTCGTGCTGACCGCAAGTCGAGTCTTGAGGCGATTGCAACAGGAGCCGGACTCATTGCGGAGGCCGGGGCCGACCTGTTCGATGTTCCTGATAACCCCGGCGCCACGGTCGGTCGCGATGCCGCGGTAGTCGCCGCGAGGCTGCAGGATGCCACGGGCGTTCCGTCGTTCCCGCACAAGGGTGTGACGCAGTCCAACCTTCTCCAGATGCACTCCTCCCTGATCGGGGCGTGGGACCTGGGCATACGCGGATTGCTCGCCGTTACCGGCGATCCGCCGTCCATGGGACATCTCTCGGGAATGGCGAGCCGGGTTTCGGATGTGAGGAGTTCGGTTGAACTCCTGCGCCTGGTTGCCACGCTGCGCGAAGGCCGCATGATCAACGGCGAAGAGGTTGCGAATGCCCCGGACTTTTGCGTAGGTTGCGCAACCGGCGCGCCGACGTCGGCGCAGGTAAGCTGGTTACGGAAGAAAAGGGATGCCGGTGCCGAGTTCGCATTTTCGCAACCCGTGTTCACATACGACGACTTGCGTCGGCTGATTGACGCTGCCTCGATTGAAGGATTGCGACTCTTCCCGGGGTTGATGCCCCTGACCGGCCGCGCGAATGCGGAATTCCTCGCGTCGGGCCGGATTCCCGGCATTCGCGTTCCAGCCGCTGTTGTGGAGGCGTTCGGCAAATATCCCAAGCCTGCAGACCAGCGGCGGTTCGGCCTGGAAACAGCGGTTGAACTGGCGATTGCCGTTACCCGCGAGGCCCGGGGAATATACATCATCATGCCGTTTGGCAGGGACAGTTTCATCGAAGTCTCCGGAATTGTCCGCCGACTGCGTCGGGCGACCGGAACAGAACAAAAAGAAGACACCACATCCTCGCGCTGAAATCCTTGTTCCCTCCTGCCGGACCGACTTGCTCCTGCTAACCCACTTCTAACAATCCAGGGCTTTCAATTCCGATCCGGCTATAATACATTATATTTGAAAAACCGCTAGCCGGAGGGCGGAGAAGTGGCTACAAAAAAGAACATCTTTATTGTAGAAGACGAGGAAGATATCCTGGAGATTCTCAAGTTTCACCTCAGTCACGAAGGATATGCCGTGGCTGCGGCAAGAAACGGCGAAGAAGCTGTTAACGACATTTTGCGCAAGATACCCGATCTGGTTATTCTTGACTTGATGCTTCCGGGGCTTGACGGACTTGAGGTTTGTCGCGCGCTCAAGAAAGATCCCAAGACCGCCTCAATACCAATTATCATGGTTACTGCGAAGGGCGAGGAAAGCGATGTGGTTGCGGGTCTGGAACTGGGGGCTGACGATTATATTGCGAAGCCGTTCAGTATGAAAGTGCTGATCGCCCGTGTGCGTGCCGTATTGCGGCGGAAGAGGGAACAATCTGTGGACAAGAATGCGGCCGTGCGCATCCGCGACATTGAAATCAATCCCGGCCGTCATGAAGTGCTCGTCAAGGGCAAAGCGGTGGAAATGACTTTTTCGGAGCTGCGGATACTTCATCTTCTTGCCAGCAGGCCAGGATGGGTGCTGACACGGGAACAGATTGTTGACGGCGTGCGAGGAGAGGATTACGCGGTAACAGATCGGGCGATTGACGTCCAGATTGTCGGAATCCGGCGCAAGCTTGGGTCAAAATCCGACTGCGTGGAGACTGTTCGCGGCGTGGGGTATCGTTTCAAGGAACAGGAGTAATGATACACATGCGCTTGCTGTGGAAGATATTCCTGTCCTTCTTCGCCTGCACGCTTCTTGCGTTGGCGGCCATCACCTGGTACACGAGCCATTCGCTGCGCGATTTCTACCAGGAGGAAGTAGCGGTTGATTTGACTACCAAGTCCCGCATTCTTTCACGCGAGCTTTGCGACGACATAAAAAACGCCACATGGAATGAGGTTGACGGTCATTGCAAGGAATTTGGCCGCCTGACCCAGACACGGGTGACTGTCATACTGCCGGATGGAAAGGTGGTGGGTGATTCGGATCGGGATCCCGCGACACTGGAAAGTCACGCCAACAGGCCGGAAGTCAATGAAGCGCTTAACGGGAAGACGGGCAAATCGGTTCGGTTCAGCGACACGATCAGGCGCACATTAATATACTTGGCGGTGCCGGTGACGAGCGATGGAGCGGTGCTCGCCGCGGTGCGGACTTCGACTCCGCTTTCGGTTGTCGACTGGTCTGTCGGCACCATGCATCGCCATTTGATTGCCGGCGCATTGTTGATTGCCGCGTTGTTTGCCGTAGTTGCATTTTATCTTTCCCGCCGCATCACTCGTCCGCTGGATGACATGCGGCATACGGCCGAACGGCTGGCGAAAGGAGATTTAGGAGCCAGGGCGACGTTCTGGCCCGGTCCAGAGATGATTTCTCTTGCGCGCGCCTTGAACGATATGGCGATTCAAATGGCGGATCGCCTTGCGACGATCACCCGGCAGGCTGATCAACAGAAAGCGGTGTTTTCGAGCATGGTCGAGGGTGTTCTGGCGATCGCCCCTGATGGTCGCATCCTTGATATAAATCCGGCGGCCGCGCAGTTACTGGATACGACGCAGGAACGCGCGCAGGGTCGGCTTATCCAGGAAGCGGTTCGCAATCCGGACCTGCAGGAATTCGTAGCCTCCACACTTGCGGGCGACAGCCCGCTCGAATCGGAAGTTGTCATCTACGGCAATGAGGAAAGATATCTGCAGTTGCACGGAACGGCATTGGCAGGTCAGGCAGGTCAGAAATTCGGAGCGCTGGTTGTTTTGAACGACATTACCCGGCTTAAGCGTCTCGAAACGGTGCGGCAGGAGTTTGTAGCCAATGTTTCACATGAACTTAAGACTCCCATTACGGCGCTCAAGGGCTGCGCTGAAACGCTTGCGGAGAGAAACCGTTGGACGAGCGCGGATGAAGAACGTTTTATTGCGATGATGAGCCGCCAGGTGGAGAGATTGAATGCGATAGTTGAAGACTTGTTGAGCTTGTCGCGCATCGAGCATGATGCACAGCGAAAACTTGTTCCGCTGGAGGCCGGCTCCGTGTGCGATGTGCTGCGGAAAGCTGCGCAGGCGTGCGCCATGGCGGCTGCCGCGAAAAGGATTGGAGTGGAAGTCGAATGCCGGGGCGACCTGACTGCGCAGATTAACGCGGCTCTCCTGGAGCAGGCAGTGGGCAACCTGATTGAGAATGCCGTGAAATACAGCGGAGAAGGAACTCGAGTTTCAGTGAGCGGCGCAATCGTCGGGAGCGGCATTGAAATCCGCGTGGCAGATAACGGCCCCGGCATCGAGAGAAAGCATCTTTCCCGGATATTCGAGCGGTTCTACCGTGTGGACCAGGCGCGCAGTCGCGCACTGGGCGGAACAGGACTCGGTCTTGCCATCGTAAAGCACATCGTGCTGGCGCATGGCGGGCAAGTTGCCGTGGAAAGCACACCCGGACAAGGCTCCGTTTTCACGATCCATATTCCCCGCCAATAGGCTGTCGCGAGGCGGTCAAATCCCCCTTTTCTTTCTCACCAATTTCTAACTTTGCCCTCATGCTGCCCGAATGCCGTTATGTTTTATTGGTCGCGTCTTCAAGACAAAAAATAAAACAGAAAGGAGCAGTACCGATGAAGAAGGCGAGAATAGCGGTTGCAGGTGTGATAATGGCGGCAAGCATGGGGATCTCGGCTGTGGCGCAAAACGCCACGCCGCAAACGCCCCCTCCGGCGCCTCCCAAGACATGGGCGGATTCGATAACATTCAAGGGCGATTTGCGTTATCGATACGAAAGCATAAAAGACGGATCAAAGCTTGATGCAAACAAGCAGACCTTTACACGGCAACGCGACAGGATTCGCGCCCGGCTGGGAGCAGAGGCCAAGTGCACCGATACTCTTAAAGCGGGCATTGAGTTCAGCACGGGACAGGCGGATCCGGTATCCGGCAACCAGTCGCTTGGCGACGGTTTCGGCAAAAAGGATTTCAAACTGAATCTTGCCTATGCCGAATATAAATACAGCTTCAATGACACCGATGGGATCGGGGTTGTTGCCGGTAAGATGAAGAATCCCTTCATCATTTTCCAGGACGATCTGGTTTGGGATGGCGACCTGGCGCCTGAAGGACTTGCTCTTAAAGGCGAGATGGAGACGGGATTCGCCACATTGATGGCCAACGGAGGATATATGTGGGCGCTTGAGCGGTCGGCCCAGGACGATCTTATGCTGTTTGCGGCCCAGGCGGCGGCCAAGTTCCAGTTCATGCCCGAAATTGCGTTCTCCCTGGGAGCAAGCTATTACGGATTCAAGAACATGAAGGGCTATGACGTCTATGACTGGGAAGCCAAGAATACTACCTATGGTAACAGTTCTGTGGACGGCACTGTCAGCGGAAGCACAACCAACAAGGCGTGGGCCTCGGAATTCAAGCCCATTGTCTATTTTGCCCAGCTTGATGTGTGGACATTCGGAAAGCCGGTGGCCATATTTGTTCAGAAGCTGAGCAATGGCGATGCCGATAAGAATAACGGCGGGCAACTGTACGGCGTGGCTGTCGGGAAAGCCAAGAATCCGCAAACATGGGAACTGGGCTACACATATTCGCAGCTGGAAAAAGATGCGACAGTCGGCATGTTCACGGATTCCGACCGGTGGGGCGGCGGCACTGACGGTAAAGGCCACAAGATCTATGGCAAGTACCAGATCATGAAAAACCTGCAGGCCGGCGTCACATACCTCAAGGGCAAGAAGACCATATCTGATGCGGCCAAAACAAAAGACTATGACCGCCTCCAGATGGACTTGGTCGCTTCGTTCTAGGCTGAAGGGAGGCGGGCATGAACACTCTCGTTTGTCGCGAAGGCGCAGAGAAGGGAGAAAGGATGCGCAGGAGGATACTGCGCATCCTGGAAGCCCGTCTTTGCATACGCGTGGACGAACTATGCCGGCAGCTAGGGGAACCGGAGGATGTGGTTCTTGCTGAATTGGAAAGCCTCTTGCTGCGCGGCGATGTCGAGAGATTGAGGCCTGTCGGATACGCAAAAGGCGATCTGGACGCATACGCGATTCCAAGATCGTACGATTATCCGTGGGAGGACTGAAGAGGGACGAGAAGGCGTCTAACGTAATTCTAACATGGTCCGCATACAGGCTAAACGGCGATATGCGTAAATACAGACATTCAAACAAAAGCAATAAAAAAAGGAACGGAGAAGAGACAATGAAAGCTACAAAGAAAGTGGTATCGGGAGTGGCGGCACTGGCCCTTGCGGCCGGCATGGCGTTTGCGGGCGATGCAGGTAGAATCGTAATTGACGGTTCCACTACTGTGGGGCCCATTGCGAAAGCCTTCGCCGGGCATTACATGGGAAAACATCCGGGAGTAAACATCACCATCAGCGAGTCCGGGAGCGGTAACGGGGCAAAGAGCCTCATCAACGGCGCCTGCGACATTGCAACGATGTCGCGTCCGATGAAAAAATCGGAAAAGACGGCGGCGCAGGGCTCTGGTATCCTGCCCATTGAGCATATTGTGGCCATGGACGGACTGGCGATAATTGTTCATCCGAGCAATCCGCTTGCCGATCTGACAATCGAGCAGATTCGGGACATATATGCCGGCAAGATCAAAAACTGGAAGGAACTTGGGGGCCCGGATTCGCCTATTGTTGTGATCAGCCGGGACACCAACAGCGGCACGTATGAGACGTTCGAGAGCCTTGTCATGAAAGGCGAGAAAATTGTCAGCAAGGCCGAATATGTCGGCAGCAACGGCGGAATCCGCCAGAGGGTTATGAGTACTCCCGCTGCGGTAGGATATGTTGGCCTGGCTTTCATCGAGGGAGTGAAAGTGGCGAAGGTCAATGGTGTCGAAGCTTCAGCCGACACTGTCGTTTCAAAACAGTATCCCATATCCAGACCGCTCTATATGTACACGAACGGCAAACCCAAGGCGGGAGGGGCGATTCAGGGCTTCATAGGCCTGTCCGGAACGCCGGAAGGTAAGCGTATAATCGAGGATACAGGGTTTGTACCTGTGGAATAGCAGAGGTTATGTTTGGGCTCTGAAGGCGGTCGGAGGGCCGGAAAGCCCCGGCCGTCTTCAGTGTTTCTTCGGCTGGAGCAGGAGGCGGAAAAGATGCAAAACGCAATTCCGGAAAACCGCAGGAAACAGAGCATATTGTTCATATGCCGCCATAACAGCGCCCGCAGCCAAATGGCCGAAGCATGGTGTAATTACCTGTATGGAGATTTTCTTCAAGCTGAAAGCGCAGGCTTTGAGGCGGGGACAATCAATCCGTTGGCTGTTCGTGCCATGCGCGAGGTTGGCATCGATATTTCACAAAAAGGCACCCAAAATGTTTTCAGCCTTGTAAAAACCGGCAAACTGTTTTCATATGTCATTACCGTGTGTGACAGTTCCGCTTCTGAAAAATGCCCGATTTTCCCGGGTATAACCATGCGGCAGGATTGGAGTTTTCCAGATCCGGCCATGTTGTCGGGATCTGACGAAGAGAAGATGCCGGCCATGCGTGCGATACGCGATGCCATAAAAAGCCGGATCATAATATGGGCGATAGAAAATGACATGGACCGCCGGGTCTGAATTGCAACGACAGCGGGATGGTTATCGGCTATGATGGGTCCAGAAAAAATAGAATCGTCGGGCGAAAAACCGTCTTTGCTTTTGTCCCGCGCCGATCAGCGTCGGCATCGCATTGCGGCGGCCATCGGTCAAGGTTTTCTATTGGCGGTTACCTCATTATCCACCCTGGCCGTTCTTTTTATTTTTTATTTCATTGCGCGCGACGCATTTCCGTTTTTCAGACTTGAAGGTTTTCGCGAATTCTTCACCAGCTCCAGATGGTATCCATCCGCGTCTGAAGCCGAGTTTGGCGCCCTGGCCATATTTGTCGGAAGCGGGTTGGTTACACTGGGTGCGATCATTGTTGCGGTTCCACTGGGCGTGGCGGCGGCAATATGTCTCAGCGACATTCTGCCTTTTTCTGCGCGTCAAATTGTAAAGCCGGTGATAGAGATTCTGGCCGCTGTCCCATCCGTGGCTTATGGATTTTTTGCACTGGTTGTTCTTGCCCCGCTTATGCAGGAAAAGGGCGGGCAGATTCTTGGTGTGGCCGTATGGCTGATTGGAGCGCCGCTGGCGGCGATTGCAGTGTATGTTGTTGCGGATGTTGCGACGGACAGGTGTCCGGACCGCATGCGGCCCTGTTTGCGCTGGTGCATCCTTCTCGTGCTTGGAGTCCTTTCCCTGGCGGGGCTTGCTTTTGCAGGCAATGCGATAGGGGGATGGAAAATAAACAGCGGTACGAACGCGCTGAATGTGTCTGTCATCCTGGGCATCATGGCATTGCCCACGGTTGTGAGCGTTTCAGAAGACGCCCTGCAGGCTGTGGGGAGGGAATTGCGGGAAGGCAGTTATGCGCTTGGCGCAACTCGCGCTGAAACGATATTCAAAACCATCCTTCCTGCGGCGAGAAGCGGTATCCTGGCCGCGGTAATACTTGGAGTTATGCGGGCTATCGGTGAAACCATGGTCGTGTGGATGGCATCAGGGAATGCGGCGCAGATTCCAACGCCATGGTATAACTTGTTGCAGCCCGTGCGTACGCTGACGGCGACCATAGCGGGTGACATGGGCGAAGCGGATCACGTGACAGGGTCCGCGCGATACCATGTGTTATTTGCCATGGCTCTCTGCCTGCTGGTTTTTTCTTTTCTCTGCAATCTGGCCAGTGAATGGATAGTGCAGCGTTCGCGAAAGAAACTGGGAGGATGACAGGGTGAGACTGGAAACACGCAAGATTCTCGACAGGGCTTTTGCCGGATCGGGGGTTCTGTCCATCATCCTGATGGCCGCCGCGCTCGTCATCCTGCTGGCGCCGATGTTTATCAGGGGAGTCGGCGCGATATTTTTTACCGGCACTGTCGAACATCGCCGTTTGATGCTGGAAAAATTCGATCGCGGCGACCGGGCATTGGTTGAAGCCGAAATAGAATCGGCGCGGCAGGCCCGTGAGCCGGTATATAAGGCAATTGCCGATTTCGAGCGGGAACTTGCCGGAATGGATCGCGCGAAACGCGCCGCATACGGCAAGAACTTGAAGGACACGCAGAAAGCGCTCAGGAGTTTGCTGGGCCCGGCTCCCGGCGACATCAGGCCGATGCTGATGCGCGATCAATATGGCCAGACACGATGGGATCGTGCGCAGGTCAAGCTTGCCCGGGTGCTTTACAGGGAAGAGTGGGATTATTCTGTTCCGGAGAGAGGCGGCATTCTGATGCACAAGCCGCGCAAGGCGGACTTTGCCGGAACATCCTTGGAGGCTGTTTTCCCCTATCTTGAACAGAATATCGGGAAAATGATTCTGCCCCGCCGGACTCTTTATTGGCAGTTTCTCACGGACGAGTCGTTCGATTCGCACTTCTTCGGCGGGATCTGGCCGGAAATCCTGGGAACATTCTACCTTACCATTGGCGCCATGTTGCTTGCTATTCCCATGGGGTTGATAGCCGCGATATATCTTACCGAATATGCAAGGGAGAGCCGTCTTCTCGATTTGTTGCGCACATGTATCAGCACGCTAGCCGGGGTGCCAAGTATCGTATTCGGACTCTTCGGTCTGGCTTTCTTCATCAACACAATGAAGGTGTCGCAATCAAAGAGCGTGATTGCAGGATCCATGACTCTGGCGCTCATGGTGTTGCCCACGATTATCAGGGCATCGGAGGAGGCTATACGCGCAGTGCCGAAGACGTATAAGGAAGCGGCGTTAAGCCTGGGCGCCGGCCGATGGCATGCAGTATGGACAATTATCCTGCCGGCCGCTTTGCCCGGGATTCTAACAGGCATTGTCATCAGCATGGGCCGGGCCGCCGGCGAAACGGCGCCAATAATATTCACCGCGGCTGTGAGTGTGGGCAAGCCTCTGGCTATATGGCAGACTCTCACTCAGCCGACGCCGGCGCTTTCCTGGAATATTTACAATCTGGCCACGGAGCACGAAGCGGTAGACGAAGTCCGGCATGTTCAGTATGGACTGGTATTTGTCCTGGTGAGTCTTGTCCTCCTGCTTAATCTTTTCGCAATAATTATGAGGGCGAGGGTTGCCAGGCGCATGCGGACATGACGGAAGAGAGGATTATTATGAGCGATTATGAAAAGGGACCGGGAACAGAAGACGAGCCGGGAAGCGCTTCAATCCCGGGTTCCGAAGCGGTTGAGAATCCCGGAGACGCCGGTTTTCAGACCGGGATTGCCGGTGAGGTCCGCGGATCAGGCGGTAGTCATGTCAAGGCGGCGGATTTCTCGGTGTTTTACCGGGATAACCAGGCGGTCAAACATGTGAATCTGGTGATACCGTCCGGCAGGGTTACCGCAATTATTGGTCCCAGCGGCTGCGGGAAAAGCACGTTTTTGCGCGCGATCAACCGTATGAACGATCTGGTTCCGGGATGTCGAACGGGCGGAAAGTTGTTCTATGACGGCCAGGATCTGTATAGTCCCGAAGTTGATGTGGTGTCGTTGCGGCGGCGGATCGGAATGGTTTTCCAGAAGCCGAATCCTTTCCCGAAATCGGTGTTTGACAATGTCGCCTATGGACCGCGCCTGCACGGCAGGACGGTAAGCGACAATCATGTTGCGGCAGTGGAAAGAAGTCTCAAGAACGCCGCGCTGTGGGATGAAGTTAAAGATCGCTTGAATGAAAACGCGCTGGGACTTTCCGGCGGACAGCAACAGCGTCTGTGCATAGCGCGGGCGCTGGCGGTGGATCCGGAAATTCTCCTGATGGATGAGCCGACATCCGCCCTTGATCCAAGAGCAACACTGCGCATCGAGGATCTGATTGACGAATTGAGGGGCAGATACACAATCATTATTGTCACCCACAATATGCAACAGGCTGCGCGCATTTCGGATTTTACCGCTTTCATGTATGAGGGGGCGCTGATAGAGTTCGGCTTGACAAGGGAAATGTTCACAAAGCCCAAGGAAAAACAAACCGAGGACTATATAACCGGAAGGTTTGGATAGGAGGTATTGCCAATGCGCGAACACTTTCAAAGGGATGTGAACAGGTTGCGCCGTCGGCTTCTTGCTTTGAGCGCCGAAGTCGAAAGCGATGTGCGGGCCGCTGTCAGGGCCGTGGAAGAAAGGGATGAGGAACTTGCTCGGCAGGTGATTGATCGCGAAAAGCGGACAAACGTGATGGAAGTGGATGTTGAAGACGACTGCCTTAAAATACTTGCGTTACACCAGCCTGTGGCGGCCGATTTGAGGAATATAATTGCCGTTTTGAAGATAAACCAGGATCTTGAACGAATTGGCGACCTGGCTGTCCATGTTGCGGAGAGGGGGCAGCATCTCTGCGGCCTGCCGTCTTTAGGCGTTCCGTTCCGCCTTGGAGAAATGGCGGACAAGGCGCAGGACATGTTGAAGAAAGTGCTTGATGCTTTTGTCGGCCTGAATGTTGCGGCTGCTCGCGAAGTCTGCGCTGCTGACTGTGAGATAGACGAGATCAACCGTGATATCTACCGGCAGGTCAAGAAGATGGTGGAGCAGAATCCTTCTTTATTTGAGCCACTCCTGCAGATCATGCATATAGCGCGGCATCTGGAGAGGATTGCCGACCATGCGACCAATATTGCGGAGGATCTCATATTTCTTGTCGAAGGCCGTATCGTTCGGCACAGTCAGGAAGTGTCTGATAAGGCCGCGCACTAGCTATGCGGTGATTCCGGCAGGCGGCCGGGTCCCTCGCGCGACGCAATATTCCAGGCATTGTTAGCCTTCCTGGTCCGACAGCGCCCGTAATAAAAGGAACCGGTTTTTTGCGACTCACATGCCCACATGCCATTTCCATGCGTCATTTCCTGTGCCCTCCGCTTCTTCGCTGGCGGGTTACCCTCAACATAATTGGCTTTCACGGGCGCTACAGCAATTCTAATTTTGGGTACAACGGGAGCTGGGTGTCGTAGACACGACGCCCTCGTCGCGTGAAAACACAAGGAAAGCGGCGGGGGCGCCGCTTCTACAGGGTGGGTTCGACGTCATAATTAGAATTGCTTCGGGCGCTATTTTCATAGTTGACGGCGGGGGAAAGTTGAAGCAAACTATCTTTTCAGTGGTAATATAGCATTTTGTGAACCGTACCATCCGGAGTCGGGAATGATAGGACGTATTGCAGGGTTTTTTTCCAATGACATAGGCATAGACCTGGGCACGGCAAATACCCTTGTTTATGTTAAAGACAGGGGCATTATGCTCCGGGAACCGTCTGTTGTGGCTGTTCACGCGGAAAGCAGCCGGGTGCTGGCCGTTGGTGAGGAGGCGAAAAGGATGCTGGGCCGGACTCCCGGCAGTATTATAGCCATTCGCCCTATGAAAGCCGGCGTTATCGCCGACTTTGAAATCACCGAAGCCATGCTCAGGTATTTCATAAGGAAAGTACATAACCGGCGGAAAATGGTCAAACCCCGGATTATCATTGCCGTTCCAAGCGGCATAACGGAAGTGGAGAAGAGGGCTGTCAAGGATTCCGCCACCAACGCCGGAGCGAGAGAGGTATTTCTCATTGAAGAGCCGATGGCTGCGGCCATCGGTGTCGGACTCCCGGTCCAGGAACCGGCCGGCAATATGATCGTTGACATCGGGGGTGGAACCACGGAAGTGGCCCTAATTTCTCTTGCGGGAATTGTATTCAGCCGCAGTGTACGCGTTGGCGGCGACGAGATAGACGAGTGCATAGTCCAGTACATGAAGCGGGTGTATAACCTGCTTGTGGGGGAGCGCACCGCGGAAGAGATTAAAATAACGTACGGATCGGCGTATCCGGTAACGGAGGACAAAACTTTCGAGGTAAAGGGAAGGGATCTGGTGGCAGGTTTACCAAAGACTCTTACCATCTCCTCGGGGGAAATCCGCGAGGCTTTGCAGGAACCGATTTCAGCCATAGTGGATGCGATCAAGATCACACTCGAGCGTTGTCCGCCCGAGTTGTCTGCCGATCTGGTGGACCGGGGTATGGTCCTGGCCGGCGGCGGCGCCCTGTTGCAGGGCATGGACAAACTGATCGCAGAGCAAACGGGTCTTCCCGTTCACGTGGCGGATGACCCACTGAGCGCTGTTGCCGAAGGAACCGGCATAGTGCTGAATGAGCTGAACTTCCTTCGCAGGGTTGCGAGTGGCGACCACTCATAACCGGCATGCCGCGATTGTTGCGTAATGCCGTCATCTTGCCGTCATAACGTTTCTCCGGCTGGTTTGGAGAATCGGTGAGAGAACGCAGGTATATTTTCATATCCATAGCGGTAATTGCCGCCATTGTTCTGCTCAACCTGTCCGGCGCCGTTTCGCGCCATGCTAAAACCGCTTTCCGGGAGGCAGTCGCCCCGTTCGATAATTTCTTCTCGGGTTCTGCCGCTCGGCTAAAGGAATCGTTCGGGGTTCTTACCGCCTCGCCGGACAGCAGGAAAGCCGGTCGGCAGGCGGACGAGGAACTTTTCAGACTCAGGCAACTGCCTAACGAAATTGCCGCTCTTCAGCGCGAAAATACCGCTCTCCGGGAACAACTTGGTTTCGCCCGCAGGATAACCATGAATCTCATACTTGGCGAGGTTGTCAGCAGGGGAGATGCGAGCGGGTGGTGGGAAATAGTGGGACTCGACAAGGGAGCAGAAGACGGTGTTTCTGAAGACATGGCAGTGATGACGCCGGAGGGCCTGGTGGGGAAAACCGTTACTGCGGCAAAACATACGTGCGATGTCCTGCTGATTACCGACCGTAACTGCAATGTGTCGGCCCGGACAACGCGTGGCGGCAATTTCGGCATTGTGAGGGGACTTGGCGGCAGCTCGTCCGCAGCCGGAGGCGGCTCGGCGCCGCTCTGCGTCATGGAACAGCTTTCGGCGCAGGCCGATGTCAAGGAAGGCGACGAAGTGGTCACGTGCGGGCTTGGCGGCGTGTTCCCCAAGGGACTGAAGGTTGGCACGGTGGTTGCGGTGGCAACCGACAAAACAGGAATGCACAAGACCGCGGTTGTAAAACCGGCGGCGGATCTTTCCCGGATTGAATACGTATTCGTGGTTGCATCGCGGGCGGAATCGGGAAGCGACCGCCGGGAGAACGGAAAGGCGCGATGAAGATAATCATACTGCTCTTCTCTGCGTTTTTTGCCGCCGTGCTGCAGAAGGCATCGCCGGAAATCGGCGCGGTCGGCATCAAGCTGCCGCTGCTGCAGGGGGTTGTTGTCTATTACGCGTTGACGCGCCGCGCCGACATGACGCTTGCCGCCGGACTTGTTGCCGGTCTTTTGCATGATGCGTTGAGCCTGATGCCGCTGGGGTATTCGGTGCTGTGTTTTTGCGCGGTCGGTATTGTGGCGAATCGTTTCCGCGATGTTGTGTTCAATGAATCGTTTCTCACGATCGCGTTTTTCGGGGCGGTGTTTGCCGCGGTGGGTACCGCTGCGCTCGGCGCTGCGCTGCGTTACGGCGGAGTCATGGAGGTCGGATGGGGCAGGATTTTTCTGAAAGCCGGAGGCGAGGCGATTGCCGGACTGGTGTGCGCACCTTTGATTTTCCGGGTGCTGGCGGGGATGGACAGGCTTACGGGCAATGCTCCAAGGCGAAGGGAACCTATTGATGCGGAGATCAGATATTCCGGAATTTGAGGTAATGCGCGTTTACATCGTTCTGGCGATAGCGCTCGGAATGACGGCGTTGCTCGGGGCAAAGCTGTTTCATATCCAGATCGCGGAAGGCGCCAAGTACGAAAAGAAGATCAGCCGCCAGAGCATCCGGAGGGAAAGGCTGCCCGGAATGCGCGGCCGCATTTCCGACAGGAACGGCGTGTGTCTGGCCGAGAGCAGGCCAAGCTATTGCGTGGCGGTGTATCTTGAAGAAGTGCGGGAAATGGGGAGCAGGCGTTATACGGTGAGTAATACCGTCGCACAGGTGCGGGATCTCCTCGGGCAGCTTTCTGATGAAATCGGCGTTGCCGCGTCGGTGTCTGCCGAGAGCATCACGAATCATGTGCTGCGCCGCTCGCCCTTGCCGCTGATTGTCTGGCGGGATGTTGATGAAAAAGTCCGCGCGCGCCTTGCCGAGAAATCCGAGAAATATCCGGCTGCCGACATATACATTGAACCGGTGCGGGTCTATACCAACGGTTCGCTGGCGGCGCATGTGCTCGGATATGTCAGGCGAACCCGCGGCCCTCGGAGCGATGACGATGACGCGGCCGAGCCTTACCAGTATTACAGGCCTGAGATGGAGGGTAATTTCGGCGTGGAACGGATAGCGGACGACACGCTGAGGGGCAAGGCAGGCGCCCAGTTGATACGGGTTGACGCCTCGGGATTCAAGCGGCCCCTTCCGACCGACCGCGAGGAGGACATGATACTTGATGCGATTCCCGGCGGCGATGTGATGCTGACCCTGGATGTGCGTGTCCAGAAGGCCGCAGAAAAGGCCTTGCAGGGTATCGTCGGGGCCGCGGTGGTGCTTGATCCGCGCAACGGCGATGTGCTTGCGCTCGCCAGTTCGCCATCATTCGATCCCAATGTTTTTGTGTCAGGTTCAGGATCCGATGAGGTGAACAGGCTTTTGAGTGACGATAATTCACCCCTGCTCGACAGGGCGGTCTCCGGCGTTTATGCGCCCGGCAGCCTTTTCAAGCTTGTGGTTGCGGCAGCGGCGCTTGAAAAAAACGACGACACGACGGAAGCGACAACATTCTCGTGTCCCGGCTATTACAGCATGGGCAAACAGGTTCTGCACTGCTGGAACTGGCAGAACGGCGGGCACGGTCAGCTCGATATGCATCGCGCGATAGAACAGTCCTGCAACACGTATTTCTGCCAGCTTGGAGCGAAATGCGGATACAGAAGCATATCCGAAATGGCCCGTCGGCTGGGACTGGGCCGTCGGACCGACCTTGGGCTCGACGGGGAAAGAGCCGGGAATCTTCCGCCCCTGAATGTAGTGCGGTCAAAAGGCGACCTGGCTAACGTGTCGATCGGCCAGGGAGCGATTGAAGTGACCGCGCTGCAGATGGCGGGGCTGGCCGCGACCATGGCAAATGGAGGCTATTACCGTGTTCCCAGGATTGTCATGGCGGAGAGACCGGCGGGCGGCAGGGAATTTCTTGTCATTCCGCCTGCTCCGGCAAGAAGCATGAACTGGTCGCAATCGACGATACAAACGATCAGGAGCGGGATGAAGGCCACCGTGCATTCTCCGCAGGGCACGGCCAAGCGCACTCTTGTCGAGGGATATGTCATGGCAGCCAAAACCGGAACCGCCGAACACGGTGTGACGGGGAAAAAGCGGAACTGGGGCTGGACGATCGTGTTTGCGCCGTTTGACAACCCGAGATACGCGGTGGCGTTGGTTGTCGAAGATGCAGTTTCGGGTGGTATTTCGGCAGCCCCGCTTGTCAGGCAGATAATGAGCGAGATTCTTCCAATCAAGGACCCGGCTGATGAACCAGGTTAGACAAATTGGCGTTTTGAAGAGGATGAACTGGATAATGGCGCTGGCGATTCTGTCGCTGGCGGTTATCGGCATCCTGTTCGTTTACAGCGCCTGCATGGCGGCCGGGGATCAATTTACAGGAAGACCGATGAAACAGGTCCAGTGGCTTGTTTTCGGCTTGTTCGTGTTTCTTGCGGTTGTCGCCGTGGATTATCACAGGATATGCAAAGATGCATGGTGGATTTATGCGCTGGCTGTGGTTCTGCTGGTGCTCGTCCTGCTGATCGGCAAGACGGTCTACGGCGCAAAACGGTGGCTGGCGTTGCCTGGCGTGCAGTTCCAGCCGTCTGAAGTGGCGAAACTGGCTACGATCCTGTTGCTGGCGAGGTTCATGAGCAGGCAGTACGTTGATTACGAGCGGTTTGGTTATGTCATCGCGACACTGGCCATTGCCACTCTGCCGGCGTTGCTGATATTCATTCAGCCCGACCTCGGCAGCGCGCTTGTGCTGCTTCCCGTGGTTATTGCCATGATGTTTGTTGCGCGGGTTCCGCTGCGGTACATGGCGATTCTTGTCGCGACCGGGGTTCTGGCAGTTGTAACAGTGCTGGGCGTCATGTTTGTTCCCGAAAAACTCGGGTATGACAAGGCGACCCAGGAAATGGTGATGAAAAGCGTGGGGATAAAGCCCTATCACAAGACCAGGATCGAGACGTTTGTAAATCCGGGCAAGGATCCGCTGGGCGCCGGCTACAACAAGATGCAGTCCGAAAACGCGATCGGGGCGGGCGGATGGTCCGGCCGCGGGTATCGCAAGAGCGTGTCCGCGTTCCTTGCGTTCCTGCCGCGCACTGTTGCGCCAACGGATTTCATATTCGCGGTTGTGGCTGAAGAAGAGGGGTTTATGGGGGCCATGACCGTGCTGCTGCTTTACTGTATTGTGATTGCATGCGGTTTATGGGCGGCGGTGGTGGCAGCCGACCGGATGGGGCGTTTGTTGTGCGTGGGTATGACGACAATGGTGTTTGTTCACGTTTTCGTGAACATAGGGATGACGATAGGATTGTTGCCGGTGACCGGCGTGCCGCTTCCCCTGATGAGTTGCGGGGGTACGTTCGCGGTTTGCACGCTGGTGGCGCTGGGTGTTGTGCAGAGCGTCTATGCGAGACGCAGATTCCTGAGAAATTAAAGAGAGGAGAGGCAATAACATGTTCGGACTGAAACTTCCGTTTTTCCGGAAGAAAACGATGCAGCGAGAGATCATAATCAACGCCGAAAGCCTGGAAACGCGCGTGGCGGTTGTCGAGAACGGGAAGCTTGAGGAATTCATGATAGAGCACCCGACCGAGGAGCGCATCGTCGGCAGCGTCTACCTTGGGCGCGTGCAGAATCTGGAGGAAGGCCTGCACGCGGCGTTTGTTGACATAGGCATGAAAAAGAATGCGTTCATTCATTACTGGGACATGATTCCGGAGGATGCCGGCAGGCTGGAGGCCGAGGAGGGCGGCGGCAAGGGCGGCGGCCAGTCGAGGCGCCGGAGCGTTTCGCACAGTCTGATAGCCGGGAAGTTCCCGATAGGATCATCCATTGTGGTGCAGGTAAGCAAGGGCCCGATAGGCACAAAGGGGCCCAGGGTTACAGCCAACGTGAGCCTGCCCGGGCGCTACCTGGTTCTCATGCCCGGGAGCAACCTGAAGGGTATTTCCCGGAAAATTGCCGACCCGAAGGAGAGGCAGCGGCTCAAGAAAACGCTCGGCAGACTGCCTGTTCCTGAAAATGCCGGACTCATCATCAGGACCGTGGCCGAGGATGTGAACCAGCGCAGTATTGCAAGGGACATGAGGTCGCTGATAGGTGTCTGGACAGACATGCAGGACAAAATCCGGAAGGGTGTCGTCCCGAGTTGTGTGTACGAGGAGCCCGGCCTTATAGACAGGGTCGTGCGGGACTGGCTCACCGAGGACGTGGACCGTATAGTGGTCGACTCCCGCGAACGGTACGAGGAAGTCCGGAAGATAGCCGGCGTGTTCGGCCATCGCGTGCGCGCGCGGATCCAGCTTTACGACGGCGATGTACCGGTTTTCGAACATTTCGACATAGAACGTCAGCTCGAGGAAGCATTGCACCGGCGCATCACGCTGAAATCAGGAGGGTATATCATATTCGACGAAACCGAGGCGCTTATCGCCATAGACGTGAACACGGGCCGTCACAAGGCGAAAACCCACGACGATGCCATACTCGAAGTGAATATGGAGGCGGTTGAGGAAATCGCCCGCCAGTTGCGGCTCAGGAACGTCGGCGGACTGGTGATGATAGACCTGATAGACATGTCCCAGCGCAAGCATCAGAACGCGGTCTACAAGGCGTTTCGCGAAGCGCTTAAACGCGACAAGGCGCGCACGAACGTGTTGCCCATTTCCAAGCTCGGTATATTGGAAATGTCACGGCAGAGGATAGAGGAGAGCGTCCTTTCCTCCATGTTCATGGATTGCCCCTATTGCAGGGGGCGCGGCCGGGTGCTGTCATCACTGAGCATGAGCGTTGAAATCCAGAGGCAGATAGCTGCAGTGCTGCGCCGGAAAAAAGCGCAGGGGCAGTCTGTCGATCTGCAGATTCTCGTCAATCCGCACGTCTTGGAGCGGTTGAAGGCGGAGGATGAACAGCTTCTCATGGAATTGCAGTCGAAATTTGCCGGGCACTTGTCATTCCGTTCCGGCCCCGCCGTTCACCACGAGAACTTCTCGATCCTGAACGCGGAAACCAATGAGGTTCTGTATACCTCGGAAAAGCATGCGATCGGACCCGCAGGTGAAAAATAGATTGTCCCTTGGAATGCTGATCGTGGCCTTGCTTGCGACGGCGGCCTGCGCCGTCGCGCAGGAAACAAATGATGTCGCTCCGGCGGCGCCGGATACGGGCGACACCGAGGTAATGGCCGACAAGATCGAGTATTTCCGCAACGGATCCGCCGCCAGGGCGGCGGGAAATGTCGTCATATCCAACAGCATGGGCCGGCTTTCGGCCGACAAGGTCATAGTCAGCCTCGATAGCGGCGACATGTGGGGGTATGGCGATATAACGTTTGCGCAGGGAAATCGCGTCTGGCGCGGCACCAATTTCTACTGCAACACGAGAACCGGACGGGTCGTGTGCAAGGGGGAATCGGCGTTCGACGCAGATCCTTTTCGCGT
>Ga0172375_10003780_pt1 | contig 22776 bp, 13 predicted proteins | sample LakKiv1m_FD_114537 | JGI IMG/M metagenome (GOLD analysis project Ga0172375, IMG submission 114537) | Freshwater microbial communities from Kabuno Bay, South-Kivu, Congo - kab_092012_11.1m | ecosystem: Environmental > Aquatic > Freshwater > Lake | place: Democratic Republic of the Congo... | reverse complement strand
TTTCTCCGGCGGTATTGCGGCTAGTGAAATGATGCTGCAAGCAAAGATAGTATCATCTCCTACGCCTATAATCGGTCAGGACGGGATTGTCGCAAGCCTTTCATATCAGCACATCAGCAGCCCCATCAATGTTACCGGAGGGGACGTCGACAACTTAAATGTAAAGACGGCTAAGGCCGCGGAGTCCGCCTCAAGCCCAACTTCTACCATCTCCAACCCGGCGGAACGCTGGATAGCAGACTACCAGCAACGCACAGGCAGGGTGTTTATGAACTCTTCAGATTTAACGAACGGTATTTTACGCGGCGAAATCCGAGGAGTGGATTTTGCTACCCTCTTTGAACTGGTGTATCATCCCAATATAAATATCCGCTCGGCAGCGATAAATCTTTTATATATGTTTTGTACGTATCCCATACCAAAGGAGGGTTTTGATCATTTGTCTCCGCAGGATTTTTCAGACGCTCTTGGGAAAGACAAAATGAGGCTTCAGCAGGTTATCAGCGAATATATTGCCGCTGGCCGGCGCGGAGACACCGATGCTTTATTTGTATTGGAAAACATCGGTTCGGTAAGGGAGCTTCCGGAAGAATACTTCAACTTAATTGCCGAATTGACAGAAGTCCACGGATTTAGCGGAATTGGGAATGTAGCGGTTAATTCACTCGGCAGCATAGTTATCCCAGCGCTCTCTGAAGCAACTGTTCATTCTTTTATGGTTGCCGCGGAAAGACGGGGCACCGAGGTACAAAAACAGTTCGTAAATAGCTTGCTTCGTAAACTTTCCCTGCGAGGGCAAAAATTGGAACCGGAGGTCATACGTTTTATTGCGCAGCTGTCTTTTGATCAAGCTGATAAATACGGCGAATCCGATCAACTTTTGTATGGGAGATTATATGTTATTGGCAAGCAGGCGGCATTAGGCGTTGCTTTGCCCGAAGGCACCGCGTTTATCTTACGGGTTCTTAAAACAAAAGAAGCTATTCTTAGCGCTAAAGCGGCAGCCGTAGCCCTGGGGGTAGTGGCTGAGGCGTTGGCTAAGCAAGGCAGAGAGGAAGAATTAAAGGAGATTTTAGCCAGCCTATCAAAAGATTTTGCGTCTGCAGGGACTCGGCAGGAGCGTCTGCATTGGGCAGTAGCGTTGGTAGAATTGGGACATGCCTATCAGCTTCCGGAAGCAACCGTTCAGCAGTTACGGGAGTTGAGGGTGGGGGCGCAGGAAGTTGTGCGTCAATTGCACTCCGGAACAGAGGTTGTTTTGATAAGGGATTTGCCTGCTAATCAAGAGGAAGATAAATTGTTAATGGAGGCGCTATATCCGCGACAGCTGGAAGTGGGGTTAACGGCAATCGCGATTAAGGGCGATTCCGAGCCGTTTTTCGTGGTGCACCGGGGAATAGAAACTTTTGGCGGTAGCGGGGTCTTGGCTTCCAGGGTAGCCAGTTTTGGCTTACATTCTCATCCAGAAATAGGGTGGGTTAATATGCCAAGGTTTATCCCATCTGAATCGGACGTCGAATACAGCCTGCCGCAATCTTTTAACGAATATATTTGGGCAAATGCCGGCCTGTGGAAAGTTGAACCATACACTGCGCAAGGCAGAGAAAATGAGGTTATCTTTATCGTGCCCGGGGGCAAACGCACAAGCATAAATATACATAAAATCCAGGCGCAGAATAAGATTCTGGCGGATCTTTTGAGTAGCGGCGTAGAGTTCAGTGTTTATGTGAATTACGGCCAGCTGGGCGCATTTAAAAGCACCCATCAGCCAAATAAAACTATCCGCCAGGCGTATTTAGAAACATCCGCCTCAAGCCCGGCGCCCGGCGCCGCAAGGCAGACACAGGTCGTTGGGCAGGTTGCGACGGAGCCAAGAGCTATTTCATCGTCAGTATTGCCTGAAAATGAAACACTTGCCGTAATAAAAGCAATCGATTTAGCAAGCATCATAAACGAAAAAATAGATTGGTGGAGGGAGCGGACCTCTATTATAAAGCGCTTCAGTGTTGTGGTTCCCGCAAACCTCGTAGTATATGATCAAGTGATATTACCCGATCAAAGGGTAGAGGCTTCCCATAACCAGAAACAAAAGATTAAAAAAAATGACGCAGAAAATTTTTGGAGAAGCCTGTTACAGTATGTGCTCGAGGAATTAATTTATAATGCCGCTCAGGCCCGTAGCGGAATCGGGATTGGGGAAGTGACCGCTATTAATCTTATTGCCAGGGTTTCTGGCAATAAAGCAATTATAGAGATATCAGATAATGGTCCGGGTATACCTGGAAACGTGACGGAGGAATTAGAAAAATGGAAAAAGGGAGAGTTTAGAGATCCGGTCAGTACTACAAAAGGCAGTGGAGGGGAAGGAATACAGCTATCCTATCGAGTTATGAACCAGCTCGGCGGGGAGATGCAGATAGAGACCAGAACTAAAGAAAAATTCGGGGCTGAAAGCGGCACGACTATACGGCTAATTTTTCCTGTAAATGCTCCGGGACCATCAGTCTCGGTTCAATCCGCCGCCTCAAGCCCGGCGCCAGACCCCGAATTCCAGGCGGCTGCCGAAACCGCATATGAAAATGTTGCGAAGGAGATAAAAGAACCGGCAAACCGGATTTATTATTCGCAATTATGTGAGCCATTCAGCAAGGCGCTAAATAAAATATTAGGAGACAAGGGCTACCGGTCATGGATAGTGACGGCTAAACAATGGGGAGGTGTTTCTACCCATGATTTCGTCATAGTTAGGGACAAAAATGGCCGCTTCTGGCTTATCGATGGCACCTGGCAGCAATTCCTAAAACAAGAGCAGCTGCCACTCAACAATCAAAAAGCAGTCATGATCCTTGAAATATCCCAGCAAAGTGGCGAGGTTCAAGAGAAGGACACGGAAGAGAAGTTTGCTAATTTCGGAGTACCTAGTTTTATGAGCCGCCGGTTGGCATCCGTAGTTAAAAATAAAATTAAAGAAGTAGTGACCCAGAATGCTGAACCGCCTACCACTATTTCCGGTCCAGCGCCCGCCGCCTCAAGCCCGGCGGCGCCCACAAAAGTATACCCCATACAAATATTAGATTATAAGGGTTTTGGGAATTGGAGGTTGGAGCGCGTAACCGGGGCAAAGGGCGAGGATGCCATCGGAGATAATAAACTAAAAGAACGGGCAGCTTTTGATACGAACGGCATTTCTATCGGGACAATTCTACGGATAGTTACGGAAGAACACGGCACTTATATCCTGCGCGTGATAAATAGAAACCAGGATTCTCTTGCCTGCGATCTTTGGCGCGCGGGGGTAGAAGGTATTATGCTCCATTTTGACGGCCGCGAATTGCCTCTCGGTGTGCGTACGGATAAATTCGGAACCGGGCCCTCAACCGTATTCTGGGCGAAATGGGCGACCCCGAAACCGGAGAACGAGTCGGTAATAACACTGCCTTTTATAGACGACACCCTTAAAAATGAAACGGCGAAAATTTCTTTGAAAGATATGACAGTTACAGAGATCGAATGCTGGCTGCCGGCATTGGATGATTCAGCCGTGAGGTTGCGGGGAGAGTTAACAGAGCATTCGGAGAGGGGCGCCCCGCAGGAAGATTACTATACCGCCCTTATTATTCGTCCGGAATCGGATCCTTTTAATAATTTAGTGCGCTGGCTGGAGAATGCGGATGATAAGGGTAATATTGCAATTGACGGAAGGCCGGTGCAGGGGCTGCGTGAAAAAGGGATATGGACTCAGGAAGGGCATATCTATGATGCAAACGCGGAATACCAGATTAGATTCTTCCGCGAGACATTAAAAGATAATCAGCCGGTATTCGGAGGGATGAATGGCGGGTTCCCGGGAGCAGCGAATGGCGTCGGGGTGATAAAGGCTGATGAAAACAAACAGGTGGTTGTGCCGATCTACGGCATTGAGATTATCGCAGATAATAATGTTGTTATGCATGATCTTATAGTTGCGCTTGAGTCGGCATATGATCTGGAAGGTGAGGCAGAGGAAGGCGCTATATTGGCGCGTAAAGGGTATCCCGAGCAGAAACTTCACATTGTCACCAAGGATTTTTATTTATCTTTAGGCGGAATACCTGCAGCCTCAAGCCCGGTACAGAATCATTGGCTAAGGACGAGTGCTTATACCGCGTTGATGGCGCTGCCTACTTTGGCAGGCCTGTATTTCTTGCTAAGAGATGTCCCAGGCGAAGAGGTAGCTACTATCGCGCCTCCGGCCCAGCCGGCTGCTATGCAACAACCGGCAGTAGCGCAGATTGTCCCGCAGCAAATCGCAGAGTTAGAGAAGACGCTCAACGAACGGGAGGATATGAAAGCATACGACGCGGCTAGGGAATTAGTTAAAATGGTACAAGCCGGTGACCCCGCAGCGCTCGCCGCGCTTAGCCGCTTGCTTAATGATAATAACTTCTCAGCCTATACCGCAGCTACCCAATTAAGGTTAGGTAAAGAAGAATTATTGATCGGTTTATATGTTAAGGCGGCTGCTACCGGAAGCGAGCATGGTATTAGTGAGTTGCTTCGGGTTGCCGAATTTAATGGACGTTCTTCTGCCCAGAGGGGGATAGACCAGTTAGCCAAATCGGGTAATAAGTATTTCTTTGCCCATATTGCCAACGCGGAAGTGTTGAAACTGCGTAATCTTCATCTTGACCCGCGGGTCAGGCTTCCAAGCGCCGGCGTTGCGGCAGAGCTGCATAAAAATAAATATAGCGCCAATCCCTTATTCCTTGTCAGCTGTTTTACATCTCCGGAGAATTTTACTGATTTAGCCGGGATAATCCTGGATGATTTGGGCAAGCAAGCGGAGCGAAAAGGCTTGGATGTGCTGTCATTCGTCAAACAGAGTGACGTATCCGGGACAATGCTCAAAGATTTTATATTGAGTGCCGCGCACTTTAACCGGCTCCACGGGCTTATTTCAGCTTCAAGAAGCTGGTCTTTGCGCGGCATCACGGATACCGTATTTAATGGCATGAGTTCTCCGGAAGAATGGGAGCATCATGCTGCACGTTTAGGGTTATTTGTAGAAGATATGTGCGCTGACCGGGCGTTCTCCCAAGAATTCCAGCGCAACCTGTTCAGTATGTACAATAACGCTAAAGGACGGCAACAGGAATACTTAGCTGCTTTACTGGTTGCCGAACAGATTAGATTTGATAAGAGCTATTCTTCTCAAATTGATGCCATCCGCATAAAACACAATATCCCGCAGCCGCAGACGACTATAGATTTTGGAAAGCTTCTGAAAAACGGAGAATTGGTCAGCCATATATTGTTTATGGATTCTGATGCGGTCCCGTTCCTGGACGCGGCGAAGGCATTCTTGCTGCAGAAGAATCAGGGATATAAGGAAGATGCTACGAGCACCCCGGAGAGAGTTGTTTTAAGAAAGGGCATTATAAAGGTGGTACTGATCAATGCAACAGGCTCCCAACAGGAGAATTTCTGGGAGAGTATGGGCCAGGCTTCGTTTATCAGTACCCGCGGACACGGAGGGACCCTTACTAAAACAATAGGCTCGCGTATTCGCGAAGCGCAGCTTAATTCTTCCGGGAGGATACTTTATCCTAGCGAATGCCACAGCGTAGGCTCTATGTCATTGGGCGCCGACATGGCTAATGTGGGAGTTGCCCAGGGTGCCCATTCGACCCTTCTCACCTATGTTTTACTTGATGAGCTGGGAGAAACTGTTCGGCGTGGCGACGCTACCACTGATTGGAGAGATATAACCAAAAATATGCAGAGACGCCTCCCTGCGATTATGCGTAATATAGTTACTCGCGGTGACAGCGCAGCGGTATTCTTGGATATGGTGCGGGCGATCAATGCCCGTACTCCGGCAGCAAGTTCTCCCGCCGCCTCAAGCCCGACGCAGATCAGGACATTAGCTGAAAGCGAACAGATCGCCGATAGTATCATTAAGAAAAACCAAGAAGTAGGCCTCATGGGTGAAAGCCTCGAAAAAGGATTTGTAAAAAGTTATCGTCATCATCGGGAGCTTATAGAGCGGGAGATGCCGCCGAATTTCGCTCAACCTAATCCCGCGATAACGAGCTGGAACAGGACTATACTTGCCCTTACTGACGTAAATTACATATTCGGCTGGCTCGTAGGAAAGGTATCGGTTCCGGAAGTATTAGACCGTTTTGCCGATTCCAGCATCTTCCCGGAGAACCTGTCCTTGCCGGACAAGCAAGCGATAATCAACACAGTCTTATCTCCTGAAAGCAGGGCATTCTTTGATTCCCGCGGCAACGTTGTCAACATGAAAGATTACCTCATGGATTACTACCGGACGCTCGGTATCGCGGTAGATATTAAATTCATAACCATGGGGGGGGCGTTAAAGAATGATGTACAAAAAAGATTATTACTGTGCGGATTATCAGCGCAGGATGCCGATGAGGCAAGCCGCATATTGAATAATAGAGGCATTGAGGGATTAGAGGTAGATCCAAGGTTCAGGAAAGTCGCGGCATCTCTGCAGCATATTTACCATGATAAAACCGTGGTCCCGCTTATCAGTTTTTCGTATCAAGGAAAATCAAGCGAGAATGTGGTATTGGCTGTTAATATTGATCCCGGGGCACGAATTAACAGTTCGTTGACCGGGCCCAGAGCTGATGGCAAGGGCCAGATGACGTTTATTAGTTTCTCCGACAGACCGGACCTGTATACGATAAAATCGATTATGGGGAACCTTATTCATGAGATAGATCATAAGGTGATGAAGCTAACCTCTTTGGAGGATTTTTCCCGAGGGGATATTTTCAGCGAAGGGGCCGCGGAACAGGCGGAAAGCGCGTTTATGGAACTTCAGCGCGTGCACATAATAAGCAGAATAGAAGCGGCAGGGTTTGATTATTATGAATATAACAGATTATTGGAGTGGCAGTCTGATCCTAATCCACAAACTGTACCTTATGTTGTAGGTGGATTGCTGGCTAGCGGCTATAGGCTTGTTTATGGAACAGATAACTTTTTTAATATGTTTTACAGAACCGCCAATACGGATAGGGCGGGTTTAGTTGATAGCTTTAAGGTTAAAGTCGAACAATTGCTCGAGCCCAAAAGAGAGCTTTATCGCGGGGCATTAAGGGATGTTGACTTATTATCCGGTTCATCTTCAGCCGGCGCCTCCAGCTCGCTACCCGCCGCCTCAAGCCCGACGGCAGCTCCGAGAGTATATTATGAGCCTATCGCGGGGAATATGTACCAGATACTCGCCGAAGATGAAAAAGGCGGAAAGCCGGTAGCGGTAGGTAAGATGGAGTTTGAGAGCGGGATAGGTTCAGGGCAAGCAGAGCAAGCCGTCTTATACAATATCAGGATAAGCAAGTCAGGGCTTGGTTACGGAAGCGCCTTAATAGCTACATTAGCAGCTAGAGCAACCAGGTATTTCTCTGAAGCAGCGCATCCTTTCATGATTGCCAATGTAGAAAATCCGGCCATATATGAAATGGCAAGCAAAGTCTTAGAGCCTACCTCAATGGAGGTTTGGGCTTCTGATTTTTATTCAGGGGTACCTACTTTAAAATGGGTGCCTTATGGGAGCGACGCATTCGAAGCTATCGTCCACGGTAAAACCAGAATGAGTTTTTCCGAAGATGACGGCGAGGTTTATGTTCGGCCTTTCCAGTTGAGGGGGACGGCTAAGGCAGAATTAGTCGGCTCTTCACCGGTCACTGACGCCGACCTTAAGTTGCGGCTGCCGCTATTAACATCCGTCTTCAAGATAAGCGGGGTAACCGGAGATTGTAGTATTGAGCCTAGTTTTCTACAAGAGGATATTCCTTTGAATGAAACCCGGGAGATCCTTTTGACCCGCGAAGCATCCGGTAAACTTAGAGAAGTTTTGGGGACATGCCGGTTTGAAAAAATAAAACATAGAAACAGTATTGTATTCCGAATTGTCGGCTTGACAGTCCAGGAAGGCGTGCAGGGTAGGGGGATTGAAGATCTTCTTGCGGCAAAAGTATCGGATATAAGCATATGGGATAATACTCCGACGCAGATAGGCGAATCTATAAATAGAGGCGTAGTGCAAATTATGCCTAATGCGCTTACTCGTCCTGTTGAAACTGCGGCCAGGCAAGCCGTATTGCAACATATGGGCTTTACTCCTTTACCCGATGTGGCGCGCAGCCTTCCTGCGGGCGATAGAGAGGAAGATACTCTAGTTTGGGAGCTTGATAAGGCGAGCGCCTTGAGCCTGATTAATGAATCAAAGAAGGTGTTTTTGGGCATGCCTAAGGCTTCAAGCCCTGCCTCCAGCCCGGCTTCAAAGGAGGGCCCTAGCGGAGAAAATAAGCTGCCTGTGGTGAGTTTCCGGGAACTGAAATTCAATGTTTTCACCCATGACGTTTTTGTGGACGGAATAAGTAATTCCGTCGGGAAAGTGCGAATCATAGAAGATCCCGAAGAGAGAAATATTGCCTTGACTTCGGTTACAATTGACTCCTTCTTTTTTAGGCGCGGGTATGCTACTGCTGTAGTAAAATATTGGGCAGAGGAGGGCGAGAAGAGGTTTAAGGGGTCGGAGCACCCGTTTGCGATAAAGGATATCAGGAATCCTTGGATTTGGGAGATTGCGGAGAAACTCCTTGATCCTAATACAATGGAGATGTCATTTGTTTCTTTCCACGGTTGGTCAGGCTGGAGGCCGGCGAAAGAACTTCGGAAGATGGCGACTGATCCGGATAATATAAAGAAAGATTTTGATGCGAGATTCCAGCGCGAGACATTCCAGTACAATACTCCTTTTAGCGTACGCGGGAAGCTGAAATCAAGCTCGCCTTCTTCAAGCCCGGGATCAGCCTCTCTGCCCGATATAAACATACCAAGAGAAACCGCGAATGCTGCTGACCAGATGGGGGCAAAAAAAGGGGACAAGGTATTGCTTATGGGTTACCGTTACACGAAGTTACCCACAGCATTAGGTATGCGTGGTGTTAAGGCTACTTTAGTGGACTTCAATCCAGATGTAATCAGAATGGAAAGGCTATTGGCCGCACCTTTGAATGTTAATGATGGCCAGGTGTCTCCGGACTTCATCAATAAATACGCTGAAGATATAAGCAGAGAAGATGCGCCTTTAGACAGTTTTGACATAGTGTCGCTACTTGATTTATTTATAGATACACAAGGTGATCCTTATGCCACTATCAGAGTGGCGCTTCAAAGAGTAAAAGACGGGGGAATTGTATATCTGCCGGATGAGATTAGCTGGAGAGATACCGTATCCGGCATGGCTAAGAAAGAAAACACAGAAAAACTGGTCTTAAATCGACTCTGCGCAGAGCTGGGGTATTCCTACGAAGTCATTCCAGGTAAATTTGTACAAGGAGACCAAACGAACCAAGCTTACAGAATAAATAAACACAAAACTCAACCTGTCGCATCTTCGCCTACCGAGAAGGGCGGTATTGACCTGCGCGCGCTGCCGATTACTGTGCAGCCTATGCCGCAGAGCCGCATACCTGCGCCGATGGTGCCGAATATCTCGGCTAAACCCGACAAAGAATGGCTAGAGATACAAAATATGATGGCCTCCGGCATCACTCCTTCCGGAGAGAGGCTGAAGAGCTATATTGAGAAGTGCGCCGAAACACAGGACGTGAATAAGATCTTAAGCTGTCTTGCTGATATCTTAAGGACAGAAGAGGATAATGTGGTTATGACCGACCCGGGCTTGATAAAGTTCCTTACTCTGCTTGAGTCGGGTAAGAATTCGCAGGAGATGAAGCAGGAGTTGGCCAAGATAAACTTTGCTCCGCAGGAGCCGGAGCTAGTCGAGTAATAATGAAAGAGGCGTTCGCCTTCCGAGGTTTATCAGCCCATGAAAACCCCGCCGAATGAGCATGAACGCCTCTTTTATTATAGTTAGATTTGGCGTGTTATTTCGTCTATTGTAGTGTAGGGTGGGGGTGAGTTGTTGGGGTGGGTTAGGGTGTTGGGGTGAGGATAGGGGAATGCAAAAGACGCGGAGTTTTAGGGATTTGGAAGTTTACAGGCGGCTATACCAAAGCATGCTTTTGGTAGCAGATAAAGTATTGCCAAAGTTACCTGTGGAAGAAAAATTCGGACTGATTGACCAGATGCGCAGGGCTTCCAAGGCTCCACTGGCGATTATCGCAGAAGGCTACGCCAAAAAACATTACCGGAAGGACTGGCTAAGGTATATAAACGATGCAATTGGCGAATGCAACGAAATGATGGTTCATTTATCTTGTTGCGGGGATCTTTATTCGAAATACATAGATATCAGCTTGATTGAAGGGCTTATTGCAGATTACGACATTAGCGGTAAACAACTATTCTGTTTGGGGAAAAGCTGGTCTTCCTCAACCCCACCCGCATCCCTAACTCACTACCCACCCTCACCCACACCCTAGATTGTAATTTCACCTTGACAATAAGCCTATCAGTGATATACTTATAAAAAATAAGTTTGACCTTTAAGCCCCGCTCCGCGAGGCGGGCAAGGTGGAGAAGATGAAGACCCAAGTTGCAAAAAATTTTGAACCCTTGGCACGAATAGAGCCGAGGGTTTTTTTATTGAGGCCATAACTTACGGAGCGATAGCGAGGTAAGTTATCTGGCCGAAATAATCCCGAGCCGACGATTAACTTCTTTGCGGCGAGGGATAAGAGGAAAAGAAATATGAAGGAGAAGGCGAAGATACTGGACACCGAGGCGCTTAAACGCAGCCTTATGCGTATCGCCCATGAAATACTGGAAAAGAATAAAGGGACTGCCGAACTCTGCCTTATAGGTATCAGGAACCGCGGGGTTTACCTGGCGCAGAGGCTGGCCGAATGTATTAAGAAAATAGAAACGCAGGATGTCCCTGTAGGTGCTTTAGACATCACCCTCTACCGCGACGACCTTACGCTTATTGCCCAGCAGCCTGTGGTGCATAAGACCGAGATAAGTTTTGATATTGAAGGTAAGCTTGTAATTCTGGTAGACGATGTTTTGTATACCGGTCGGACTATCCGCGCCGCCCTAGATGCCTTGATAGATTTCGGCCGGCCTAAAGCCATACAGCTGGCGGTTTTAGTGGATAGGGGGCACCGCGAGCTTCCGGTGCGCGCAGATTACGTAGGCAAAAATATACCAACGGCAAAAAACGAAACCGTCGAAGTAAGGCTTCAAGAAACCGACGGAAAAGACGAAGTAGTAATCGTAGAGAAAGCACCTAGCTAAGTGTGGCAGCCAGGGTCTGTCCCCAAAGGGGACTGACCCGCGACAAGATAAGGCCTGAATGGGAGAAACGTGGAGAGTATGATCTGGAAGAGAAAAGACCTGTTAGGGCTGGAAGAATTAAGCCGGGAAGAGCTGGAGTTTATCCTTTCCACCGCCGAGTCCTTCAAAGAAGTCTCAACTCGCGAAATCAAGAAAGTCCCTGCCTTGCGCGGAAAGACGGTGGTGAATTTGTTCTACGAGCCTTCCACGCGCACCCGCGTATCATTTGAAGTAGCGGCAAAAAGATTATCCGCAGACGTGATTAATATCGCAACCGAAACCTCCAGCGTAAAAAAAGGGGAGACCCTGATCGATACCGGACGCAATATCGAAGCGCTTAAGGCGGATATTATCGTTATGCGGCATAATTATTCGGGAGCGGCGGCGATGCTGGCGCGCCATGTAAATTTAAGCGTAGTCAATGCCGGAGACGGATGGCACGAGCACCCGACGCAGGCTTTATTAGATATCTTTACCCTGAAAGAAAAGCTGGGAAAGATCGACGGGATTAAGGTAAGTATTATAGGCGACATCGCACATTCGCGAGTTGCGCGCTCCAACATCTGGGGGCTTACTAAATTGGGTGCTAAGGTCACGGTCTGCGCCCCTAAAATGCTTATCCCCCCGGGAATAGAAGAAATGGGCGCGCAAGTAACGGACGACATAGATAAGGCGCTTAATAATGCCGACGCGGTTAATGTCTTAAGGATGCAGTTCGAGCGCGACGAGTCCAATGCCTTCCCGCAGCAACTCGAATATTTTAAGAACTACGGGATTACTGAAGAGCGGTTAGAAAAGGCGAAGAAGAATATCGTAGTGATGCATCCGGGCCCCATTAATCGCGGGATTGAAATGTCCAGCGAAGTGGCAGACGGAGCTAATTCGGTTATTTTGGAGCAGGTGACTAACGGTATTGCCGTGCGCATGAGCGTTTTGTTCCTTGTCGCGCAGGCTAACGAGTTTATTAAAAAGAATGAAGACGCTGATTAAAAACGGCAGGGTAATCGATCCTGCTAATAAGTTAGACGAGGTTTGCGATATCCTTATCGAGGGCAGCTTGATCTCTAATGTCGCCAAGAATATCAAGGTAAGCGCGGATAAAACTATCGATGCCGCAGGAAAGATCATCCTCCCCGGATTAGTGGATATGCACGTGCATTTGCGTGAACCCGGACGGGAGGATAAGGAGACTGTATCTTCGGGGACCGGGGCTGCTTTAAAAGGCGGAGTAACCAGCGTCCTGGCTATGCCTAATACTAATCCGGCGATGGACTCGGCGGAGAATATAAAATTACTGCAGAAGATCATTAAGGATTCCGCAAAGTCCGATGTGTTTATCTGCGGCGCAATAACTAAAGGCCGCCTCGGCCAGGAACTCTCCGACATTAAGGCTTTAAAAAAGCAGGGAGCAGTAGCGATCAGCGATGACGGTGCTTCGGTAGACTCGGATAAATTAATGGAAGAGGCCTTGAAGTTTTCCAGGGATGAAGGCATCATTCTTATCAGCCACGCAGAAGACAAGGCGCTTTCTAATAAAGGAGTGGTAAATTTAGGCCTGACTTCCACCCGCCTGGGATTAAAGGGTATCTCCAAAGAATCAGAATATAAAAGAGTGGCCCGGGATGTGGAGTTAGCGGAAAAATTAAAGGCGCCTATCCATATCGCTCATGTAAGCTGTAAAGAGTCGGTAGAGATAATCGCTAGGGCCAAGAAGAGAGGCGTAAAAGTAACTTGCGAGACTGCCCCGCATTATTTCAGCCTCACCGAAGAGGCAGTATTAAACTATGATACCAACATGAAGATGAACCCTCCGCTAAGGGGGAAAGAAGATTTAGAGGCGATAAAACAGGGATTAAAAAACGGAACTATCGACGCTATCGCTTCAGACCATGCCCCGCACACGGAAAATGAAAAAGATATCGAATTTGAGCGCGCGGAATTCGGGGTAACAGGATTAGAGACAGAACTCTCGGTAGCCATAACTGAATTAATCGAGAATAAAGTCCTGAATTTAAGCCAGCTGGTTGAAAAAATGGCTTTAAACCCGGCGAAAATATTAAAAATTAATAAGGGCACTCTAAGCGTAGGTTCTCCTGCCGATATAATCATCGTCGATGCACAGAAGGAGTGGGTTGTAGATAGAAAAGCTTTTGCCTCCAAATCCAAAAACTCTCCTTTTTTATATAGGGACCTTAAAGGTGTAGTAGAATATACTATAAAAAATGGAATTTATTGCTGATTTTCATATCCACTCCAAGTATTCCCGCGCAACCAGCCGCGATATGGATGTCGTCCACCTTGCCGAATGGGCAAAGTTGAAGGGTATTTCGCTCATAGGGACAGGCGACTTTACGCATCATCTCTGGCTGGAAGAGCTTAAAGGAAAACTCGAAGATACTGCCAACGGCCTATATAAATACCAGGGGATAAATTTTATCCTTACCTCGGAGATAAGCAGTATTTATTCCAAGAACGGAAAGACTTATCGCATCCACAATATGATCATTGCGCCTTCATTTAAGTCAGTGGATAAAATAAACGAGCGTTTAAGCCGGCTAGGCAATCTCGCCAGCGACGGGAGGCCGATATTAGGATTAGACGCGTCAGAACTGGCGCGCATTGTCTTTGATATCGATGAGAACTGTATGATTATCCCGGGCCACATCTGGACGCCATGGTTTTCGGTATTTGGTTCAATGTCCGGGTTCAATAAGATCGAACACTGCTTTGAAGAGCAAACCTCTAAGATATTCGCGCTGGAGACCGGATTATCCTCTGACCCGGCGATGAACTGGCGGCTATCGGCGCTGGACAGGTTTACGCTGGTAAGTAATTCGGATTCGCATTCTCCGCAGAAGATAGGGCGCGAGGCAAACGTCTTTAATTGCGATATGGATTATAAAACGATAAGGGATGTTCTAAAGACAAAAGACAGAAAGAGATTTTTGTATACCATAGAATTCTTCCCCGAAGAAGGCAAGTATCATTTCGACGGGCATCGTCTCTGCGGGACGAGATTATCTCCGGCCGAGACCAAAGCAAATAATGGTCGTTGCCCGAAATGCGGGAAACCGGTCACCGTGGGAGTTATGAACCGCGTGGATCAGCTTGCAGACAGGCCCGAAGGATTTAAACCGGATAATGTAATTCCTTTTCGCAGTCTCATTCCCCTTGATGAGATAATAGCAGAGGCTAAGGGTATGGGCAAGGCTTCGCAGGCGGTGGAGCGCGAATACAGAAGCGCGATAGCTAAATTCGGGACGGAATTCGAAATAACCCTGCGCGCCTCGAAAGAGGATTTATTAAAACAGCTCCCCGGTCGCATTGCTGAAGGGGTGATCAGGGTCCGTGAAGGCAGGGTAAATATTAAAGCCGGGTATGACGGGGAGTATGGCATTATAAATATTTTCGGCGAGGGTGAGCAAGAGGCTAAGCCGGAACAGCAGTTAAGTTTGTTCTAAGAAATATGCGCCTGTAGCGCAATGGATAGCGCACTAGCCTCCGAAGCTAGTGGTGGCCGTTCGACTCGGCCCAGGCGCACTTGAATAAATCACAAGCTAAGTGTTGCAGCCAGGGACTGTCCCCGAAGGGGACTGTCCCCGCGACAAGATAAGGATTGAAAACTAAATGAGCAAGAAGATTGTAGGTGTAATAGGGGGTAGAACTTGTACGCCGGAAGTGGAGCAGCAGGCCAAAGAATTAGGCCTAAAACTCACAAAAGTGGCGGATTATTTGGTTTGTGGGGGGTTAGGTGGAGTGATGGAGGCGGTTTGTGCTGGTTTTAAGGCTGGAGGCGGCGTAACTATAGGAATCTTACCGGGTTACGATAAAAATTACGCTAATCCTCATGTTGATATTGCAATCCCTACGGGGCTGGGATTAGCCAGAAACGTGCTTGTGGTCAAGGCTGCAGATGCGGTGGTGGCCCTACCGGGAGAAGCAGGGACGTTATCCGAGATAGCATACTGCCTGCAATTTGGCATACCGGTAATCAGCCTCGGCTCCTGGGATATAAAAGGAGTTATAAACGTAAAAAGCGTGGATGAAGCCGTTGAGCAAGTTAAGCGAATTTTAGTTCCTAGTGCGTAGTGGGTAGTTCGTATCAAAGTCTACAGTTTTAAGTTCAAAACTCCAAACTACGAACTTAACTACCAACTACGAACAACGAGCCACGAGCTAAGAGGAATTGACATGTTAATGAAGAAAAAAGTGGTTATATTAGGAGGAGGGCCAAACCGTATTGGCCAGGGCATTGAATTCGACTATTGCTGCTGCCATGCCTCCTATGCCTTGAAAGAAGAAGGCATAGAGAGCATAATGGTTAATTGTAACCCCGAGACTGTTTCAACGGATTACGATACTTCCGACCGGCTTTATTTCGAACCCTTAACACTGGAAGACATCCTAAGTATTATCGAGCTGGAAAAGCCGATGGGCGTTATCGTGCAATTCGGCGGTCAGACCCCGCTTAATCTGGCTGTCCCGCTACTTAAATGCGGAATTAATTTACTGGGGACTTCCGCGGATAGTATCGATATTGCCGAAGACAGAAAGCGTTTTAAACAAATGCTGGATAAGCTCGGGCTGCGGCAGCCGCCTAACGGTACCGCGTTCACTTTTAAAGAAGCGGAGGAAGTGGCAAAGAAGATCGGTTATCCGGTTTTGGTTCGCCCGTCTTATGTTTTAGGCGGCAGGGCAATGGAGATCGTCTACGCGCAGGAACTGTTGGAAAGATTTATTAGGGAGGCAGCCGAGGTCTCTGGAGAGCACCCTGTTTTGATCGATAAATTCCTGGAAGACGCGACCGAAGTCGATGTGGATTTGATCGGCGACGGGAAGACCTTTGTTATCGGCGGGATAATGGAGCATATCGAAGAGGCGGGCATACACTCCGGCGACTCGGCGATGTCTTTGCCGCCCTTTAGTTTGAAACGCCCGGTGCTCGATAAGATCCGCGAGGCCACCCTTAAAATGGCCAAGGAATTAAATGTTAAGGGCCTGATGAATGTGCAGTACGCCATAAAGGATGACTTGGTCTATGTGTTGGAGGTTAATCCGCGCGCTTCCCGTACCGTGCCCTTCGTCTCCAAGGCGATGGGCGTTCCTTTGGCGAAACTCGCCACCAAGATTATGGTGGGGAGAAACTTAAAAGAGTTAGGTTTTACCAAAGAAATAATCCCAGACTATGTATCGGTCAAAGAGTCAGTATTTCCTTTTAACCGTTTTCCCGGAGTAGACGTTATTTTAGGCCCGGAGATGAAATCTACCGGCGAGGTCATGGGGATAGACGCGGATTTCGGAAGGGCGTATATTAAATCCCAATTAGCCGCAGGCCAAAAGCTCCCCCTTAAAGGAAATGTTTTTATCTCGGTGCGCGATTCGGATAAGGAAGCAATAATCCCGATCGCTAAAGACTTAGATAAAACAGGTTTTCGCATTTACGCTACTTACGGCACAGCCGGAGTGCTTAAGGAAAATAAAATAAAGGCGCAATCGTTGCGCAAGGTCGCTGATGGAAGCCCTAATGTTCTGGACCTGATGAAAGACGGACGGCTCCAGTTAGTTATCAATACCCCTTCGGGAAGAATGCCGCGCCAGGACGAGGTCAAGATCCGCTCCCACGTGATCATGTATAATATACCTTATACTACGACTATTTCCGGGGCGCAGGCGACTTTAAACGGGATCAAGTCCTTGATCAAAAAAGATTTAAGCGTGAAGTCGTTGCAGGAATACCACAAAAACAGCAAGAAAGAAATTAAAGAATGCCGGAGCTGCCGGAAGTAGAGACGATCAAGCGGGATTTAGAAAAAATAATCATCGGGAAAAAGATTACCGAGGTCTGCGTGCATCATCCGGCGGTGGTGCGCCAGCCGGGAATAGAAAAATTTAAAAAAGGACTAACCGGCGCTATAGTAAAACGGGTCTTACGCCGGGCAAAGGTCTTGATATTGGAATTATCCAACGGTAAATCGCTGGTAGTACACCTGAAGATGACCGGTCAGTTAGTCTATCCGGGAAGCGGATTAAAGAGCCGGGTGAGTTTTCATCTTTCTAACGGGAAAATCCTTGATTTCAATGATCAGCGCCTTTTCGGAGAGTTAAGGGTGATGGATGACTGGCGGACTTTAAAATTCATTCAAGGATTAGGCCCGGAACCGTTCGATATAAACCCGGGAGAGTTTAAAGAGATGCTTGCCAAAAAGAAGACCAAAATAAAACCGCTTTTGATGGATCAAACGTTTATTTCCGGGATCGGAAATCTGTATGCCGCGGAGACATTATTCCGCGCCAAGATCGATCCGGAACGCTCTGCCCAAGGATTGAGCGACGGAGAAAAAGAAAAACTATTCCAAGCTATCAAAGAAGTCTTGCAAGAAGCTATACATTGCGGCGGGTCTTCCGTGGATGATTATGTGCGAGTCTCCGGTGAGCGCGGAGATTATTCCCGGCATCATAAAGTTTACGCCAGAGACGGAAAACCCTGTTTTGTCTGTAAAACCCTTATTAAAAGGACAGCATTAGGAGGCAGAGGCACATACTTTTGTCCTAAGTGCCAGCATTAAATGAAAAAACGCATTAAGTTGCATGGATTCCTGATATTTTTAGCCATACTTGCCCTCGTGATCTTCCCGCAATACTTACTGGTCTTCCCGCAGGGGATTTGGGTAAATATTATTTGCGCGTTAGCGATTACCTGGGGATATTTTATCAGGATCTGTAGCCGGGGGCTTAAGTCGGAGCTCAATCCCGACGGGCACACGTTGGTGACTATCGGCCCTTACAAGGTAACCCGCAACCCAATGTATTTCGGGACCTTTATCATCGGGCTGGGGGTTTCTTTGATGCTCTTTCGCTGGTGGATTGCCCCGGTTTTCTTCGCGGTTTATCTAACGATCTACCTGCCGCTTATTAAGGGAGAAGAAAAGGCCTTATCTGAACGCTTCCAAAACACCTTTAAAGATTATTGCCGTAATACGAATAAATTTTTTCCCAAAAATATAATCTTTGACCTTCCGGTTAAGCCCGTCTGGATCAAGAAAGAGCTTTTTTCTTCTTTGGCGCCGATGGTATTTCTTATCACGGCAATTCAGTCCTGGGCGGATTTTAAGTATCTCGGTTTTGTCAGGTATATAGATAGGCTTTTGACCTTAGGGGTCTTCTTCGCTCTTTTGTTGATATTTTCAGGTTTAGCGGTCGCAAAAATTAAAAAATATGGCATATCAGACAAAAGCTAAAATTATCAAGAATTCCAAAGTAGGAGAGAATTATTTTCACCTGATTATCTCCTCTGGCAAAATCGCTTCCATTGCGCTCCCCGGGCAATTTGTAAATATCAAGATTAGCGAAAGGCTGTTCCCGTTATTAAGAAGGCCGTTAAGTGTCCATATGGTTAAGGGAAGTGCTATCCATTTTTTTTACGAAGTTGTGGGCAAGGGTACCGAAGCCCTCTCGCGCAAAATAGCCGGGGAAGAATTGGATTTGATCGGGCCCTTGGGAAACGGCTTTACAGCGGATAAAAAGAAGAAAGCAATACTGGTTGCAGGCGGCATGGGAGTCGCGCCGTTAACTTTTCTTGCAGAAAAGTTAACGGAGTCCAAAACTCAAAAATCAAAAATCAAAGTTTCGGTTTTAATAGGCGCAAGGACAAAAAAACAGATCTTGTGCGAAAACGAATTTAAGAAATTAGGTTGCGATGTGAAAATAGCGACTGATGACGGCTCGTCCGGATTTAAAGGAAAGGTTACCGATCTTTTAAATCGGCTACTACGAACTACCCACTACGAACTACCTGCTATATACGCCTGCGGGCCTAAGCTGATGCTAAAAGCGGTAAGCGAAATATCAAAGGTCAATCGTATTCCGGCGCAGCTTTCATTAGAAGAACATATGGCCTGCGGTATAGGCGCATGCTTAGGCTGTGTAGTAAATACTCAAGACGGTATGAAGCGCGTCTGTAAGGAGGGGCCGGTGTTTGAGGCCGAGGAAATCATATGGAGATAAAACTGGCTGTTAATATCGGCAAGCTGAAACTAAAAAATCCTGTAATGGTCGCATCCGGAACCTTTGGATATGCCGAGGAGTTCAAGGACTTCATGAACTTAAAAGAACTGGGTGCTATAGTTACCAAGACCATAACATTGAGGCCACGTAAAGGAAACCCCGGGCCGCGCACATGCGAAACTCCCGCAGGCATGCTTAATTCCATCGGCCTGGAGAATCCGGGAGTGGATAGATTTATAAAGGAGAAACTCCTCATTATAAAAAGAACCGGAGTGCCGGCGATAGTTAGCATTGCTTCGGAAGGAGACCCTGAAGAATTTATAGTACTTACGCGCAGGCTAGATAAAATAAAGGAAGTTTCGGCGATAGAGCTTAATATATCCTGCCCTAACATCAGGGAAAAATCAAAATTAATCTCGCAGGATGCGCAAGCGACTTATGAATTAGTAAGATCAGTGCGCAAGGTTACGCAAAAAACGCTGATTACCAAACTCTCCCCGAACGTTACATCTATCGTAGAAATCGCCAAAGCAGCGCAAGATGCGGGAAGCGACGCGCTCTCGCTTATCAACACCTTGACCGGAATGAGTATTGATGTGTATGCGCATAAGCCGAAGATAGCAAGTATTATTGCAGGGCTAAGCGGCCCGGCGATAAAACCCGTAGCAGTGAGAATGGTCTGGGAGGTCTGCAAACAGACTAAATTACCCGTCATCGGCATGGGCGGGATAATGAATACAGAAGACGCCCTGGAGTTTTTGATCGCCGGGGCCTCTGCGGTAAGTATAGGGACGGGGAATTTTATCAATCCTAAGGCAAGCGTTGAGATCATCGCGGGCCTTAAAAATTATATGACAAGAAATAAAATAAATGATATAAAGGAAGTGATCGGAAGCCTTAAGACATGAAGAATAACGCCCAAATAATACTCGCCCTGGATGTCGATGATATAAAAAAGGCGGAGCAGATAGTGGACAAGCTGTATCCGGCGGTGAAGATATTTAAGGTAGGCATTCATCTTTTTACCGCCTACGGCCCGAAGATCGTTGAGCTTATCCGCAATAAGGGTGCCGAGGTATTCCTGGACCTGAAATTCTTTGATATCCCCAATACTGTGGCCGGGGCAGTGCGCTCTGCGGTGAAATTAGAGGCTAAAATGCTCACTTTGCACATTTTAGGGGACGAAGAGATGATCAGGGCCGCGGTCAAGGCCTCCCGTGAAGAGGCGGAAAAATTAAAGATCAAGCCTCCGCTGTTAATAGGGGTCACGGTCTTGACCAGTAAAGAAACAAATTCGAGCGATGTCCTTACCCTGGCGAAGATCGGCATTGAGGCCGGCCTCGACGGTGTAGTCTGCTCGGCGAGAGAAGCCGCCCTTTTAAGAAAAGAGATCAAAAAAGATTTTGTAATTGTCACCCCGGGTATCCGTCCGGGAAAAGTTTCTGTAGATGATCAGAAGCGCACAGCTACGGTCCAGGAAGCTGTCGCGGCAGGGAGTAATTATCTGGTCATCGGCAGGCCGATATTGGAAGCGGCCGATCCCCTGAAGGCCGGCCAGGAATTTATCCGTCAACTCGCCTAAAAAATGCGCGTAATCCCTCTATTATTAGCCGTATGCATAATTTCTCTTCCTGCCTGCGTTAAGGCGCAGGAGGAGCGCCCTAAAAAGCTTATCGAGTACGGCTCTTCGGATGTTCCATACCCTGATTTTATCGAAAAGAATATCAGAAAAATGGAGAAGAGGCCTTTTGACGGGATAGTCTTGCGGTTGCGCGGGCTTACTCATGCTTTCGATCTGCGCCGCTGGAGTGCGTCTGAATTAAAACCGCAAATCGATTCTCTGGCCGCGATCAAATGGAGAAGATTCGCCGACAATTTTATCTGTCTGCAATCGACCGACAAGTGGGGGATGAACTGGTTTGATGATAACCAGTGGCAGGTAATCGTTTCTAATTTACGCCTTGCCTCAAAGGCAGCCAGAGCCGGCCATTGCGTCGGTATCTGTTTTGACCCGGAGCCTTACGGCCCGAACCCGTGGGACTACTCGCGTTTTTACGGGAAGAGGCCCTTTCCCGAAGTGGAGGCGCAGGTGCGTAAGCGCGGCGCAGAATTTATCCGCGCGCTGCAGCAGGAACTCCCGGAATTGCGCCTTCTGACTTTTTTTCAGATCAGCTGGCTTAAGAATATAGCTAAGGAACCTGATTCAGCGCATCGGTTAAAGCGGCTGGAAAAAGATGAGTATGCACTGCTTCCGGCTTTTCTTAACGGTATGCTGGATGCTATAGGCCCGGGCGCGCGCATTATCGACGGGAACGAATTCGCTTATTACTACACCGACTCCAAGGCATTCTCGCTTGCCCGTCAGACCATTAAACAGGATGCGTTAGTTTTTATTGACCCGGTTAATCGGAACAAATATGCTTCTCAGGTCCAGGTGGGGACAGCTATTTATATGGACCATAGCTTAAATTTACGCCTTCCTCAAGGCGACTACTTGAGTTATTTCCTTACTCCCCGGGAGAGGTTGCGTTGGTTTGAGCATAACGTTTATTATGCCCTTAAGAGCACGGATGAATATGCCTGGTGTTACGGCGAGCGCCTGGACTGGTGGAGAAATGTCCTTCCGGCGGGCGCGCAAGGAGCAATCCGCCGAGCGCGTAAAAAAATAGCGTCGGGGAGGCCCCTGGGTTTTAACATAGAAGATATTGGCGTGGCCAGGCAGTTCTACCAATACTCCGTACCCCTGGATTCCAGGTTGAATTTAGAAAAACCTTCGGCTTGCGCTGAATATGCCCCGAAAATACGGGAGAAGATGCTTGAAATGCGCCCTGTGGAAGCCAAAATCAGCGCTTTAAAAAAGGAGAGGGAGTTAAAGGCCTACGTTGAGCTGGTAAACAAACCGCTTGCGGATAAAGAAAAGGCCTGGGAAGCGGAAAAAATAAAAGACCTCCAGGCTAAGTATCTTCCCAGAAGACCCGATATCAGCGAAGAAGATAAACTCAACAATTTAAAGCTTAAAGACCCGCAGATGTACGCGCTCTCCCTGGAAAAATATGAACTGGGTAAAGAGTTAAAGGCGTTACGCGATAAGCTAAAGGATTGCGCTAAATTAAATAAAGTTAAAATACGGGTAAAGTAAGCCTTTAAGCACCGGTTTAATAATGTTATAATAAATTTATCGGGCGGTTAGTTCAGTTGGTTAGAACGTCTCTCTTACACAGAGAAGGTCAGGGGTCCGAATCCTCTACCGCCCACCAAAGAATTTAGTTGCAAATAATGCCTTTTTAGTTTAGAATTAAACACCTTTAGCTTTGGGGTCGTGGTGTAGCCTGGTCTAACACGTCGCCCTGTCACGGCGAAGATCGCGAGTTCAAATCTCGTCGACCCCGCCATTCTTCAATACCTGCCCCTAGGGGCAGGTATGAAAACGGCGAACGCCAAGAAAGATAAAGGGTTCGGTCTTTTAAGATAAAGTTCGAACCTGTTTTTAGCAGGAATTCTCTCTTG
>Ga0172375_10003778_pt1 | contig 22786 bp, 16 predicted proteins | sample LakKiv1m_FD_114537 | JGI IMG/M metagenome (GOLD analysis project Ga0172375, IMG submission 114537) | Freshwater microbial communities from Kabuno Bay, South-Kivu, Congo - kab_092012_11.1m | ecosystem: Environmental > Aquatic > Freshwater > Lake | place: Democratic Republic of the Congo... | reverse complement strand
GCTCCCCGGAGACCGCCAAGCGGAACCGCAGCGGATGGCCCGGGCGCGCGCCGAAAACGGCCGGTCCGTTGTAAACCGGCGCGGGACCGACGGGCGGCGTCAGCACATAGGGCTCGGGTCCGTTGCTGCCGTCGTGGCCCGGAATCCTGTAGATCGCAGGTGTTGGCGCCCGCGACCGGATGCCCCGGACAGGAGCGGCAGAGGGCGCTGGTGGGGCGTTGCTAAGAAGTTGTCCGGGCATCGGAGGCGTGGGATGAGGCAAGCCTTGCTACTAGAGCAAGACTTTGACCGATCGTCAACCTTCGCGGGCTCCGTCCGACTCCGCGAGACCAAGCCCTTCCAGAAAGCCCGGCAGAATGACTTTCCGGCACCCCTCCTCGTTCGGGTGGACGCCATCTGGCACCAAGGTGGCAAATTCCTCCGGATTTTTCTCCCGCCAGTCGTTCCAGACCTCATGAAGGTCAATCAGGCGCAAACCGTGCGAAGCCGCCACGTCACGAACCATCTGGTAATACTTCGGCAACCCCCCGCGGTAATGAGAGTGATTCTCGGGCCGGCGCTCGGCTTCTCCACCGATCGGATTCGTCGTCAGCAAGATAATTTCCACATCCGGACTGCCGCGCCGGATCTTATCGATTATAGACAGCAGATTGTCGCGCGCCGCATCGACGGTAATCCGGCGGCTGCTGATGGCGTCGTTCATCGAGAACTCAATGGTGACGGTGTCCGGTTTGAGCGGCACGACACGCTCTCCCACATTCTCCCGCCCCCAATTTGAGTCCTTCCCGCCTTTCGCGCGGTTGTGGACGGTGACAAGGTCGCCATAGCGCGCCTTGAGAACCTCCGTCGTCTGTTTGGTCCAGTGTCCGCCGGATAAGCTGGTTCCATAATAGACCAGCGTCTGCGGCTTCCCCGAATCCAGGTTCCGGATCAGCCGGCTGGTCTCTTTCCCGACGTCCTGCGATGCACCACCCATGGCCTCAGAGCGGATGGTCTCTTGTTTGCCGTTGACGAGAACCTTCACCTCGCGGGGTTCGGCCGATTGGATGCGGTAGCTGGTGACCTTACCGTCCTTCCATTCGGCATCGACCGTGAGGCCGCCGCGGGCGCGCAGTCCGCGGAAGCTGCCGGTTGGCCATTGCGGTGGCAGGGCAGGCAGTAAATGCACGATGCCTTCGTGGCTTTGCAGGAGCATCTCGGCGATGGCGGCGGCACCGCCGAAGTTGGCGTCAATCTGAAAGCAGAAGTTGCTTCCGGACAAGCGGGAGTGCTTGCTCGTGAGGTTCGGGAGTGTTGACTGCTCGAACTGCCGGCGGAGATGACGATGGGCGGAGGCGCCGTCACCCAAGCGCGCGAAAAGATTGGTGATCCAAGCGCGGCTCCAACCAGTCCAACCAGAACCATCTTTGATGCGCTGCAAGAGCAGTTGCCTCGACGCTTCCGTCAGCTCGGGAGTCTGCGTCGGCGTGAATTCATCACCCGGATACAAAGGATAGAGCGGGGAGAGATGGCGATGCCCCGGTTCACCTTCGGCGAAGTCCTCCGGCCACCACTCCAGCAAACGCCCCCCGGTGCCGACCTCGTAGGGCGCCATTTTCCCGAGAGCGGTCTCGACTTCTTTGCGGAGCGGCTCGTCCGCGCCGAGCAGAGTGGAGGCTTCGATGAAGTTGCCAAAGACATCGCGGCAGATGGCCATGCTCATGGTAGCTCCCAAGGACAAGCGGGCGGACTTTCCGTCGTCGGGTGCAATGAACCGGTTTTCGGGCGACCAAGCCGGCCCGGTGACGAGGGCTCCGGTGCGCGGATCCGTGACCAAGGTATCGAGGTAGAAAAGCGCCGCGTCCTTCATGAACGGGTAAGCCTGCTCTTCGAGAAACTTCCGGTCCTGTCCGAACTGGTAATGTTCCCAGAAGTGGCGGGCCAGCCAGCCGGTGAAATCCGCCCAGCGTTCCCAAGCACCCTTCGGACCCCAGTTGGTCATGTGGGGAAAGACCATTCCTCTGGCACCATAGGAAATACGTGCCACCCCACGGCCGGCATCGGCAAAGCTGCCGACCAGATCGAGCAAAGCGGTGTGGCATTCGCCGAGATTGGCCACCTCGACCGGCCAGTAATTCATTTCCACGTTGATGTCGGAAGTGTGCTGCCCGCGCCATGGCGGCAACAGGCTGTCGTTCCAGATCCCCTGCAAAGCCGGCGGCAGGGTGCCGGGACGTGAGGAGGCAATCAGCAGATACCGCCCGAACTGGAAGAACAGCGCGGCGAGCGAAGGATCCGGATCGGCCTCGCGGTCGGAACGGTTGTCCTCGACCCCCCACATCCGGGCGAGAATGCGCCGGTCGGTCGGCACCTCGTCGGCCGCGGTGTGCCCGAGATCGAGCGAGACACGACGGAAAAGCGCCTGGTGATCGGAGGTATGCGCGGACCGAAGTGTGTCATAATCCGAAGATCCCAAAGCCTCCAGATCCTTCGCCGCCCGCTGCGTCGCATCAACCCCCCGGAAATCAGTGCCGACCGTCATCACGATGGTCACGGCACTGGCCGCCTCGACGCGGAAGCCATCAGCCGTCGCCGTGAGGGTGCCGCCATCGAGGCGGACCTCGAAATGGGCATCAAAGCCGACGCCGTCGGGATGGGCCCGGCCCCGCCAGGAGAAACGGTTGTCGCCAAGGTCCGACCAGACCGGCCTCGGCGGGGTCGCCACGCTGTCCACGAGAGGTAACTCGGTGTGGTAACGATACATGTCGGCTTTGACATCACGCCGATAGCCGAGGTCGGCCGTGAAACTGACGGACTTCGGCTTATCGGCCGTCACGCGGACAACAAGCGCCTGTGCCGGGTGGCTGCAAAAGACCTCGCGAGTGTAGCGCGTCCCGCCCACCGTGTAGGTCGTGGTCGCCACGGCCGTGTCGAGATCGAGTTCACGTCGGTAATCCTCCTCGCGGGCTTGGCCGTAGTCGAAATGGAGGTAAAGGTCGCCGAGGGGTTGGAACATCGGCTTGTCCTCATCCGCCACCAAACCGGGCACCACCTCCGGTTGACCGATACCCAAGGCCTTGCGCTCGGCATCGGTAGGTTCGAACTTGAATTCTTGCGCTTCGCGATAACGGCCGGCGAAAAGCAAGTCCTGCCGGCGGCGCTGCTCCTCGCGGAATGCCGGATCCGCCAATCCCGGCTGGCGGGGCACCGGCGACCAGATCGTCTCCTCGCTCAGTTGAATGTGCTCGCGCTGCACTCCCCCGTAGACCATGGCGCCGATGCGGCCGTTGCCCACCGGCAAGGCTTCCTCCCAGATCCGGGCCGGGAACTGATACCAGAGCTTGAGGTCGGAACCGGATCCGGGGGACTGTCCGGTCGCCGGCTCTGCCGCGGCGACCGACGAGAAGGCGATTAGAAAAAGTGCAGCGTATGTCGGGCGAAGCAGGGCTGGGTTCATGACGATTTATCGTGCCGGGGCTTGGTTTCTCTGCAGGAAAATCCCGTCCCGGACGCCGAGCATGACCTGCTTGGCAGGTTCGCCGTTGTTGTGGACCGGGTCTTGGGTGCCCTTCAACCGGCTGAAGGCCGACCCCGGGAACAAGGATGGCACATCGATCTCCACCGGAGAAACCGAGGAGCCATTGACCAGCACCAAGCCGTTTTCGAATTCCCGGTAAAGGACGTCGGCGCAACCGCGGCGGATTTGCAGGTCCGAAAATTCCACCGTGCCCGGAGTTTCGGACAGGCAAATCTCGAGAACGCCCTCACCGGAGGCAGGAGCCTGCAAAGTCAGCTCCACCCGGCGAGACTCCGGAAAGGCGAGACACTCCTGGTAATAGCCCTTGCTCCTGACCGCGGCCGGAACCTTCTCCGGATGAATTCGATCGTCCACCTTGAAACGCAGACTGACATTGCGCGGTATGGGACCATAGCGCGAGGCAACCTGCCTGTAAGGGCTCGTCGCCCGGAGATTGAACGAAACGGCATACTCGGCCATTTCCTCCAGCACGAGACCCGCGAGCGGAAGACGCAGGGAAAGGGTGAAGACTTGGTCGCCGGAGACGTAGGGACCGATGCGCCGGACCTCCACGCGGAAGCCATTGGGCGGCACACGCTCGGGCGCATCCGCTTCCCACCGGGGATCGGAGCTGCTGACCTCGGGCATGGCCGAGGACTCGCCGAAGGAATACACCACCGGTCCGAGGTGTTTGCGGTAGCGTGCAGCCGGGCCCAACGGCTGGCCCAGCCAGTGACGCACTTGGTCCGTTCCCCGGTGGAATTCGTCATAATCTTGCAGCCGCGGGACACCATATTTGTCGATCTCCTCCTGCCTGCCCGGGTATTCGATCAGGTTCGCCGGCACAGACCTCGTGGATCCCAGATTCACGTATCCGGCGGCCAAGCAGGAGGAGGCCATGTCGAGACGGGCATAGTGCAGCGCATAATTAGGCCGCTTCTTTCGGGCGGCCGCCAATTCCTCCGGCGTGCCTCCATGATACGCCTCGTTCGGCTGCTTGTTGCTGATGAACGTGATGTTCGGTGCCAGCGCCCTCTCCGCCCACAAGAGCAGCCGGTCGAGCCGGCTGGAATACATGTGCTCCGCCGGGCCGGAGCCGGCACCGATGATCATCGTGTGCTCGTATTCCGCCCCGTTGACCAGATGGAAAAGCCGCTGCCCGTTGTTGTCCGTGGAGTCCCAAGTGATCAAGAGGTCCCGGCCCAGTCCGTCGAATTTTCCCGCCACGCCTTCCCGCATGTAATGGACGAAATCGTGCAGGCCGAGAGCCCACCAACTGACACCATCGACAAACCCGCGGTCGACCGCGCCATCGTTGTCGAGGTCCGCAAACTCGACGTGCTGGGATTTGGGGAAGTGCGTGTCGGTCACCACGTCCAACGCATAGCCGTTGGACTGCGGATAGTAGGCGCGCTTCCGCTCGATGAACTGCCGGGCAAACCACTGCGCGGCATTGAGACCGTTGGACGGGTCGACGGGACACAACGGGGAGAAGTTCGGCATGAGAAACGGCCAAACAGGAGACTTCAGCGGATGGGAATCCGGTATTTTCCGGCTACGCGTGCCCCAAACAAACGGACGATCCCAGACTGGGGCACTGGCCGCGACATAAGTTCCCGCGGGCAACTCCGGGAAAGTTCCCCCGGCATTGAACCGCCGCACCGTGATCCGTCCCGCCGCAGCATCCGTTTCCATCACCTCGCCCAACTCCGCCCGCGGCCAATCGAGGGCGCCTGTCTCATTGCGCGGGCAGAGCACGACGATGCGAGGCACCAAGTCCGACCCCGTGAGCTTTTTCAACTCCGCCCGCGCCGTCGGCGGCGTGGCCAAGCGCGGCTCGAATCGCTTGGTATCGGGCACGTCAAGCGTGATGACCTGCCCCGCAGGAGACGCTTCGTCGGTATCGACTCCCGCCTCGTAGACCCAATAACCGAGAAAATCCGGCGCCGGCAGGAAATCCTCGCGCAAGACCTCCGCGTGACCGCGACGCGAAGCGACGTAAAGATCCGCGATCTCCCCGCCGACCAGCCCGCGGTCCTCGAGCATCTGCTTCGGCGTGTAAGCGTTGCCGGATATGAAATCACCGCCCACGTGCACCAGCACCGGCTTGTCCGGATGATTCCCGGCAAACTTCTCGTGGCCGTAACGGCGGGTCCACACTTGGTGATCGGAGACCACCATGTCGATCTTGTCTTGATCGGCCTCGAGCATCTCGGGCGTGTCGCGGCGGAAGACCACCTGCCGCGGGAACCCCGGGGGCGCCCACTGCCGCTCCGGCGCGGCGGTTCCGGCATCGCCGCGCAATGGCCCGTCACAAGCGGCAAGCAGAAGAATAATCAGGAATAATGAGAGTATTTGGGATGGTGTTTTCATTGTCTTGGGGGGGTGTTTGCTTATGGGAGAGATGGGAAGCACGGCGGGCCCCACGCCGCCTTCGAAAAGGCGGGGCGAAGCACGGCCATCACGAGCAGACGGTGGAGCATATCACTTCTTGCGTGCTTTCGCTTCCTTGAGGATCGTCACGGTCACGTCATTGGTCTGCTTGGCGCCCGGCGTGCTGCGCCCGTTCGCGACAAGGGATTCCAGTTGCCTGGTCTTGGAATCGACAACCGCCTTATTCGCTGCTTCGACATTCTTCGTCTCGCTGTAATCGCAGATCATGTTGTAAAGCTGGACAGGAGGCAGGCCGTCTTCCAGCGCCTCCGCATCTCGGGGCGAACTCCAGCCGCCGCTGCCGGCGCAGAGCACCCCTTTCCGAGATATTTCGCCAGCAGCTCCGGCGGCGGATCATGGGGCGTGTGCGGCAGGAGCGGGGCATACCAGACGAAAAATGGACGGTCCGCCGCAACCGAATCCTCGATAAAATCAAAAATCGGCTGCAGTCCCTCCCTCCCGATGGACAAACCGGCCCCGCCATGGCGCCCCCCGCTTTCGGTCATGCCGTCGGTGAAACCGGCCTCCTCATACCCCTGATACCACAATTTGCCGGTCTGCATGGTGCGATACCCCGCGGCGGAAAGAGCCTGGGGCAGCAGGACCGGATTGGCCGCCACCCGTTTGGCCAGAAGACTCATCGGTCGGCCTTTGAGGTTGTTGCCGGTGATCCCGTGAGCGCTCGGGTAAAGTCCGGTCAGAATCGAGGCCAGCGAAGGTGAGCACACGGGCATGACGTAGCCCCGCGTGTAGAGAAGGGCCTCCGACGCCATGCGGTCGAGATTCGGCGTGCTGACCTCCGTATTACCCATGAACCCGTAGTCCGGAAAACCGTGGTCATCAGAGATGATGAGAATAATGTTCGGCCGCCGGGGCGCATCGGAGGCCGGTTCGGCACACATTCCGGTGGAAACGATGAACAGCGCCGCGGCCACCAGACTGGATCGCTTCATAGATTATTCCTTGTGCGGTTGTTTGCTTCTGTTGGAGCGTTCACGGTGCATACTTCGCCAACTGCCCCGGTCAGTTGTCCTTGTAACCCGACCGCTTGCGCTCGAGAACCATGGCGCGGGTGGCGTCGAAGATGTCCAGCTGGCCGGTGACCCGTGGGTCCCCAGTCTGCTGCTGATAATCCTCCAGCTTTTTTTTGAGACGCTCCTTGGCGTCGGCATGGGCGGGATCGGCGGCGAGGTTGTTTAGCTGCCAAGGATCTTCGACCAAGTCGTAAAATTCCTCCGCCGGCCATTGGCCGGAACCGCGCCAAGCGTCGAGCTTCACGCTCGGATGGTCGGGGTGTTGTCCGTAGTTGGCGATGTAAGCGTGGCGATCATCCCGGATGGTGCGGGAGGCCCGCGAGCCCGGCTCCAAATCGCCATGCCACTCCAAGCCGGTCACCATGAACGAGCGATCCGCCTCGACCCGGCCTGATTTTTCCGCAAGCAGGATGGGCAGCAGGCTGCGGCCGGTCATCGTCGGCGGCACCGCCACACCGGCGGCCTCCAGCATGGTGGGCGCGAGATCCGGAAAACCGACGAAATCGGTCACGGTGCGTCCTCCTTTCACGCGGGCGGGCCATTGCACGGCCAACGGCACATGCACTCCCCACTCGTAGGCACCCGCCTTGCCGTGGGTTCCATACCAGGAGCCGTTGTCGGAGGTCACAATCAAGACCGTGTTTTCCAACAACCCCTTTTCCTCCAGCAGCGCAAGAAGCCGACCGAGCGTCTCATCGGCGCGCAGCAACTCGTAGAGCCATGAGGCGCGGCGGGTGCGCCACCGGGGATCGTCGGGCATGAAGCCGGGCAGAGGCACCTCATCGAGGGCGATGCCATACTTTTCTTCGAGCTTCCGGGGATTGTCCGGGTCCCACGGGCTGTGCGGATCGATCAAGCCCGCCCAGAACCAGAAAGGCTGGCCGTCCTTGTCTTCTTCGAGAAAGGCCCGGAAGTTTGCCACGTAATCGATGACATCACCGTCGTCCTCGGGCTTTTCGTGCTCGATCTGGTTGTAACGCCTCCCGGCCGGCTTCTGGTTGGGCTCTGCTCCCATTTCGGCCCCCGCACGCTTCGCCGTTGCCTGTGGACTGTAGGGGCTGACCCCTTTGCCGGTGTAACCGGTGCGGTAGCCGGCGGCAGCCAGCAAATCCGGCAAGACCGGGAACTTTTTCGGCAGGAACGCCTGGATGAAAGCCCCCTGCTCCAGCTCCCAGAAATTGCGACCGGTCATCAGGGCCGCCCGGGCCGGCGCGCACGAAGGGGCCGAGCAGTAGGCATGTTTGAAGAGCACCCCGTCCTTGGCCACCCGCTCGAAATTCGGCGTGGGCAGGTCGGACCAGCCGTAGGCCCGGCGCTCGAGCGCACTTTCATCATCGGTGATAAAGACGACGAAATTGGGTCGGGGTGATGGCTTGTCGTCCGCCCGGACCGGCGCGGCGGCACAAAGAGACCAGCTTGTCGTTGCCACGATGGTCAAGAGACGGCACATCCGTGCGGCGGCCGGCTTGCGGGTTGCGGAGAGTGATCTGTGTTTCATCATGATGTTTTTCGCGTTGGTTGGCTGTCCCGGCGGATCTCGAGAGCCGGCCTCAGAAATACCAATAGGCCGACATGGGAGAGCCGTCGGGTGTGAGAGGTCTTATATTTTTGATTTCGACCGCGCCCTCGCTTTTCAGACGCAGGGAGACCGATGTGACCTTGGCGCTCGAATCGACAAAGACCTTGAAAGGTTGCCACTCCCCTCCAGCGTCGACCGCCGCCTCGGCACCGGGCGTTGGCAGGACCTCCCGCTTGGAACCGAGGCCCCGTCCGTGGAGCACCTCCAAGTGCATCCCTCCGGGGCTGCGCGCTTCGAAAGCCACGAAAAAGCCTTCTCTGGCCACCGGACCGTTATGGGCCGTGATCAGGCCGCCCGCCGGACCTTCCACGCGCAAGATATCCGGAGCGGTCAAGCTGACCCGCGCACCGTCCTCGCCCGACCACGACCCCGCCGCGGTGCCCTCGAAATTGAGATTCTTGCGGGGCCTGAGCGCCCCGGTGCTCTCAATCTTGGTGTCCAGGATTCGCGAGAGACGCTGCACCACATCGGGGTGGTCGGGCGCAAGGTTGCGCGTCTCGCCGGCGTCCGCGGCCAGGTCGTAGAGTTCGTTCCGGTGCGCATGGTCGTCGCCGTGGTGCCAGAACCGCGTCAGCTTCCAGTTGCCCTCGTAGATGGAACTGGAGTGCATATTGTGAGGTTGATGGGTAAGCATGGCCGGTCGATCGAAAGGCCGGCCTTGCAGCGCCGCCTTGAAATTGACGCCATCAAGATGGGTTTCCGGTTCCAACGGCAGGCCCGCAAGGTCCAGCACGGTGGGGTAGAAGTCGGGGCTGCCGACGCGGGCGCCGCTGACCTGCCCGGCCTTCACCAAGGGCGGGTATTTGACGATGAGAGGCACGCGCACCCCGCCCTCGCGCGAATGACCTTTGCCCTGGGCCAGCGGGGCATTGTTGGTGGGCGTCGTGCCGTCCACGACATTATACATGTTCCCGCCGTTGTCCGGGGTGAAGATAACGACCGTATCCCGCTCAATGCCCAGTTCCTGCAAGGCTTTCTCCACCCGCCCCACATTTTCGTCGAGCACATGGATCATGGCCGCCATGGTGGGGCTGCGTTGCGGGTTTTCGGGGTCCTTGAGCGCGGCATACTTTTTGACCAATTCCTCCTTGCTCTCGAAAGGCCCGTGCACGCTGTAAAACCAGAGAAAAATGAAGAATGGTTGTCCGGCCTCGTGCTGCTTTTTGATGAACTGCACCGCCTCGGTGGTGATCACATCGTCGGCGTGGGCGCCCGACGCGACATCGGGCATATTGGCATCTTTGGCCCAAGGGCCGAAATAGGTGGAAAACGGCGGACCCGAAAAATGCCGGCCTCCAACCACCGTGTCGAAACCGAAGTTCTCGGGAAGGTGCGGATCTCTGCCGAGATGCCACTTGCCGAAAAAAGCCGTGGCGTAACCCGCCTCCTTCATGCTTTGCGCGATCGTCTTGAATTTGAGGTTGAGACGGGTAGCCGAAGTCGCGCTGGCCACTTTTTCATGGCGGGGCGCCCGGTCGTTTTCCTGGCCTTCAAGGATTTCGCTGGCTGATCCACCCCCCGGGTTGGTGATACGCGTGCGGGCCGGGTAGCAACCGGTCAAGATGCTCGAGCGAGTCGGCGAACAAGAGGGACTCGCCGCATAGGCATCGGTGAAACGCATCCCCCCTGCCGCCAAGGCATCGATGTTGGGTGTTTGAAAGTAGGTGCTCCCGGTGCAGGACAGGTCCCGCCAACCCAAGTCATCAGCCAGCATGAGGATCACGTTGGGTCGCTGTAGCTCGGTGCGGTCTGTGTCCGGCTGAGCGGCTGGCGCGGCATGAACCAAGAAAAGAAGGGCCGCCGAGGCCAGAAGCCACGCAAGCCGCGGGCCGGTTCGCCGGTGGAACAAGCTTCGCCGGAACAACCGGCGACGCGCGGAAACTTGCCATGGGCTCGAGGCGACAGGTTCTTTGCTTATAGAGCAATATTTTTTCCACGCGAACCGTTGCTGTCAAGTCGTCGGCGCCGAAAGAGCTTCCTGGCGAATTGGCTCAAAGGAAAAGCCACTTGTGCGGCACACCCACCGGGCGCAGCGAACGAATGATTAGGCCCAACCGGCCTTCTCCCATTCCTTGAGTGCCCTCGGGGTGGGGCGGACGCGCTTTTTGAAATCTGCCCAATGCCCACGGTGTTGACCCATGGTCTCGGCGTGGTCGGGGTCGGCGGCAAGGTTCTTCTGCTCGAATGGGTCGGTGGGCAGGTGGTAGAGCTCCTCGCCGCTGCGGCGCCCGCCGGTAAAGATGGATTTGAACTCGCCGCTGCGAAACGCATGAGTGAAACCACCCTGAAGAGATTCGGTAGGGGTATAATCATGGAGCGGGGCGCTACTGCGGCCCTCGAGGACCGGGCGCAGGGAGCCTGCGAACTGCATTCCGGGCATCGGCTCCGCTCCCGCGTAGTCGAGGATGGTGGCCGTGATATCCACCGCCCCGGGAAGATGGGCGGTGTTGATGGATCCGGCTTGGATACCCGGCCCGGAGATGGCCAGCGGAACTCTCTGCGCAGGATCGTAAACCAACCCCTTGGAGAAACGGTTGCGGTGGCCCATGAATTCACCGTGGTCCGACGAGTAAATCAAAATGGTGTTCTCCGGATCGCAATAATGGCGCACCGCCGCATGAATGCGGGCCAGCGCCAGATCGGCCATTTCACACATCCGGTAGTAATAGTAGCGGTAGAGACGGACTTCCTCCGCCCCCCATTGCAGACCGCCGCTCATCGGCAGGGAGGGGTCGTAGTCGGCAGGATTGCCCGGCAAGGCTTTCCCGAGCGCGGGTTGGATGCCGAGTTTGATGGCGTATTCGTCTCCGTTTCGACGGCTCAGGTAGCAGCAATCATGCGGATTCATGATGCCGGCATTGAAAAATATCGGCTTGTCGCCACGGCGCCCGGCCAGCACAGCCTCGGCGCTTTGGGCCAGACCGTCGTCCATAATCTCACCAAGATGGTGCTCGCCGCAATACATCCGGAAGCCATCCCTTCGATCGCGGCCCGTGACATGCCACTTCCCGCCGTAGTAGCAATCGTAGCCGCGGGCGGAAAGCCATTGACCCAAGTCCGGCACATCCTCGCGGATTTTCCAGCCATTGTTCAAGTTGCCATGCTCGGAGGGCATGAGTCCCGTATACCAACACGAGCGGTTGGGCACGCAGATCGGTGCGGAGGCCACCGCACCCTCGAAGCGCATTCCCTCGGAAAAAATCCGGTCGCTGGCCGGGGTGGAAACCACCCCCGGTTCGTCGGCCGAGAAGGCGCGGGCATTCCATTGATCGGAATGGATGAAAATAATATCAGGCTTTTTCATGAGGCTATTCGGTCGAGGATCAAAGATGTGGTAAACATCGTGCGACAAAGGACCCGCCCCTCACCGTCAACCATCAGATGCGTGGGCAGCAAGCCGGTGCCCGTCAGCAGCCATGCGGAGGCGGTGACCCCGTCCAGCGTGGTGTCGGCCTCCGGATCGCGGCGGACACGGATGTTCGGGCGCACCATGGCTCCGCTGTCGAGCAAGGAGAACCCGCCTTCGGCGAGCGGGGTCAAACAGGACGGATTGGCCAAGAGTGAAATCTCCGAAATGAGAGGACCGTCCAAGGCGGTGGCCTCCCGCATTTCTCCTCTCGTGATCTTCAGCTTCGAGCCTTCCACTTTTCCGGCGACTTCGGAGACCAGCGGCTCCTCACCCTTCCGCGTGGTCTCTTGACGGGTCGTCCACTCGATCAGCGGCTCCGAGCCTTGGGCCGCGCAGACGATCGAGGATTCGTAGTCGCCGAAGGATCGTTTTTGCCTGACCTTGTATTGCACCCGGTCTCCCGAAACCGTTCGCCGGATTTGCAATGTGCCGATGTTGGCAATCTTTTCGCGCTCCGTATCTTTTGACATGGAGTTGATGGCCCAACGATAGGCCAGGTCCCCAAAGGGGCCCTTGCCGGGAGCAGCGGGCGACCCTAAAGGGCCGCCGTGCAAAGCCAGGGGGTTGAGCGCATAGGAGACCCCGCCCGGTCCGGCGGAAGCCAGCAACGGGCTGCGCCAGCTCCCCGCCAGAGCCAGCAGCAAAGCCGACTTGATGCCCAATGCCACAAAATCACGGCGACTCAGGGGGTCGCAATTGTGGGGGGAGTCTCAATGATTTACAGGAAATGGGGGGGTCACTTTCGTTGCTATTGGAGAAATTTGTCCCGCTGGATGTGTTTGTCAATTTGGCATGTCACGAACACCGCCCCCGACACCAGACGGTTCCGGGATGCCCCTGGAGCCTTTATCTCGGCCACCGGTGGGCTGCATCGGCAAAAGGAACGGTTCCGCAGGCAGCCCGCTAGCGTCATGAAGGTTCGCCGGAGGCTCGACCCAATTTCGCCATGCGTAGCGGACTTCGGACACGTCGCTGATCGCCGGATTCACCTGAATTTCGATGTGGTCGTGTCCAGCCACCCGAGCGCGCGCCGTATGAACTTGCCCTCCAGCCTCGACGATCTGGTCGCGCCCGGCCCCAGACATGAACCGGCATTTCCGCCTGCAAGACGGCGCCATCGCTGAACAGCGGGGCCAAGGCCAGACCGGCCGCCCCGCTGGGCGATCCGAAGAGGACCAAACAACAAAGAAGCAGCAGGCCGCCGGCACCGCGAGGCGCGGACAGACAGCGGGTTATTGGGCCAATCAGTGGTTTTCGCTCCAACATCGCATGTAAACTTATTTTCGGGGGGACTGCGAAAGACACTTTGGTGGCTCGTGGGGATATTCTTTGGCTGCACTGCTCCGAGTGGCGGTCGACAAACACCGGCCGCAAGTTGCCCCCACGGCTGGTGCTGAATGGCGCGCTATGTTCATTGACAGCGCTGGAGATTTCGGTTGGTCGTGGCAAGCATGAGGGCCTTACGGAGTTGGTCCAGGCGCATCCTCATTGCGGATTCCAGAAGACGTCCTGATTATTTGTCGGAATGTTTGCCAGAGCCCGCTTTTCCAAGTGCCCATCGATGAAAACAATGAGCGCTTGTCCACCGCAGCGATCGCTGATGTTCCATGTTTCGGGGCGGGTGCCGTTCAACACGCTTCCGTTCTTGCTGGTCGCGAGCATCATGGTTTTTGATGGTTGCTTCACCCGAGCCAACGCCAAAGGAGGCTCGGGTGAAGGTTGGGCCATGTCTTTCACATAGGTGTTCCAGCCATAAGACCGCACCGGGGTCCCCTCCCCGGATCGTTCTTTCAAGGGGCAATAAAAGGGAGTTCCCTTGAGGTTGTCAGCCGTGTCCCAGGGAACAAAAAATCCTGGTGGAGGTTGCTGATTATTCATCAGATAAGGATAAATGTTCGTATACCAGATTGCGGGTGGACCTGCAGTCGGGAGGCGGCCGTTGTTGTCCGCAGCCCACGAATGAGCCGCAAGGCCCAGCTGCCGTATTTGGCTGGCCGACTTGCTGATCGCCGCCGATTCCAACATGCGACGGGCTCCTCCCGTGGCCAAGGCGGCCAACACGGCAATGACCGCCAGCACGACCAGTATTTCCACCAAGGTGAAAGCATCCCGACGTTTCACCTGCGGCAACGACAAATCCGCCTCCGATCCCCGGGAGCGCAATAACCACGGAAGAGCAGGAACGGCTTCTGCAAGCAAAAGGGGGATCTCATGGCTGGAGATATATCTAATTTTACGTATATTTTGCTTTGGTAGCAAGTTTTAGCTGAGCGAAATTCCGTAGGTAAAACCGTCTCTCCGAGTTGGAGGCTCAGCCGGAGCGCAAGCGGAGACAGGTCGCTCTAGCGACCAACTGATACGATCCGGAAGCCTCGGCGCCGAAGCGTCAGTTGGCCACGGCCCTTCCTTAAACTGCTCTGACCTCCCTTTCCTCGGAGCGGCAGGCTCACTTCATTTCCAGAACCAATTGTGGCCGCCGCTCTGGTTTGGTGGTTCCGAGGGTTCCCATAAACCACAGGCCAGGGCTTTTGGACGCAGACCCACTGGTCACGATCAGCGTCACGCGTCCCGGATTCTTACGAAGAAACTTGGTCAAGCGCGGATCGCTGAACTCGACGGGCGCGAACTTCTCACCTCCGGAGGTATCCACGCTGATCTGCGCCAGCAACTCCAGTCCAGACGTGTCTCGGTCGCTGAACGAGTCGGGGCTGTGGAAAGGAGCCGAAGACCAGGTCAAGCTTGGCCCCGTCCAATCGCCGCCGGGCGCCCCCAGCAAAAGAAGATCAATGGGTACTTTCGCATCGCTTTCCCTCGCCACTTCCTTAGAGGGGGTCAGGATAAGCTTTGCGGAATTCACTGCATCGCTGCGGGACGATGTTTTGAAGAGTAGGAAAATTTTTCTGGTGTTGTCCTTCGTCGCTTGATACCGGGCGGCAACCAACAGCCTATTCTTTCCATCCATGACCTGCTCGGCTTTGGTTCCTCCTTGGACGTAGCCCTCCTCCACCGGGTAAAGCACCTCGGTCTCGGCCACTGCCGCGGTTACCGCAACGAGCAGCAGGAAAAAGATCCCAAGGCAATTGGAGGGACGGCAAAGGCAATGCCGCCGAAGACGGAGAGAGTCGAGGCCGGCAAGACTGCGTGAGGCGTTTTGGCGGGGTGGGAGGTGTTGGTTTTTCATGGTGTTCAAATAATAATATTACGACCTTCTATCGATAACAATAAGCAAGGGCAAGTAAATGCGGCATCCTGTGCCAAGCAGCGCCACTCCCTAAGAATCCGCCGGGTTCGATCAGCGAGTCCGCCCTGAGTGCGAGCGTGCTGATGGAAAAGGGTGAGCCGGCTGGGCATGAGAGTGCCTCGACGAGGGAACGTGCCGCCGCCGAGAGCGAAATCAAAACCGGGCGACGGGTCATCATCATGCATAAACCCGCACCTCGCAAATCCTCGCTTTCGGATCACCGTTGGTGGCCAGCACACGGACGCGCAGCGCGTTGGCCGTAACCTCCGCCGGAAAGCGATGGACCCGCTGACGCAAAAAATTCCCCGTGACTTCACCTAACGATATCCATGAGCCGCCAACGCACGCCTCCATGACATAGTCACGGATCGTTTCCGGTTGCGGCCGCCCCCAGATCAAACGCCGCGCGACCGCGTCACAAAGGGTGAAGGTCAGCTCGCGGTGCAAGCCGGTGTCGAAGACCAGGCGGACTTCGCGGAACGTTTGCGGTGCGTCCCACTCCAAAGTCAGGGTCGCGGGCAGGATTTCGCTCAGCCAGCGGTGGACGCCGGGAACAGTCCTCTCCGGACGCACCCCGCCTTTACCATGCACGCTGCGGGTCTGCCCTGAGAGAACCGGGGCGGCATCGCCGCTGTCTGCACTCACGCGGGCACCGCGGGCCAAATCGAGCGGATCCTCGTTCAGGACCCCGGGCAGAAACGCATCGTCTTTGAGCAAGAGTTGCCGGATATCGTGTAGCGCATCGGGGTGGGCGGCCAGTTCCGCGGGGGCCAGCCCCCGACGGACAGCCACCACCGCAGCCGCGCCCACTCCCTGACCGATCACCGCACAGGTGGCCATCACTCGCGTGGACGCGAAGGCCAGATGCGTGGCGCTGATGTTGCGGCCGGCCATCATGAGGTTATCGACGTCGGCCGAAACGCAACTGCGCAAGGGAATCTCGTAGAGCCGGGGCACGGGATGCTGCTGGCAGGGTGGTTCGTCGGGGGCGTCCACCCCCATAGGCGGATGGGTATCGATCCACCATCCTCCGTAGGCGATCCCGTCGTCAAACGCGGGCGCTTCCATGATGTCCTGCATAGTGAGGATGTGTTGCCCGATAAAACGACGGCTCTCCCGCTTGCCAGGCAGAAACCCACACCACTCCAGAGCCCAGTTGGCCGCCGCAGCATAGTGCCCGCTGTTTTTGATGTAATCCCACACCCCCATGAGAATGGCCATCAGTTCGTCGCGGATCAGCTCGTTGTCGCGGATCGTGTCGAGATGACCGCCCCACTCCAGCCACCAGAAGCCGTATTCCAAACCGAGCTCGCAGTGCGGATCCTTCAGGCCAAAACGCAACTTCATGTCCTCCTTGGTCACGCGCCGCGCCCAGGAGGGCGCAACAAACGGCATCGATCTGTCGTGCCGACGCGCTTGATAAAGCAGTGAAGATCCCAATTTCATGCCGTCGGGCGTGGGCACGGCGAGGGATTCTCGGAACTCATCGTGACCCTCGCGCCCCATCCGGAACCTGGCCCCGGCCTCCGCCGCCATTCGTCCGTCGCCGGTGCAGTCCACGAAAACCGCGGCGGTGATGGTGTAAGTCTCTTCCGTCGAGCGGCGGTCCGCCCGCACCCGCCGGATCTGCCGCCCCTCCATTTCCACAGCGACGACCTCGGTGTTAAGCAGCAACTCCAGGTTCTCCTGGCTGCGGCACATGTCATAAAGCGTGAGGTCCAGCATGGAGGCCGCGCGTTGGGGGTTGGCATAGCAGTTGCGCAGGCGGAACTCCTCAATCAACCCGCCTTCGCGGGCCTCGACGGCCAGCTCCTGGCTGCGCGAACCATGGGCATCGGCGCCGACGATGTGCATGCGGATTTCACTGGAAGCATTGCCGCCGAGCACCGGGCGGTTTTGGCAAAGGATGACGCGGCAGCCGTTCCGGGCCGCCTCCAAGGCACAGCACACCCCGGCCATGCCGCCACCGGCCACCAACACATCGCAGATTTTGGCCGAGGGACGCATTAGACGTTCCAGCATACGATGCTAATAGAGCAACTTTTTTCGACCACACAAGCCCGGTATGCGCATGATCGTTGTACGCTTGCTCGCCATTCGGTTTTCAGGGATTTTTTAATCGATCCAGCTCCTTCATGCTTCCCCGCCAACCTAACCAAAGCGTCATTTCCGGATTCCGCTGCCTGCAATTTGTCGTCTCCAGCGAGAAACCATGCCGCGTCAAGCAACTGGCCGCGGAACTAGACCTTGAACAGACCCGCGTGCACCGCTTGCTGCGCACACTCGGCCACCTCGGCTTGGTGGTGCAGACCGATGGCCGCCGTTATGCACCCGGACCGGCCATTCCAGGGCTGGCCGCCCAAATCCTGCACGCATCGCACTTCGCCGACAGGGCACTGCCGCACTTGGAAGCGCTGCGCCATGCGGTCGGACGAATCGTGGCCATGGGGGTCCTCTGGGAGCGGTCGGTATCCTACCTCTACCATGGATCTGCCCATGCCAAGCTGGAGGAAGCGATCGGGGGACATGCCTTGTTACCGGCTTCGCAATCAAGCCTCGGCATTGCTTGCCTGGCGCGCATGACAGATTCCGAGGTTTCGGACCGCTACAAAGGCCATGCCCCCTCTGGCTTACGCACGATGAAAGCCCTCCGAGCCGAGTTGGCCCAAACGCGCTTGCAAGGCTATGCCTTCATGAACACATCAGGTCGGCACCGCACCCTTGCCGTTTCTTTGCCCAAAAGCCCAGCTCTGGCCCTGGGGGTGGCCAAAGTACTGCCTCGCGATGTGGCCGGGTTGCTGCCGCAGCTACGCGCCACGGCCGCGGCGATCGACCAGGGTCTGGCGCTCTTCCGGGTGCGCTAAACGTCAAGGCCCGGCTCTTTTGACCTTGTGCTAATATAGCAAGGTTAAGCAAAGTGCTCGGTTGATCGTTTTCCTCGCCGCCACACGTTCGCCATGCACCTGACGCTGCTGGACTGGTCCATCGTGGGCGGCTTGGTCGCCGTGCTCTTCATGGTGGCCGCTTATTCCCGCCGATACACCCGGAGTGTGTCGGACTTCCTCGCGGCCAACCGCTGTGCGGGCAGGTATTTGCTGACGCTTTCAGATGGGATCGCGGCATTCGGTGCGGCGGCCATTATTGCCAACTTCGAAAAATTCTACCAAGCGGGATTCGGAGCGAGTTGGTGGGGCACCATGCTGCTGCCCGTGAGCATGGTCGTGGCTCTGACCGGATGGGTCGTTTTCCGCTACCGCGAAACACGCGCCATGACCATGGCCCAGTATTTTGAAATGCGGTACAGCAAGCGCTTCCGTGTTTTCGCAGGTGTCCTCGCGTGGATCTCGGGGATGTTGAACTACGGGGTTTTCCCCGCCATCACCGCAAGGTTCCTCGTCACCTTCTGCGGCTTGCCGGACGACTTCGTTTTTTTGGGCCTCACTTGGGCCACTTTTCCCGTGGTGATGGCCGCCTTGCTCTGCATCGCCCTGTGCTTCGTTCTCTTCGGGGGTATGGTGGCCGTGATGATCACAGACTTTCTGCAGGCCCAGTTTATGAATATCGCTTTTCTCATCATCATGGTGGCTCTTTTCGCCGCATTGAACTGGGGGGATATGCTCCGGACGCTCGCCGAAGCCTCCCCGGGAAAATCGATGACCAACCCTTTCGACCAGAAGGCGGTATCGGATTTTAACGTCTGGTTTTTCATGATTTTCGCCTTCAAGGCGTTCTACAACTGCCTCGGCTGGCAGGGTAACCAAGGGTATAATTGTGCGGCTCGTACCCCGCATGAAGCGAAGATGGCGCGGGTACTCGCCGAGTGGCGCAATGGCGTCACCCTCCTCATGCTTGCGCTGATGCCGGTCGCAGCCTATGTGCTTCTGCACGATGCGGGCTTCGCCGCGGAAGCCGGGCGCGTGAATGCCGAGCTAGCGTGCTTGCCTGACGCTCAAAGCCGTCAGCAGATGACGACACCCCTGGCCATGCTCGTGCTCTTGCCGGTCGGCGTCATTGGGGTCTTCGCCGCAGCCATGGTGGCCGCCGCCATTTCCACCGATGACTCCCAGATCCATTCTTGGGGAACCATTTTCATCCAAGATGTGGTCATGCCCTTCCGTCAAAAGCCCTTCACCACCGGGCAGCACCTGTTCTTCCTGCGGCTTTCCATGGTGGGCGTGGCTGTCTTTGCGTTTTTCTGGAGTCTTTACTTTCCATTAAGAGATTACCTCCTGATGTATTTTCTGCTGACGGGCACGATCTACTTGGGCGGTTCCGGAGCAGTCATCATCGGAGGGCTCTATTGGAAGAAGGGAACAACGGCCGGGGCCTGGGCCGCCATGATTACCGGAGCCACCATGGCGGTTGTGGGCATGACGTTGCAGGCCGTGTGGCCAAGCGTGCCCGCCCTCGTTGCCCTCGCAGCCGTCTTTCCGATCAACGGGGCCTGGCTCGCCATGTCGAGCTACATCTTGAGCATCCTTGCCTATGTGGGCGTCTCCCTGCTGACCTGCCGCGGAGATTACAACTTGGATGCCCTGTTGCACCGGGGCAAATATCGCATCGCTCAGGATCACGTGCAGCCGGAGACCAAGGACGCCGGAATGCCCGGTCACTTTTGGAAAATCCTCGGCATGACCTCGGAGTTCACGCGCGGCGACCGATGGATCTATTACCTCAAACTCGGATGGACCGGCTTTCTCGTCCTCACTTTTCTCATCGGCACAATTTGGGCGCTGACGCTCGGTGTGCCGCAAAGCTGGTGGAATGCTTGGTGGACTTTCTACGTCGGGCTAACCGCTCTTGTCGGTCTGATCACTATCGTATGGTTTCTCTGGGGAGGATTTATCGACTTGCGCCAGTTGGTCCGCGATTTGAGCCAAGAGTCTCCGGACGAGAACGACGACGGCACGGTCCGGACTGAAGCTGCCAGCCCCCCCAAGCCATAAATGGACCGTTTTCCCGAAAAGCGGAACGCGGCCACGGAAAGGTTGGTGGTTTCGCCAATCGCGCGGGGCGAAACACGGGCTTGGTGGCTGGCTTATTCCGATGATGCGCCCCCCGCCAACTTTGTCCTCTTCAAAAAAAACTTCAGCACCACCCAGGACTCCTTGTCATTGCTGATCACTTGCAATGGCCAATACCGGGTCTGGATCAATGGCCACTTCCTCGGACGTGGCCCCGCTCACAGCGGCACCGTGTTCAAACGTGCCGACCAACTCGCTGTGCCCGCGGAACTGCGGAAGGAGCACAACGAGATCACCATCGAGTGCATCTGGTTTCCCTACAAGACCGCCTTCTGCCCGCCCTCCCTGCCGGGCGCATGGTGCCGCCTCGAAACGGAAGACCTGAAGCTCGAATTGGATGAGACTTGGGAATGCTGCGAGCACCCGGCTTACCGCAAAAACACGGTCCGGCGGTCCCCGGCGCTGACCCAGGAGGAGCACTATGACGCACGTCAAGAGGCGCGCCTCGTGAGCACCGACCAGTGGCAGCGACCTGTAGCCGTGCCGGGCCGGACCGCCGTCTGGCCGCATCTGATCAGTCGCGGCATCCCACTCCTCGCAGAAAGTCTCCTGCGCCCGGCCGCCGTCGTGAAGACGGCGGAAATCGCACCCGAGGAATTCACCCCGGATTCGTGGCCCGGCTTCTCGATCCAAAGCCTGGCCGTTCACCTGCTCAAGGAGATGCCGGAGGAGCACACAGTCACCCGGGTGGATAATGCCGATAGTCTTTGCCGCCCGGACGGCGCCTCTGCCATGGTCACCCAGCCGTCATGGCTCGACCCGACCGACAGCAACCAGAAAAACACGACCATCATCCTGGATTTCGGCGAGGAGGTGGCCGGGTATTTCTGCCTCGATGTCGAAGGCAACGAGGGGGCCGTCATGGATGTTTCCTATGCGGAATTCATGAAATACGGGCGCGTGCCTGCCCTCACCCACCAAGTCCACTCTGCCGATCGCTACATTCTCAAGGAAGGACGGCAATTCCACGAGGTCAATGACTGGAAGGGCTTCCGTTACGTGCAGTTGACCGTCCGTCATCTGACGCGCCCCTTGCGCATCCATAGCACCGCGGTCAGGACCGTCGGCTATCCTTACCTTAGGGAAGATTGCTTCTTGACCCAAGATGGGACGCTCAACCGCATTTGGGAAATCTGCGATCGCGGCAGGCGCGTGTGCGCGCAGGACCGGTTTGTCGATTGTCCATGGCGCGAGCAAGCTCCATGGCTCCTCGACGCGTGGCTGGCTGGCAAGGTGGCCTACGGCGATGCCCGCTTGCGGGGCAAAACCATCGAGGATTTCCTGCTCTCGCAAAAGGAGGACGGCCGTTTCCCGACCGCTTCTTACTCGGAATCTTTCTGCCACGACCAGTCCTTCACCCTGCCGGCCACCATTGAGCAACAGTTCTGTGAAACGCAGGATAGGGCCCTGCTGAAGACCGCCCTACCCGCGCTGCGTCGATTTTATGAATGGGTGGAGACACGCTGCAACCGCCGCGGTCTGATCGAAAACATCGGCCCCGTTCACCTCGACTGGGCGCATTTTCCGGACAAAACAGGATGTCTCACCATCGTCAACGGCTTGTTCGGTTGGTCACTGCAAACCCTTGGCAATCTGGCCGGCAAAGCGGGCGACAAGGCGCTGCAGGATTATGCGCGTCAACGGTACGAGGAGCTGAAAAAGTCCGTACGTGCCGCCTTCTGGGACGGGCAACGGCTGATGTATCGCGACAGTCTCGCGGACCATCCGCACTTCAGCGAGCAAGCACAAGCGATCGCTGTGCTTGCAGGATTTCATGACGAGGATGAGGCAACCTTGCTGCGCCGGGCCGCCGTCTTGCCTGCCGACCAAATCACCAAGACCAACCTTTACTTCGCCGCTTTTTGGATCGAAGCCTTGACGCAGGCGGGACTCCGTCCCGAAGCCCTCGCCTTCATCCGCCGCGTGTGGGGTCGAATGATCGACGAGGGCGCCACCACACCTTGGGAGATCGAACAGCGCTTCGGCGGCTATTTTCACCCCGGATACTGGCACCTCGCCGTCGCCAGCAGTTGCCACGGCGGTTATGCTTCCTATCCCCAATACTGGCTGCAAAGAGAGTTGCTGGGGATTCATGGCCCGGATCTCGAAGGCAAAATCACCATCAAACCCGGTAGCGATCTGGCTTCTGCCGCGTCCGGCCTTTGCCGTTTCCCGGCGGGTTCTGTAGAAGTCACGTGGGACAGCAAAAACCACTCCCTGCAAATCGGCGGCTCCTTCCCGCGCCGCATGCTAACCGTCGAAACATGGTGACCCCGAAAAAATAGGCGTTACTTACAACCATCCGACTCCTGCTCATCACCGCCCTGGCCTCCCTTCTGCGAATCCCTGTTCACATGCACAACCTCGATGCGGAAAAAATCTTCCGGCCGGCCTCCTGGAACGCTTTCGGCACCGCGGATCTGGAATCGGCCGACTTCCGTGCCTGCTCCACCTACGGGCCACTCTACCGTTAGGGAATAGGGCTTGGATCGGTTTTCTTACAAAATTCGCTAACTCGGTTTCTTGCGACGCTGGGGACGCAATGCAGGCGGCACGAAATTAGCACCTTC
>Ga0172375_10003775_pt1 | contig 22809 bp, 25 predicted proteins | sample LakKiv1m_FD_114537 | JGI IMG/M metagenome (GOLD analysis project Ga0172375, IMG submission 114537) | Freshwater microbial communities from Kabuno Bay, South-Kivu, Congo - kab_092012_11.1m | ecosystem: Environmental > Aquatic > Freshwater > Lake | place: Democratic Republic of the Congo... | reverse complement strand
TGGCAGGTGTTTAGACAATAATGTTTCATCAAAAGAGACCTATGGTTTTTTAAAAGAATGTTTAAAAAATGTTGATATTAAGAGCCCTTTTAGGGGGCCAAAAAAGTATAAATTGGATAATTTCGTGTATAAAAATAGGAGTAAGGGCGGTATTGATAATTTCTTTGGAGAGGAAGCTATTTATGTTAAAAATAAAAAAGTTTATGAACTTCAATATCGTGGCGGCTCTATCAAGTAGTTGAGTTAGGTTTCTTGAAAACAGGTTCTAATGTCAGCTCAACGAGTGAAGACGAGGAAGATGCTGGGCATACCAATGCCCAGTGCAAGCGAGCGGAGCACATACGAAAACCCTTGTAAATCAAGGGTTTTTGGCTATACCCCGAACAGGATTTGAACCCTTGATTGTGGGGGCATGGCAAGCGGTTTTTGGTTTTCCACAGCACCCTGCATATTTAACTTGACATTTTAAATATGCAGGGTACATAATAAAAGAAAAATATGATATATAGAGTTTTATCTAAAACAATTCAAAAAGCGATAAGAACTTTTCCAGCGGTCGTTATAACCGGACCAAGGCAGTCCGGGAAAACAACTTTGCTACGCAGTTTACTCAAAAAAAGCCACCAATATGTAAATTTGGAGAATCCCGATGTTCGCCTAAAGGCGCAAGACGATCCAGTTGATTTTTTGGCTCAATTTAAGAAGCCAGTTATTTTAGATGAAATTCAATATGTGCCCAACTTACTTTCTTACATAAAAACTTTGATTGATGAAAAAAGAACTCCTGGCTTTTGGATTTTAACTGGCTCGCAGAATTTTATTTTAATGCAAAATGTAAGCCAATCACTGGCTGGCCGGGCAGCTATTTTGTCTTTACTGCCTTTTTCTTTGGTAGAAAGAATAAACAATGGCCGAAAGGCATTGCCAGTGGAAAAGATACTAAAAAAAAGAAATAAGCAATCCACACTGGTTAATAACAAGGATTTGTTGGCCGAAGTTCTATTGCGAGGATTTTTCCCCGAAATAGCCGTTAATAAAAAAGTTGATAAGAATTTATGGTGCGGCTCTTATATCACCACTTATTTAGAAAGAGACATCCGTAATCTCAGCCAAGTTGGCGACTTGAATCAGTTTGAAAGATTTTTAAAGGCCTGCGCTGTTAGGACAGGGCAGATTTTAAATTTGTCAGAAATTGCCCGCGACATTGCAATTTCCGTGCCAACAGCCAAAAAATGGCTTTCTCTTTTGGAGACCGGCTATCAGATTTTTTTGCTTTACCCGTATTATCGTAATATTGGAAAACGTTTAATAAAAAGCCCTAAATTATATTTTAACGATCCAGCGCTTGCCGCCTATCTACTTGGTTTACGCGATAAGAAAACACTTTTTAATAGTCCGCATTTTGGCAATTTATTTGAGACCTTTATTGTAGTTGATATTTGGAAAAAGTATCTGCATTTTGGCGAGCAGGCCGCGATGTATTACTTAAAAACAAGAGACGGATTGGAAGTTGATTTGGTTTTGGAAGACCACCAAAAATTATGCTTGATTGAAATTAAGGGTTCATCGACGGTTCGGTTGCAGCACGCAACCTCTTTATTAAAGGCGAAAAATGATTTTGGGCCGCTTGTTAAGTCAACAGGGGTCATTACTCAATCGCAAACTGGCTCACTGGGAAGGGGGGTTGATAACTATAACTGGTTTGATTTACTTAAATTGTAAAAATTTGGCATAAAATCGTGAATGAAATCATAAAATTATGAAAATTTATGGCCACAATTAAGGAATGTTTTGATGCAATTTTGCGAGACGAAAGAGAGGAGAGCCGATTGGCGGCAAGGAAAGTAAGTAAAGCGTTATATAGTTCGCAAGGCGATAAAACAAAATTTCAGGAAATTGCTGTTATTGTTGCCCGCGCGCCAGAAACATATTCCCGCATTTCGGAAGATTGGCGCCAGGAGAATTTTGTAATGGCGGTTTCGGTTATTTATTTTTTGCATGATAAAAAAAGCCAGCCAGATTTTCTTTTTCCTTGGTTTTTTCAATTGTTGCAACACTCAAACGGGTATATCCGCCATGCTGCAGTTAGAATGTTTGCCATTGAAATCGGGCCGCTCACTGTCCATATTAGATACCCTAAACACCAATCAATGTTTGAAGACAAACTAAAACCGGAACAAGCCAACATTATTTTAAATTCTCTTTTTGTAAGTTTGAACGGTTTATTATCCGCCTTATGGCAACCAAAATACAAACGGTATAAATATGTTGATTCTTTGCCCCCAAGCCCCTATAAGTCAGTGCAGATGGTTTTGGCCGAACTGGAGGATTCTTGCCAGCAACAAAGTTTTTAGTAAAATTTTTGTTAACTCCAAAAAGATGTGTAAAATGGAGTTATATCTGCCAAAGTGAATTGGAGATATATTGGTAATTTTCTTGAAAACAGGCTCTAATGTCCTTCCTTCGCTAAAGTTTCGGACGGGCAAAGCAGTGAGTAGGGCTGTGTTTTTTATGGTTGACAGTTGACAGTGAAGTGTCAACCATATATAATAAAGTTGACAAAGTGAAATAAATTTTATGAAGACAGATACGGCAGAAAAAATTATAGAATTTATTGGGCAAAAAGGCAGAGTTTCCGCAAAAGAAATTGCTGATAATTTTAGCATATCCAGACAAGCAGTTTATAAACAAATAAACGGACTTTTGGCTTTGGGCAAGATTGAGAAAATTGGCAAGCCGCCAAAGGTTTTTTATCTGCTTGCCACCTCCAAGCCAAAAGATTTTGAATTTGGCGAAATAGACCAAAAAAGCAAACAGTTCATTGAGCAGAGGTTTATTGACATTACTTCAAGCGGAGAAATAGAAAACGGTTGGCAAGCTTTTGTAAATTGGTGTTTAAAAAGAGGGCAAAATGTTCGCCAGTCAATCCGTGATTATATTAGTATTTTGAAAAAATATGATGGGCTGAGAAAAAATGGATTGCTTGATGGAATGCCAAAAATGAAAAATACTTTTAAAAAGGTTTATCTTGACCATGTTTTTTATCTTGATTTTTACGCTATTGAGAGATTTGGTAAAACAAAGCTTGGCAATCTTCTATTATATGCAAAACAAAGTCAGGATAAAAAATTGATAAAGCAAATATCTGTGGATATTAAGCCGCAAATAGAAAATTTGATTAAGGTTTATAAAATAGACGCAATCGGTTTTGTTCCCCCAACCGTGAAAAGAGAAGTGCAGTTTATGAAAGAATTAGAAAAAGACCTTGTCTTAAAAGGTAGAAAGATAAAAATTACGAAAATAAAAACATCGGTTATTGTGCCACAAAAAACGCTTAATAAATTAGGGGATAGAATTGAAAACGCAAAGAAAACTTTTGCCGTAGAGGGGAATGAGGATTATAATAATATTTTGCTTATTGACGATGCCGTTGGTTCTGGCGCTACCTTAAATGAGGTTGCTTTTCAAATTAAAAAAAGAGGTAGTGCAAAAGGTGAAATAATTGGGTTGGCAATTACTGGAAGTTTAAAGGGATTTGATGTTATAAGCGAGGTTTAGGGAATAAGAAAATGTTTATAATGTAAACTCGATGAGTAAAGGCGAGGAAGATACTGGGTATAGCAATGCGCAGCGCAAGCGAGCGGAGCCCTTTGACTTGCTTTGCTCGCTCAGGGCAGGCAAAAAACAGTGTCTTTTATTGTTTTTTCATTGTGATAAAATGGAACAATGAAAAGCCAAAAATATTTATATTTGTTAGCAACAATCATTTTTGTTTTAGGGATGGCTGCTTCTATCTATGTGTTTTTTACGGTTAAGTCCGCAGAAGAAGGATCGTTGCTCAAAAGAACAAATACTATCGCTCAACTGATTAACGTTGAATCTATCAAAAAATTAAGCGGTTTGGAATCTGATTTGCAAAATAGCGACTACTTATCTTTAAAAAGAAGCTTGCAAAAAGCTTTGAAAGCAAATCCTGATATAAGGTTTATTTATTTAATGGGCAGAAGAGAAAATAATATTTTCTTTTTTGTTGACTCAGAATCGCCGGATTCTCCGGACTATTCTCCTCCTGGCCAAGATTATCCAGAGGCCAGCGCCAAATGTCGCGCAGTTTTTGATGGCGATAAGGGCATAATAGAAGGCATATCAACTGATCGCTGGGGAACATGGATTTCAGCGTTAGTTCCAATCATTAATCCAGAACAAACTGATACTTTGGCGGTTTTGGGCATGGATATTGGCGCATGGGGGCAAATACAAAGAATGGTTATCTTTTCTTTGCCCGTGTTTTTGATTACCGTTTTTCTTTTGGCCTTGTTGTTTGTTTATATTTCTATCAGGAAAAAGGAAATAAGGCGTATAAATCAAAAATCGGAATTAGTGTCTATGGCAGCCCATGAAATTAGAGCTCCCTTAACGGGTATTTCTTGAGGATTGGAAATGTTTTTATCGAAAATCTCAAATACTATTCCAAAAGATGTTTTAGAGCTTATTTCAAATGTTAAAACCTCTAATGATAATGTTCAAAAAACAGTAAATAACTTTTTGGATTTATATACGCAAGATGAGCAGAAGTTTTCTATAGACACGGGAAGATTTGCGTTTTGGTTATTTTAAAAGAGTTGTTGGACGATTTTCAATTAGCGGGAAGGCAAAAAGAAATTACTTTTTCTTTGGAGGCAGATGTTGAAACTGCTTTTGTTTCTGGAAATAAAGATAGATTAAAAAGAATGTTTGGCAACCTGCTCTCTAATGCCATTAAATATTCAAAACAAGGGGGCAATGTGCGATTAACGGTTAAAGATAGCGATGACTCTTATTTATTTTCGGTGAGCGATGATGGCATTGGTATTTTAGAAAAGGATAAAAAGAAGATATTTGAGGGGTTTTACAGAACAAAAGGCGCTCGTCTTGCAACAGATCAAGGAACTGGTTTGGGCCTGTATTACATTAAACAGGTGGTTGATTTGCATAAAGGACAAATTTGGCTTGATTCAGAAGAGAATAAGGGATCAACCTTTTTTGTTAAACTGAAAAAATAGAAAGCAAGGCGGTGTTTTTTTGAAATTTTCTGTTATACTCAAAGAGTAATTAATTCTCGCCATAGGCGGATCGGCCTGTGGCAGAAAATAAAAATATATGGCAAAAAGAAAAAATGGGGTTGGAAAAGCGCGAAAAACGCATTCCCCAAAAACAAAAAAACGGCTGGAAATAAAAAGAGCTATGTTGGCTGCGAAAAAAGAAAAGCAAGGAAAGAATAAAAAGCGCAAATAAAATGTTATTATTTGCGAATTGTTGTGCGCGATTTTTGGCAGGCAAAAGTAACGCTTTTAAATTTTAGGGAAAGAATGGCTGAATTTCGCTTGATTTATTGAGTTTTTTATGTTAGCATGTAAACAAGGTGGTTTCTTGATAAAGATGCGTCGAGTTTATTTAAGGGGCTAATCTTTAGGATTAATCCAGCGCAATGCTGGGTAAGGCCTTAAAAATAATTAAATTAACTAACTTTTTAAATATGGAAGGAACAATTAAAACCCTTACCGAAAAAGGATTTGGATTTATTGCTGTTGAAGGCGAAGAAAAAGATTTATTTTTCCACAGCAATGAATTAAAAGGCGTTAGCTACGAAGATTTGAAAGTTGGAGACAAAGTTACTTTTGAAAAAGCTGACTCTCCAAAAGGACCAAACGCAGTAAACGTATCCCTTGCCACAGGCGACAATACAGGTGACGCAGAGGAAACAGAAGAAGTATAATCCTTTAAACTTAGCAAAAAACCTTTCGACAAGCTCAAGGCAGGGCCTAAAGCAATGAAGGGTTTTTTGTTGCTTTCGTTTTGGAATTAAGGCATTATTAGATTGAATAGATAAAAAGTATGTTTATTGATGATGTAAAAATTAAAATAAAAGCAGGTAAAGGCGGGGACGGCGTTGTGGCTTTTAATAATGCAAAAATGTCGTTTGGTCCAACAGGCGGGCGAGGGGGAAATGGGGGAAATATTTATTTTGAGGGTGTTGCTGATTTGGGTGCTTTAATCCAATTTCGCTATAAAAAAGAACTAATTGGGGAGAATGGAGAAAAAGGGGGAAGACAATTAAAAGATGGGGCAAACGGAAAGGACTTGGTTTTTAAAGTACCAGTTGGCACAATTGTTCATAATTTGACAACAAATGAGGATACAGAGATATCAGTTATTGGCCGAAGTTTATTAGTGGCTCGCGGGGGCCGGGGAGGAAAGGGAAATTTTATGTTTCGCTCATCAAGAAACACCAGCCCAACCAAATTTCAATATGGTACAACAGGCACAGAGTGCGAATTACGGCTGGAATTGAAATTAATCGCTGATGTTGGATTTATTGGCTTGCCAAATGTTGGCAAATCAAGCTTATTAAATACTTTAACCAACGCCAAAAGCAAAGTGGCAAATTACGCTTTTACAACGCTTGAGCCAAATCTTGGAGTTTATTTTGAATTGGTTTTAGCTGATATTCCCGGTTTAATTGAGGGAGCAAGCAAGGGCAAGGGGCTTGGCATTAAGTTTTTACGCCACATTGAAAGAACAAAAACCCTTTTTCATTTTATTTCAAGTGAATCGCAAGACCCATTAAAAGATTATGAAGTTGTAAGGAATGAACTTGGGGTTTTTAATCCAGAGTTGTTGGAAAGAACAGAGTATATATTTTTAAGCAAGATCGATTTGGCAAGCTGCGAAGGAATTGAACAAAAACTAAAAAAATTAAAAGTATTGAATAAAAGAGTAATTCCAATCTCTGTGATTGATGAAAACAGTTTGGAGAATGTCCACAAATTATTGCGCGAAATTATAAAACAAAAAAGTATATGACAATTACTTTGCAAAAGTTAAAAAAACAACTGGAGGGAATTAAAAAAATGGGTTTTGTTAAAACTCATAGAGCCCATGACACTGGCATTGGTAAAACCCTTGAAGATCTTTTAGGTATTAAAGAGAATAATTTAAAACTTCCTGATGTTGGCGAAGTTGAGCTAAAGGCTAAAAGAACTGATTCTGTTAGCATGCTTACTCTTGCCACAAAATCGCCAGAGCCAAAAGGTATAAATAAAGTTCTGTTTGAAAAATATAAATATTTAGACAAAGAGGGTAAATATAATTTACACTCTACGGTTTGTGGGTCGCAAAAAAATCCGCAGGCATTTAGAGTTGTTTTTAAGGGTGAAAAGCTTATTTTGGAAAATAAATCAAAAATAGGGGTATATTGGCCTATTTCTATTTTTGACGATGTCTTGAAGGTAAAATCAGATAAAATTTTATTAGTGTTTGCCCAAACAAAAGGAGAGCGGAAAACTAAAAATGAAAAATTTCATTTTATAGAAGCTTACTTACTTTCTAATCTCAACATAAATAAATTTAGGTCTGCTATTGAAAATGATAAATTAAAAATTGATATTAGAATTGGCGTTTATAGGAGTGAAAAAAATAAGGGAAAATATCACGACCACGGCACAGGTTTTAGGATAAACAAAAAAGATTTCTTGCATCTTTTTGATAAACTTACCCAAGTTATTTAATCTTTTCTTAAAATAACAACACTTTCTTTGTTCATTGTTTCCTCCAATGCCCCCACAATGTTTGTTGGAGAGTTTTTAATAGGCATTCTTTTGCCAGGGATATTTCTTATAAAGATATCCTCGCAAGTAAAACCGATTTTTTCACCCAACTCTGCGATTATAAAATCAGTGGGTATTCGCACTTGTTTTACGAGCCGATTTCCAATTACCAAGCAGAAATATTTTTTTGGTTTTAATATTTTATAAGCTTGTTTTAGGCAATCATTTAAGCCAATATAAAAACTTAAAACATCTTTGGCTCTTTTTTCATCTACTTTTGCAATTTTGTGCAAAGATTCTTTTAAATAACTTGAGCATAAAGAATGTTCAAGTGTTTTTGTTGCCCTTCCCCCAAGTAATTCGTTATCTATACTGGAGGCATTATTTGGGTCATCAAAAATATCTATCCACTGGGAAGAAAGGCGAGAAAATTGACCGTAAGCCACTGTTGTCCTGCTGTCGCCATAAGGGGGGGATGTAATAATACAATCAATTGAATTCGTTTCTATCCCATTATTTTTTGAAGAATCGCCATAAATTATTTTGACCCAAGTTTTTTTATTGACATCTCTATAAAAATCGGTCATTCCCTTGATATTTGTCTCTGTTTTCTTTTTAAAAATTCCAAGAACATCCGGATTATAATTTTCTAATTTTTCTTTTTTTATTCTAACAAGTTTAAACTCGCCATTTTTTGTATTTGAAGATAACCGAACGGTTTCACTAAACGAAACCATAAAGTAGTTTCGTATAGCTTCGTTTTTTATTTTTAAAATAGCTTTTTTTATTTTTGCTAATTGAATTATAACTTTTTCCTTAAACCAAAAGTCGATATTATTAAAATTTGGTTTTTCAATTTCCGTATCTTTTATTTTTTCAATTTCAGAAAGCAATTTAAAGTATTCGTTTGTAAGCGAAAGGGGATTGACGGGTGTTGTTTTGGTTTTTGCTAAAAAAATTGCTAATGGGTTTAGGTCAATGCCGAAAGCATTTCTGCCCAAAAGTTTGCTTTCAATCAACGCTGTGCCAGAGCCACAAAAGATATCACAAACTGCTTCACCTTCTTTGCTGTAATTTTCTAAGAGCCTTTTTGCTACTTGTGGAATAAACATGGCTGGGTAGGTGTGTATTCCGTGGGTATGAGTTTTTGTTTTCTCGCCCTTATAATCCCACGAATAATCTATTCTTCTTACAAATTTTTCATCTCTGATTTTTTCTTTCTCATGTTGTGTTTCTAATGTTCTGATAATTTTTACAACAACACCCCTGATTTCAATTTCTTGCCTGTAAATAGGAAAAAGTGTTGGGTTTGCAGGTTGTAATCTAATTCGGTTTTTCTCTCTGTAAATTTTTTTTAACGTTGTTTCGTTGTCGTCGATTATGGCAACAATAGTTTGCCCGTTGTCAGCATATTCCTGTTTTCTAATAACCACAATATCGCCATCAAAAATTCCTTCGTCAATCATACTATTACCCTGCACTCGCAAGGCGTAATTTTTACCATATTTTCCAATTTCGTCTCTTGAAACAGTTATTGTTTCGTCTGGAGTTTCAATTGCCTCAATGGGCTGGCCAGCGGCAATTATTCCAATTAGAGGCACCTCTATCGTTGCTTTTTCATTTCTAACCGAAACCGCTCTTGGTTGGTGTTGCTCTTTTTGCAGGCAGCCAGCTTCTTGGAGTTTTTTAATATAGTGATGGGCAGTGGAAACAGAAGCTACTTTGAGATATTTTTTTATTTCTTCAAGAGATGGGGCAAAACCTTTCTTTTTTTGAAAAGAAGTTATAAAATCAAGAGTTTGTTTTTGCCGAGCCGTAAGCATAGGTTAAATTATTGACTTTCTATTTATTTTCTAATACGCTTTAATTGTAAGTTAGCATTAACCGGTCGTCAATAGCAATTTTTGTGGACAAATAACTTAAGAAAAACAAAAAACTCTGGAATAGACCAGAGTTTTTTGTTTGTAAATTATTTATTTTTTGCGGGAGTCGCGTTTTCGGTCAAGTTCGGTTAAAAGCTTTTTTCGCAGGCGAATGCTTTTTGGGGTTATTTCCAAGTATTCGTCATCTTTCATTATTTCCATTGCTCTTTCCAAAGAAAGGACAAGGGGTGGTGTAAGAGTAATTGCCTCATCAGAACCGCTTGCTCGCATATTGCTAAGTTGTTTGCCTTTAGTTGGGTTAACTGCCATATCGTTGCCTTTGGCCGTGTTGCCAATAACCATACCTTCATAAACTTCTGTGCCAGCAGTAATATACAAAATACCCCTTTCTTGCAAGTTCCATAAAGCAAAACCCAAGACCTTGCCTGTTGCCATTGAAGTCATTGAGCCAACATCTTGTTTTTCAATTTCTCCAACAAAAGGCCTAAATTCAATAAATTGACTGCAAAGTATGCCCTCGCCTTTGGTGGCAATAACAAATTCACCCCTATACCCAAGCAAACCTCTGGTTGGCACTTCAAAAATTATTCGGGTGTGGTTTTGTTCTGGCCTCATATCTATCATTTGACCCTTTCTTTTTGAAAGTTTTTCAATCACAACTCCAGCGGATTCATTTGGCACATCAATTGTTGCTTCTTCAAACGGTTCCATTTTTATGCCGTTTTCTTCTTTAATAATAACTTGGGGCTGAGAAACTTGAAGTTCATACCCCTCTCGCCTCATATTTTCTAAAAGTATAGCAATATGCAATTCACCCCTGCCTGAAACCGTGAAATAATCCATTTCAGTAAAATCAACTTTTAATCCCACGTTAACTTCAAGCTCTCTTTCTAATCGTTCTCTAATTTGCCTTATGGTTACAAATTTTCCTTCTCGCCCGGCAAAGGGGGAAGAATTAACTAAAAAATTTAAAGCAATAGTTGGTTCATCAATATTAATTGATGGCAAGGCGGGTTGGTCTTTATTAGCGCAAATAGTTTCTCCAATAAAAATATCAGGTAAGCCAGCAATTAGCACAATATCTCCAGCAACGGCCTCTCCGGCTTCTTCTCTTTTTAATCCAGAAAAAGAAAATATTTTAGCTATCTTGCCAGCCCTTGTTTCGCCAGTTGGTTTTTTAACAAAAACATTGCTGCCTGTTTTGGCAATGCCTTCATAAATTCGGCCAATGGCTAACCTACCCATAAAATTATCATAACCCAAATTAAATGGCTGGATTCTTAATGGCTGTTCATTTAAAGCATTGCTTGAGGAGGAGGGAATTTTTTCTAAAATAATATCTAAAAGTGGGGTTAGGTCAGCTGAAGCGTCGTTTAAATTAAGTTTGGCAATGCCTTCTCTGGCTATTGCATATAAGCAAGTAAAATTTAATTGTTCTTCTGTGGCACCCAAATCATAAAAAAGTTCAAAAACTTTATCATGCACCCAATCGGGTCTAGCGGCTGGTTTGTCTATTTTATTTATCACTAAAATTGGCTTTAAACCAAGTTCTAAAGATTTTTTTAAAACAAATTTGGTTTGGGGCATGGGGCCTTCTTGAGCATCCACCACCAAAAGCACCGAGTCAATAGAGCGGAGAACTCGCTCCACTTCCGAGCCAAAATCAGCGTGGCCAGGGGTGTCAACAATGTTTATTTTAGTGTCTTTATAATAAATAGAAGCGTTTTTAGAATAAATTGTAATGCCTCGTTCAAGCTCCAAAGCGTTTGAGTCCATTGTTGCCCCCTCAATAGCAAAACCCGTCTGGCGCATTAAAGCGTCAGTTAAACTGGTTTTGCCGTGATCCACATGGGCGATAATGGCGATGTTTCTAATTTCCATAAAAATAATAATAAAAAAGTCCGCTCCATAATGTATAAGCAGACATAAAGTTATATCTACTATCAGTAAAATTATAACACAAGTAATTTAAGGTTGCAATTTGAAACAGCAACTTCAGAAAGGTATAATAAGGACAAATTATTTATGACGCAGGAACAGGCATTAGAAATTTTAAAAACTGGAGCAAATGTTTTTTTAACAGGGGAGCCAGGATCTGGGAAAACTCACACAGTTAACCAATATGCTGATTACTTAAGAGAACACGGTATTGCTCCAGCTATCACAGCTTCAACAGGTATAGCTGCCACACATTTAAATGGCATTACTATCCATTCGTGGGCAGGTATTGGCATAAAAGAACAACTTAGCAAAAGAGATTTAGAAAAAATTGCCAAAATTTCGTATGTTAAAAAGCGGATAGAAAAAGCCAAAGTTTTAATTATTGATGAAATTTCAATGCTTGAGGCACAAACTTTTACTTTGGTTGATTTAGTTTGCAAACAAATTTTTCAAAATAAAGAACCGTTTGGAGGTTTGCAGGTTGTGGTTGTGGGAGATTTTTTTCAGTTACCTCCAATTGGCAAAGAGGCAGAGTTTGCTTTTAAATCAATTGCTTGGGAAAAAGCTAATTTTGCTGTTTGTTATTTAACCGAGCAATACAGGCAAGATGACACAGATTTTTTAGCAATACTGTCAGCCATTAGGGCCAATATTTTTAACAATGAGCATTTGCAAATTATTGAGACACGTGTTATTAAATTTGAAAAAACCCCAAAAGACATCACCCGTATTTTTTCCCATAATGTGGATGTTGATAGAATTAACAGTCAAGAGTTAGAAGGGCTTCCGGGCAAGCCAGAAGTTTTTTATATGTCTTCTCGCGGACAGAGAAATTTTGTGGAGAGCTTAAAAAAGGGTTGTCTGTCCCCGGAGGCGCTGGAGCTAAAAAAAGATGCTTGCGTGATGTTCACTAAAAATAATATAAAAGAGGGTTTTGTTAATGGAACAATTGGAAGAGTTGTTGGTTTTAGCGAAGAAAATAACTACCCAATTGTTGAAATAAAAACCAAAGAGCAAATTGAAGTGTTTCCAATGGAATGGACTATTGAAGACGGGGGAAGCATTAAGGCCAGAATTGTTCAAATCCCTTTGCGGCTGGCCTGGGCGATTACCATTCATAAAAGCCAAGGTATGAGTTTGGAGGGGGCGGTTATTGATTTGCAAAGAACATTTGAGTTCGGCCAAGGGTACGTTGCATTATCTCGAGTAAGGCGGTTGTCCGGGCTTTATCTTTTGGGCCACAACCAAAAAGCGTTTTTAACTCACCCAGAAATGCAAAGCCAAGATCAAGTTTTTAGAACCCTTTCCCAACAAACCCAAGAAACTTTTTCCTTAATTTCAAAGGAAAAAGTTTTAGAAAAACAAAATAACTTTTTAAGGGCCTGTGGGGGAATGAAAGAAAAACAAACCGGAACTAAAAAAAGTTTTGCAGCTAAAAAAGAAAAAGTAAGCACTTATGATAAGACATTGGCTTTGGTTAACGAGGGAAAAAATATTGAAGAAATTGCCCAAGTTCGGAGCATTGCCAAAGGAACAGTTATTGGCCATTTGGAGAGTTTGGTTTTAAAAGAAAAAATTAGCTATGAAGAGTTGGAGCAGTTGGTTGACGAAAGATTGCTTTCACGAATCCCAGAAATTAATCGGGCGTTCCGCGAGTTAGACACAGACAAGCTTCAGCCGGTTTTTGAAAGGTTTAATGGCCAGTATTCTTTTGACGAATTGCGTTTGGTTAGGTTATTTTTGGCTTTTAACGGCGTATAATAAATAAAAAATATGGAACAACAAAATTCGCAACAACAGTTAGAACAAAAAATTGACAAACTTCAACGCTCAATTGACAAGCTTAATAAGATGTTCAAATGGACTCTTATTATCACATTGCTTCTTTTTATTTTGCCTTTAATTGGACTTTTGTTTGTCATTCCCCAATTTATATCAACCATCACCAGTTATGGGGGACTGCTTCAATAAAAATACAAAATGAAGAAAATAATAATTTCAACTTTAATAATTATGATTTTGGCTGTTGGGGGTTTTGTTTGGTTAAAATTTTTTAACCAGCCAAAGCAAATGGCTTGCACAAAAGAAGCAATGATTTGTCCGGACGGTTCGTTTGTTGGTAGAACTGGCCAAAACTGCGAGTTTGCGCCTTGTCCGCCTCAAAACAGCGATTACAAGGATATTTCTTACGTAATAGACGGCAAAGAAGTAGTTTTGAAAGATGGCGTTTCAGAGCTTGAAATTGTTCCGGGTTCGTCTTCAAAACAAATTACGCAATATTTTGGCAATGAAGTAAAAGCTGATTTCAATGGAAACGGTCTTTTGGATATTGCTTTTTTGCTCACTCAAAATAGCGGGGGAAGCGGAACATTTTATTATATTGCGGCAGCTCTTAATTCTGTAAATGGATACAAAGGAACAAACGTTATTTTTCTTGGAGATAGAATCGCGCCCCAAGCAACCGAATTTCAAAACGGAGAAATAATTGTTAATTACGCAGACAGAAAACCAAACGAACCAATGACGGCCACCCCTTCCGTTGGCGTTTCAAGGTATTTTAAAATTAGCGATGGAGAACTAACGGAAATAAAAAATTAATTTCTGTCTTTTGAAACATAAAATTCCTCCAAAAAGAGAGGGGTTTTATTTTGGGGCTTGACAAGATATGGTTATGGGTATATACTCATAATATACAATCAATAAAAGGTCGCGTTGAAAAAGAACAGTAAAAAAAATAAAAATATGCCAAAATTAGACGGAACAGGTCCCGCTGGACAGGGTCCAGGAACCGGAAGAAGGTTGGGTTCTTGCGGAGCAGGGATAAGGCGGGGATGGGGCGGATGCGGATTTGGATTTAGGAGATTTTTTTCTCCCAAAAACGAGCTAATTGCTTTAGAAGACGAAGAAAAAATGCTTGAGGAGGAATTAGTTGCAATTCGCGAAGAGAAAGCCGCTTTAAAGGCCCAAAAAAAGTAGCAAGAAAAGAGCTCCGGCCCTTGCTTTTGTGGGCCGGGGTTGCTTTATTTCGTTGCTAAACAAATTATAATAATTTTAAACATATGGTTAGACCGCGGCTTTGCCGAAAAATACAATTTAATCCAAACATCACCTATTTTAAGCCCCAGGGAGTTCCAATGAGGCATTTGGAGGTTGTTGAGCTTACCGGGGAAGAGGCAGAGGCCTTAAGGTTGAAGAATGCCAAAGACCTAACCCAAGAAGAAGCAGCTAAGAAAATGAATACTTCCCAAAGCACCTTTCAAAGAATTTTATCTTCAGCTTATAAAAAAATCACGCAGGCCATAATAGAGGGCAAGGCGATAAAAATTATAAAATAGTTTGCATTTTGTTTTTTCGCGGAGGTATAATAGTTTAATATGACGGTTTTAGCTATTATTATTTTAATTGCCGGGGTGGCTAATGTCATACTTGGTCTTTTGCCGCTTTTAAAAGACCCAAAGCAAAAACTTAACCAATGGTTTGGTTTTTTTTGTTTTGTTTTTGCTTTTTGGGTGTTTAGCAATTTTCTTCTAATTATTTTCCCCAGCCCTTTTTGGCTTAAAAGCACTTACGCATTTGGCGCTTTGTCAGCTACTACTTCCACTTTTTGGATTTGGAAAATTTGCAATAAAAAAATCACAAAAATTAAAATTTTTGTTGCCGCTGCTTTAAGCGCAATAATGGTTTCTTTGTGTTATTTAAAAATAATTGTTCCCAAAATTGACTCAAAAGAATTTAGCCAGGCGTATGCTGGAAGCTATGAATACTCTGGAAATCAGCTTTTTTTTACTTTTTATTTTGTTTGTTTGGTTATTACTTTTGCATATATGATTGGCTCTTTAATCAATGGATATCGCCACAGCGCAGACGAAATTCACAAAAAACAAATTGGCTACATTTTAATTGGCGTTTGTTTAAGTTTGACAAGCATTTCAATTGGCAATATAATTCTTCCCCTGTTTAATCTTTATCGTTTTACACCCATACTTGACAGCCCCAGTTCTTTGTTTTTTATAATTTTTTCAATGTTAGCCATTAGTCGTTATCGCCTTTTTGGCATTAGGGTTATTTTAACGGAGATTTTGGTTATTACGATGGGGTCGTTTTTAATGGCTTTGCCGTTTTTAATGGATAGCTTGTCTTTTGTTATTTTAACCACTGCCATTTTTGTTTTGTTTTGTTTGTTTGGCTATATGCTTGCTAGAAGCGCCATAAAGGAAAGCAATTATAAAGATGTGCTGGAAAAAGAAGTCGCCTCACGAACCGAGGAGTTAAAAGTTGCCAAAAACATCGCAGAAGATAGGGCAAAGGAGGCCGAAAAAGCCAGAAGGGTCGCTGAGCAAACAACAGAAGAAATAAAAAAGAAAAAAGAAGAGCTGGAAAGATTTTACAAGCTCACTGTGGGGCGAGAATTAAAAATGGTTGAACTGAAAAAGGAAATAAATAAACTTAAAAATGATTAAAATGAATTGGCTTTGTTTAGCTTTTGCAAAATAATAAAAAATTAAACTTTAAACTAAAATTATGCCAAAAATAATAAAATTTTTGTTAGCCATTATTTTGTGCGAGGGAGCTGGGGTGGTTGGGTCGTTTTTTACTACACCCTCAATTGGTTCTTGGTATGCCACATTAGTCAAGCCAAGCTTTAACCCGCCCAACTGGGTGTTTGGGCCTGCGTGGACGTTGCTTTTCTTTTTAATGGGTGTTGGTTTGTATTTGATTTGGACATCTTCCAATGTTTTGTCCCAAAGTAAAGATTCAAGGGGTCAATTTGGTCAAAGGCGGATAACTGTTTTGTTTTTTATTCAGCAGTTATCTTTAAATATTTTATGGAGCGCCATATTTTTTGGCTTGCATAATCCCATGCTGGCTTTTTTTGAAATAATTATTTTGTGGCTGGCTATTTTAATGACAATTTTCTATTTTGCTAAAATTTCAAAAACAGCCGCATGGCTTTTTCTGCCTTATATTTTATGGGTTTCGTTTGCTGGTTTTTTAAATTTTTCAATTTGGCGCTTAATGGCGTAACGACGCAATAAAAAAACACCCTTCCAAATTGGGAGGGGCGTTTTAATTTAGTGATTTATTCCCAGCAACAGTTAATGGCCCTTTTAACTAATTCGCCCATTTTACCAAGAAACCCTTCTGGTTTTTTATCGTGGACATTTATTGCTTGCTCATTGATGTTTTTAATTTGGCTGGTGTCAATTAAGTCCATATTTAATCCCCAAAATAAAGAGTAAAGCGAATAGGCCTTATTGAATAAATTATAGGCCTCTTGTTTTTTGTCCTGGCCCATCATTTTTGTGCCAACTTCCATTAAACGCATTGAGCCCGCCAATAAATGTTTTGAAATGCACCACTTTTCGCTGCCATCTGGGGAATCTTTAACAATTTTTTTAAGCAAGTCCTTGCGCATTTCTCGGACTTCTTTGATTAAATCATAATACTGGGTGTTGTTTGTTTTTCCACCCGAAAAGAAAAAGTGCTCTTCAATGCTAACTAAATTCATAATGGCAATGGACAGGTCTTGGTCGGATGACAGGTCTAATTTTTCTTGTTTTTTCATTGAGTCAACTTTATCAATGAATTCTTGAATTTTTTGGGTGTTGGTATCCATATATTTAGAGAATTAACAAATAAGTTATTAAGCTGGCTATTGCCAAAAAGCCAAGCGGAAAGGCCGCTTTTTGCAAAGGAAAATATGATTTATTATTGTTTTTCTTTTTTAGATAGTTGTGGCTTATTGTTGCGATGTAAAAAACAATACTGCCAATAATTATGCCCCAAAGCAATTTATCTATGCCCCAGCATTTGTTAATGGGGTGTCCCATTATGCCAGTAAAGTAAAGAGGAACAATAACAATCGCGTAGTATAAAACAAAAACCAAAATTTTTCGGCCTTTAAATTTTATATTTTTTTTATTTAAGTAGTCAATTGTCCAGATAACTAAAGAGACAATCAAACCGCCTACCCACAAGCCAGTAATGCGGTCGTCAATTTTAAGCCACCTGGTCAACCCCACACAAGTGCCAACCGCAATTGTGCATACAGGGCATATTGCTTTGGCGGTTGCAGCAAACAAAAAACCCGCGAAAGCTGTAATTGGTAAAAATATTTTTTTGTTTATTTGCATGGTAAATTTATAATACCACAAGCATTTATTTTATTACAACCCAAAAAAGAATTTTCTTTCACCCTTATTCAATAATTCCAAATTCCTTTTTCAAATCCATAATTTTATTGTAAGACGCTTCTATTGAGCTGGTGGGTATTTCACCCAAACTGGCTGACTGCAAAATAGCATTGCTGACTTGGTAAGGCAAGGTTTCATCATAAATGCCGACATTGTTGGAAATAATTATTAAATCACAGCCCGCTTGCACCATTTTAACAGCCGCTTCCTTTAAGCCATAATTTTGGGAAATAGCTCCCATTGATAAGTCGTCGCAAACAACCACGCCTTGGAAATTTAACAATTCTTTTAAGGTTTTTTGAATGGTGTTTTGCGATAAGCTGGCTGGATATTTTTCATCTAAATTTTTGTTAAAAGTATGGGCCACCATTATTGTTGGCGCGATATTTTTTTTAACCAACTCCTGGAAAGGCACCAATTCTTCTGCCTGATAAGTATTGGTTATGTCGGTTATGCCCTGATGGCTGTCGGTTTGGGAAGAGCCATGCCCGGGGAAATGTTTAATGGATGTAATAATATTACTTTGAGTTAAGCCGTTTATAAAATTTTCAGCATGAGAGATTACAACTTGTGTGTTCTCTCCAAAAGACCTTCCTAATTTTCCAATAACTGGGTTTTGGGGGTTTATGTTTAAATCAACCACTGGGGCAAAATCGAAATTAATGCCCAGATTGCTTAATTCCTGCCCAAGGTTTTTAGCAATTTGCAAGGTTTGCTCTGGCGCGCCTTGCCCCATTTTGGCAGCAGAAGGAATGTCAATAAAACCATACTTTGATTTTAAGCGGTTAACATAGCCGCCTTCAACGTCTATGGAAATAAATAAAGGCACGCTTGAGTGTTTTTGCAAATTGCCAATAAGCTGCTTGGTTTGGTTGGGGTTGACTATATTTCTGGGAAACATTGCCGAAGGCGCGTCATAATCAAATAAAATAATCCCGCCAATTTTTAAGTCATTAAGCGCTTTGGCAATAAAAGAATTATCTTGCCAGCTTGTGCCCCTAAAGCCAATAATCAACATTTGCCCAACTTTTTCTTGCAAGGGGTTTGGCAAAGAAGTTTGCTCTTTAAGTGAAAGCCCGTCTGACTTTTCAGCTTCAGCGGCGCTTTTTTGGCTTTGAGATTCTTTATTTGGCTGTTCTTTGCGCTCAAAGACAAAATGGCCGCCTAAAACCAGCAGTATTAAAACCAAAACTGGAATTATTTTTTTGTAATTTTTTTGCCAGAAGGACTTTACAAACGCCATATTGATATTTTTATTATATCATAACCTGGTTCAATTTGTAGCGATCGCTACGTTTTGAACCAGATTTTAAGGTTATTGTTTGCATTATTGTTAGCGTTAAAATTAACATTAAAAAATGTTAAAATAAGGTATGAAAAAGATGATTTTTTTGATTATTACAATATTTTTAATTTTAGCTATTATTTTTATGGGGTTTTGGCTTGGCAGGGGCCAGCTTGGCTGGCTGGGCAAAAAAATGGAAACAACGCAAATTTGTTTTAATGGCCAATGCTTTGTGGCAGAGGTGGCTAAAACAAAAGCCCAAAGAGCTTTGGGGTTAATGTTTAGGGAAAGTTTAGACAGAAACAAGGCAATGCTTTTTGTTTTTGAAAAAAAGGGGGTTTATAGCTTTTGGATGAAAAATTGCCAAATTCCGCTGGATATAATTTGGCTGGATGAGGACTATAAGGTAGTGGCTATAATTCCCAATAACCAGCCGTGCGGGGAACAGGGCTGTTTTAGCATAAATCCTGGGGTTTTGGCCCAATATGTGCTGGAAATAAACGCTGGTTTAGCCAGCAAAATAGGGCTTTTTGAGGACAGTTATTTTACCCTTCTAAACCCTTGACAACAGCTATTAAAATGTGGTGTAATATAAGAGTAGTGGATGGTTAGATTTTACTGATTTTCGGCACTTTTGTGCCATTTCTGAAAGGGATTGAAATGAAAAATTTATTTGTTATTATTGCTCTTCTTTCAGCGTTATTAGTGGTTGGTTGTGGATCTGGGTATGAGCCCATCCACACTCTTCCGGTTGGTTTCGAAAACTTTGAATCTTATGTCTCCTTGGGTAGCAAGCCCATAGATATAGGATTCATTGGTCAGCCGAGTGCTGGCAAAAGGTTCTTGATTTACCGTTACTTGGATCCTAATCCAAGTAACAACTGTCTTCTCTTAACGGATACCGTTATTCCGGTATTTGCTAAGAGGGCCTGCCTGATGGAGCAGGCAAAGGGGATCTATTTAATAAATTGTACTCTTAATGAGTACAACCAGGAGGTAAGGAACAAAACCTGGCGGGTATCTCCGCCAAAAAAATAATTATATTTATAGAGGTGGCAAGCATTCATTTGCATTCAACGCCACCTCTCACATCTAAGCTCATAAGTTATCTTGTGAATTTAGACATGGGACTAAACGGAAAAATAAATTTTATCCTGAGAAGGAGGTGAAAGAGATGAAATTTATTGTCGGGATTTTAGGATTCATTCTTACGGCCATGACTATCACCGCCCTAATTTGGACGGCGATAGTCCTGGCGTCTCTGCCGAGTAATTGGTAATTGCTCGGCAGAAAAAAGAGGGGTGGCAGGTAATCATTCGCACTCAATGTCGCCCCCCACTCACGAGCTTACAAAATGTTTGTAATCTCATGAGTGGGTAGAAATTATTTACTCACAAATTAAAAATAAAAAGGAGGTGAAAGAGATGAGATTTTTCATAACCATTATGAGCGGCGCGCTGGTGGTGCTGTTCATAATCTTGTCCACTGGAATTATAAAATTCTAGTGGACACGGCAGGTATTGGCACAATACCTGCCCGCTACATTTTAGCCCGCAAAATCCTTTGGTAAACTCAGGATAAGTTGTGAGTTTAGATGTGGCGGATGGAGAGAGTTTGACATTTTTAGTTTAAAATTGGTAAGATAACCGTATATGGAACAAATAATTTGCATACCAAAAAATTTAAGCAAAAAAGGCGACTTGGTGGCTGTTTCTCGCTTTGATTACGAGGAATATTTACATCTAAAAAAAGCTTTCGAGGTTGTGAAGGCAGCAAAATCAGAAAAAGAAGCTATTAAAGAAGGAAGAAAGGAAATTTTACAAGGCAAATTTTTAACCTTAAAAGAATTAAAAAATGGAATGGCGCGCTAAAATTGCAAAACGAGTGGAAAGGCAGATGAGAAAATTTCCCAAAAAAGACATTATTTTTTTACTTGATGGTTTTGACGAGATAAGCGTAAATCCATTTTTTGGTGATATCTGCAAAATTGAAGGCGAAGTGAATGTGTGGCGAAAAAGAGTCGGGAATTATAGAATTTTATTCGAGGTGTGGCACAGTGAAAAAACAGTTTCAATATTTAATGTTGAGAGACGAACAACCACGACTTATCGCAAGAGGAATTAATATTTTTGTTGACATGGGTTGGATTTTAATGCTATGCTCAAATTAAGTGTACAAGTCGTACAGCTCCCCAAATTTTGCAAAGAGCTTTTAACAGGTGTTAGGCAAGAAATTCAGGAGTCATAAGGTCGGTTAATTTAATATAAATATGGAAAAAAAGCTATTTGTGGGGAGTTTGTCATATTCCACTACCGAAGACAGCTTAAGATCATTTTTTGAGCAAGCTGGAACAGTTGAGTCAGTGGCAATTATTATTGATAAGCTTTCTGGCAGATCTAAAGGATTTGCATTCGTTGAAATGAGTTCTGAAGACGAAGCTCAAAAAGCCATTGAAATGTGCAATGGCAAAGAGTTAGACGGACGAACAATCGTTGTTGACGAGGCAAAGCCAATGCAACCAAGAGCTCCAAGGTCATTTGATGGTCCAAGAGGCGGAGGCAATGGTGGCGGAAGATTTGGCAGGAGATAATTGGCAACTCTTTAAAACAAAAACCGCCTCGAGGCGGTTTTTGTTTTTAGCGCTAATTTTATGCTAAAATAATTTAAAAAGCCGATATATGCAAAAATCAAAAAATCACGCTTTGGGAATTGACATTGGCGGGTCAAAAATAAAAATGGTTTTGTGGGATGGGGAAAAGGTTTTAAAAGAATGGAAAAGCGAAACCGCTAATTTAGAAAATTTAAAAAAGGGCTTAGAATTTTTTAACAGGGCCCTGGGGCCTGTTGGTTTTAAGGTGGGAATTGGCTTGCCTGGGCTTTTGGATTTTAAAAACAGCAAGGCCTTGTTTTGCAAAAATTTGCCGAAATTTAACAATGTTAACTTCAAGGCCTGTTTTCCAATGGAAGTTAGAGTTGATAACGACGCAAAGTGTTTTTTACGGGCGGAAATGTCTGCTTTGGTTGTTAAAAATTCGGAAAATGTTTTGGGGGTTATTTTTGGCACTGGCATTGGCGGAGCAATAAGCGGTTATAGGGGGAAAGATGGTTGGGCCGGGGAATTTGGGCATATGATAATTGAAAAAGAAAAAACCTGGGAAAAACTTTACCAAGAAACAAAAAACAAGCCCAAAGAGCAAGAAAAAATAAATGCCATTGGCTTGGCCAATTTAATCAATATATTTAATCCAGAAACGATTATCTTGGGGGGCAAGGGTCTTAAAAGCCTCAATAAACAGCTTATAGAAAAGTATTTATTATTGCCAAAAAAACAAATGCCAAAATTTATTAAAGCAAAATTTAAAGATAACTCAGTGGCAATTGGGGCTGCAATGCTTTGGGCTTGAAACTTGAAGCTTAAAACTTATAATTTAGAAAATGAAAATATTTGATGAAATTTTAAAAAACGAACCGGCTTTTCGCAGGGCCCAAGTTGAAAAAGCGATTTTTAAGGATTTAATAAATAATTGGAGCCAAGCAAGCAACTTGCCCCTGGCTTTAAGGGAATTACTGAACAAAGAACTTCCGCTTGAAATAAAAGCGGATGTTTTGGTTTCTAAAAAAAGTAGTTCCATTAAAATTGCTTTACTATTAAAAGATGGCCTGAAAGCCGAGGCGGTTTTAATGAGGCATAAGTCCAAAAACTTAAAACAAAATCAGGGAGAGCGAAACACGGTTTGCGTTTCCTCGCAGATTGGCTGTTCAATGGGGTGTATTTTTTGTTTAACTGGAAAAAGCGGGTTAAAACGCAACTTAACAACATGGGAAATTGTCCAGCAAGTTTTGTTTTTTGAGAGATTATTAGTCAAAGAAAAGCAGAGGGTCACGAATGTTGTTTTTATGGGCATGGGCGAGCCGTTATT